>JACCDS012408883.1_pt1 | contig 17428 bp, 14 predicted proteins | sample 7446441 | NCBI WGS metagenome assembly JACCDS01 (sample SAMN15323445, study PRJNA562643) | freshwater metagenome | isolation source: river surface water | place: USA:Blue River Watershed | collected 2017-08-17
GTAAGTCGTTGATATTTTTTGACATCAGATTCGTTTCCGGGAGCTTGGCGCGATCAGCTCTTGCCCCGTCAGCAAGGAGCAAGGGCAAAAGCTGCAGCTGTTGGGTTACTGCGAGCGTTTGGCCTCAATCACATCGTCAATCTGACTGACTTTGGTCAACAGCTTGTTCAGTGAATCGAGGTTGTACAGCTCCAGCGTCATATAAATGGTCGCGGTCTGGCGCGCGACGTCAGAATTACTGCTCATCCGCAGCACGTTGGCTTTTTCATTGGCCAGAATACTGGTGATGTCGCGCAACAAACCATTCCGATCATGCGCCACGATGCGAATGCTGGCTTCATAACCCGACGCATATTGATCGCCCCACGCCGCTTCAACCACCCGCTCCGGATGTTGTTCCTGCAAGTTTTTAAACTGATCGCAGTCGTCGCGGTGCACGGCGATGCCGCGGCCCTGCGTGATGTACCCAATGATGGCGTCCCCAGGCAACGGCTGGCAACAACCAGCCATATGTGTAAGCAAGTTACCGACGCCCTGCACCACCACATGACTTTTGCTTTGGGTCTGCATCGGCTTGGAAATCAGCCGCGGGTCAATTTCCGGCACTTCGTGTTTATTGTGCAGGCTTTGAATGTAATTAATCACTTGCGTGACTTTGATCTCACCGCCGCCAATACCAACCAGCAACTCTTCCATCGCATTGACATTAAAGCGCTGCAGCAGCTTAACCGGCTGATCCAGCGGCACATTCAGTCGGACCAGTTCGGTATCCAGTAACTCTTTGCCCGCTGCATAATTCTTATCGCGATCCTGCAAGCGGAACCAATATTGCACTTTGGAGCGGGCCCGGCTCGATTTCAGATAACCCAGATTTGGGTTGAGCCAGTCGCGGCTTGGATTCGGCTCGCGGCCGGTCAGGATCTCGACCTGGTCCCCGGTCTTCAGCTGATAGGTAAAAGGCACAATGCGGCCGGAGATTTTGGCACCGATGCAACGGTTACCCACATTCGAATGCACATAATAGGCAAAATCAAGCGGCGTCGACCCCACCGGTAAATCGACGATATCGCCTTTGGGCGTAAACACATAGACCCGATCTTCGCTGACCTGATTACGTAATTCCTCGGCCAGCGAGGAATCCACCACTTCTTCCTGCCAGGCCAGAATTTTACGCAGCCAACCAATTTTTTCGTCCAGCGCACCCTCACGACCGGCGGGACCGCCTTCTTTGTAGCGCCAGTGGGCCGCTACACCTAATTCAGCATCGTCATGCATCTGTTGGGTGCGGATCTGAATTTCGATTGGCCGGCCCTGCGGCCCGAGCACAACAGTGTGGATGGATTGATAGCCGTTTTGTTTTGGCGTAGCGATGTAATCATCAAATTCTTTCGGCAGATGCTGCCAGCTGGTATGCACTACACCCAGTGCAGCATAACAATCCTGCACCCGCTCGGTGACAATCCGTACCGCGCGGATGTCGTATAACTGATCAAAGGCCAGATGCTTTTTCTGCATCTTTTTCCAGATACTGAAAATATGTTTCGGCCGGCCATAGACTTCGCAATCCAGCTTCTCCACCACCATCTGGTCGCGCACAGCCTGCACAAAATCACGCATGTACTGTTCACGATCGAGGCGTTTTTCTTCCAGCTGGCTGGCAATTTTTTTGTAGATTTGCGGATGCAGATAACGAAAAGCTAAATCTTCCAGTTCCCATTTCAGCTGACCGATACCGAGACGGTTGGCCAGCGGCGCGAAAATGGCATTGGTTTGTTTTGCCGCCAGCACGCGGGTTTCTTCATCGGCGTTTTTGACATCGCGCAGATAACAGATTTGCGCCGCCAGTTTAATCACCACCGCGCGCACATCTTCAACCATCGTCAGTAACATTTTGCGCAGATTGTCGGCTTGCTGCGCGTTTGGTGTCTGATTGGGTCCGACCGGTATGGTGCGGATCGCTTCCATCTGTTTGACGGCGGTCAACATCGTGATCACCGGCGGATCAAAATGCGTGTCCAGCGCGGCACATTCCAGTAACTGGGCTTCGACCAACGGGAATAGTAGCGCGGCAGTCAGCGCATCTTTGTCCATGCGCAAATCAGCCAGGATCTCGACCATTTCCCAGCCGGTGCGCAGCTGCGGGCAACTGGCTTCGGTAAAGTCATGCTGATTCAGCCAGTCACCCGCAGCCAGCAAACAGGCAATTTTTTTCTCGGACAGCCCCAGTGAAATCAACCAGGCCGAGGTTTCCCCCGCATTGTATTCAGTGCTGTGCGAATGCCGGACCCTGACCATCTGTACCTCGAAACGTTAACAGCGATTAATACTGTTCAAATAAAGCCATCAGTTCCAGATGACTGGTATACGGAAACATATCCATCACGCCGATTTTACTGATGCGATAGCGGTTTGCCAGCAAGACGCGGGCATCTCTGGCGAATGTCACCGGGTTGCAGGAGACGTACAAAATCTGTGCCGGTTTAAGCTTTACCAGTTCGTCAACGGCACCAGCAGCGCCGGCACGCGCCGGATCCAGCAGGACTTTCTGATACACCGGTTTATTCCAGTGTTGTCCTTTCCAGGGCAGATGCAAATCGGCTTGCGCAAAGGTGCAATTGCGATAGCCATTTAGTGTGGCATTTTCGCGGGCACGCTGCACCATTGTGGTGATCCCTTCGATCCCGGTCACTGCCGCCACCAACGGCGATAATGCCAGACTAAAGTTACCGATACCGCAATACAAATCAAGCACTTGATCAGACTTTTCTGGCATAAGCCATGCCAGTGCCTGTGTCACCATGGCTTGATTGATGCGGCTGTTCACTTGGATAAAATCGGTCGGATCAAATTGCAGGACCTGACCCGCGGCCAACTGATACTGCGGCACCGGCGTATTGGCTTGCCAGGCGTCAAACTGATCCGTTGCAGCTTCGCCGAGCCAGAATGCCTCGGGCCAGGCGGCGATTAACTGCGCTTTGTCAGCATCTGATAACGGCCGGATATGGCGGATCACCACAAAAGCCTGACCATCCGCATCCAGCACTTCGGCATGCGTCACTGCACTACCATGTTTCAGTGCTGGCAGTGTCTGGCGCAGCACCGGTAGTACTTTGGCAATGACTGGACTTAGTACGAGACATTCAGGGACATCAAGGATCTCTTTACTGCCAGCACGGCGAAAGCCGACCTGAAACTGCTGCGTGGTTTTATCAAACCAGACGCCAATGCGGGCTTTACGCCGATAGCCGGTAGCCGCCGCCGACAATGCCGGTTGCCAGGGCAGTTCATTGAGTTTCAACTGATGTTGTAATAACGCAGCGACGGCGTCCTGTTTCAGTGCCAACGCGGACTCGGGCGCCAGATATTGCAACTGACACCCGCCACACTGCGTGGCAGAAGGACACAACGCGTTGATTCGTAGTGGTGAGGGCTGCAATACTTTTTGTACCACAGCGCGGCTGTAGTCTTTTTTCTGTTCGGTGAAGCGGACCTGCACTTGTTCACCCGGTAAAGCACCGTCAACAAAACAGATATTACCCTGGTGCGTACTGATGCCTTGCGCTTCGTGATCCCAGCGTTGGATAGTCAGAGCGCCATGTTGTGGCAAATTAGATTTTTTCTTTGTTTGATAGATGCTTACCATAATTTCGGGTCGGGCTCAGCCTAGGATATTGACACCAATTCCCGCACAAAACACCATAGGATTTTGCCGGAGCTTATGTCATGATAAATGATTGATAGCCCATTGTAGCAAGCAGCGCCCCAGATGACGAAAATTGCTTTACGCGATTGGATCCTGCTAATCACTTTATTGCCAACCCTGCTGGCCAGCGCCGGTCTTGGTGGCTATTTCAGTTATATGCGTTTCGCCGATTTATCGCGTGATCTGGCCGATCAGGCGAGCAATATCGCCGAACCGCTGGCGATCGCCTCGGCTTACGGCCTATTGGCCGACGACAAAGCTTATCTGCAACGATTGGTCAATGTAAGCCATCGTAAAAACTCACCACGGGTACGCACTATTGCTGTGTTTGACCATCGGCATCAGCTGATCGCCAGCTCCAATCTGCATAAAGATTTCGCTGATTTACATTTGCCGGCAAAGGCCTTATTACCCGACCTGCCGCAAATTGTGCAACAAGACAATTATTTACTGATCCGGGCGCCAATCCAGCTGGAGAGTAGTGAGATCCAGGCGCTGGCACTGAGCGCACGCAGTAATGATGCGCAGACTAGCCGATTGCTGGCCACTGAAGGCCGGCTTGGTTATGTGCTGGTGCAAGTCGACAAAGACAAGGTGATGCTGGCACAACAAAGTTCCATGCTGGTCACCATCTTATTGGTATTGCTGGCGCTCAGTCTGGCACTGATGCTGAGCCTGCGTTTGCTTAGCCGGCTCAGTCAGCCGCTGCAACAACTGATTCTGCAGATTGAACGGCTGGCAGAGGGCCGGTTTGAGAAACATCTGGATCAACCTTTTATCGGCGAATTTGATCTGATGCGCCTCGGCGTCAATCAGCTCGCCAACGAGCTGAAACATTATAAAGATGAGATGCAGCACGCAGTGGACCAGTCGACCAGTGATCTGGTACAGACCATGGAACAGCTGGAAATGCAAAACGTGGCGCTGGATATGGCCAGACGCAAAGCACAAGACGACAACCGGCTTAAGTCCGAATTTCTCGCCAAGATGAGTCATGAGCTGCGCACCCCACTCAATGGTGTGCTCGGTTTTACCCGGCAGCTATTAAAAACCCAGCTGACGCATCACCAGCAGGATTACCTCAATACCATCCAGAAATCGGCCAACAGTTTGTTGTCGCTGGTAAACGATGTGCTGGATTACGCCAAGCTCGAAGAAGGCCGGATGCCAATCAATCCGGAGCCTTTTTCAATCCGCGATTTGGTCTACGATGCGGTGGAACTGTTGTCGGTCAATGCGTTTGATAAGCAACTGGAACTGGCGCTGCAAATCGATGCCGATGTGCCGGATTCGCTGATTGGCGATCCATTGCGGATTAATCAGATCCTGATGAACATCGCCGGCAACGCGATTAAATTTACTGAACACGGCAGCATTGTGATCCGGCTGCAACATCAGCCCAGCACTGACGACGCGGTACTGCTGCATTTTGAAGTGCAGGATACCGGCATCGGCATCGCGCCTGCGCAGCAGGAGCAGTTGTTTCATGGTTTTGCCCAGGCCGACGGCAGTATTGGCCGGCGCTATGGCGGCACTGGTCTTGGTCTGATTATTTCGCAGCGCTTAGTCGCAGCGATGGGGGGCCAGATTGGCTTCCACAGCAAGGCCACTGAAGGGTCGACATTCTGGTTCAGTCTGGCATTACCGGCCCATCCACTGAGTGCCAGCGAACCGTTGCCGGTCGCGTTATTAACTGGCAAAACTGTGTTGTACATCGAACCACAACAATATTCGCGCGAATCAACATTAAGTTTATTAAACAGCTGGGGTATGCAGGTCTCTGCTTGTGCAACGCCTGGCCAATTACAGCAGGCGCTGGCGCAACAGGATCAATTTGATATCGCGCTGATTGGCCGCACCGTGTCACTGGACCAGCTCAATTCGATCATCGAACTGATCCGGCAAATTAAACCACATTGTCAGTATCTGTATCTGCTGGTGAATTCATTATCGCCCAACTTGCGTGAGGCACTACTGCAAAGCGGCGCCATGGCTTGTCTGGCCAAACCGGCACACCAACGCAAGCTGGCGGCGACACTGGCTCGGCCCTATAACCAGCACCAGGCAGTTGCGTTGCCCTCACCGACGGCACCCAAAGCACGTTTACGCGTACTGACGGTTGATGACAATGATGCGAATCTGAAACTGATTAATACCTTGCTCGGTGAGTTGGTTGAATCAGTCGATTCAGCCAGTCAGGGCGCGGAAGCCTGGCAATTGGCTTCGCATGTCCATTACGACATTATTTTTATGGACATTAATATGCCGGTAATGGACGGTATCACCGCCTGCCAACGCATCCAGCAAAGTTCGTTAAATGAAGACACGCCGATCATCGCCGTGACAGCCCACACCTTGCCTGGTGAGCGTGAGCGTATGTTGGGACTGGGTTTCTGTGAATTTTTAAGTAAGCCGCTCGATGAACAAATGCTGCAGTATACGCTGAAGGAATGCTGCCCGGCCTTCAGTCAGACCAGTATGCAGCCCGTCTATGCCTCAACAGAGCCAGCGACAGAGGTTCCGGCATTGCCGCAAAGCCGGCATGTCGATTGGGAGCTGGCATTGCAGCGCGCAGCCGGTAAAACTGAACTGGCTCGGGAAATGTTGCAACTGTTGTTGGCCAGTCTGCCGCAGACATTAGCGGATTTAGAAAAGTATCGGGAGAGTAATCAGCGTGATGCACTGATCCAGCTGGTGCATAAACTACATGGCGCCACTTGTTATACCGGCGTGCCACATATTAAAGCGCTAAGCGAAACCATTGAAACCCAATTGAAAACCGGCGCCAGCCTGTTACAGCTGGAACCTGAACTCTTTGATTTGACTGATCAGTTGCAGGATTTATTGGCTGAATCACAACTATGGTCGCAGTAAAACAGGGCCGCTATCATACACAGCCTCAGGATTCAAAAATCACCGTAGCCATCGCAAAGGCCTGTTCGTCGCTGATCGACAACCAGGTCTGACGCAGGCCTAATTTCGCCGCTAGATCTGCCGCGGCGCCATGTAATTCCAGCATCGGACGACCGAACTCGTCGTTGCGGATATTAAAATGCTGAAAAGAAATACCACGGCCGATGCCGGTCCCCAGTGCTTTCGCTGCCGCTTCTTTGGCGGCAAAGCGTTTGGCAAAATAGCGGGCAGGCTGCGCATGAGCCTGGTAAATAACCTGCTCGTCCGCCGTCAGCACCCGCTCAATCAGCCGCGGCGAGCGCGCCAGACTTTGCTCAATACGGCTGATCTCAACAATATCAGTGCCAAGACCCAGGATCGCCATTAGCGGCGCGCCTCCACCATCAGGCGTTTCATCTCTGCCACCGCCGGACCCAGACCAGTGAAAATCGCCTGTGCAATTAACGCATGGCCAATGTTCAGTTCATGCATTTGTGGAATGGCCGCAATCGGCTGCACATTATGCACATGCAGGCCGTGACCGGCGTTAACGATTAAGCCGAGTGACGCCGCGTATTCAGCGGCCATGCTGATGCGCTCCAGCTCAGCTTTCTGCTGTTTGGGACAGGTGGCGTCGGCGTAAGCGCCGGTATGAATTTCGATATAAGGGGCGCCTGAGCGCGCCGCTGCTTCAATCTGGCGCTGGTCAGCGTCAATGAATAACGACACCAGGATGTTGTTGCCGCTGAGCTCATCAACGGCAGTTTTGATACGGTCGAACTGACCGGCGATCTCAAGACCCCCTTCAGTGGTCAGTTCCTGGCGTTTTTCCGGCACCAGACAACAAAAGTGTGGTTTGAGTTCGAGTGCGATGCGCAGCATTTCATCGGTCAGGCCCATCTCAAAATTCAGCCGGGTCTGGATGGTCTGGCGCAATAAAAACACATCCCGGTCCTGAATATGCCGGCGATCTTCGCGTAAATGCACGGTGATCCCATCCGCACCATATTGTTCTGCCAATAATGCCGCATGCACCGGCTCTGGATATTGACTGCCCCGCGCTTGACGGACGGTGGCGACGTGATCGATGTTAACGCCTAAATAAATTGGTTGCATGAGATCTCCCTGACGCCTGCAGGCGTGGTTTAAATGCGTTAATCCTGACGGAATAATTGTCGACTGTGCAGCGGTGCCTGACCCAATAATGGCCGCAACAGCTGGCGGTTTAATTGTTTGGCGCAGCGCAGACTGCTGCTCTGCCAATCGGCTTGGCTGATGGCCAGTAAATCGGCGCCGGACCAGCCCTGCAGCGCCGCCACAAACCCATATTCGTGCTGCCACTGATAACAGCCATCGTGCTGCAGTGGCATCCCTTCAGCATCGACACTGCAATCCACTGGAATGCCCAGCTCCTGCAACAGTGCCAATTCAGCTTCACGCAGCAACTGCTCCAACAAAGGCCTGGCGGATTGCGCGTTGCCTTGCAATTGCAAGCGCCACAGCGCCTGTACACTGTGCTGATAAATCTCGAATAACTCATCGGCCTGCGCATTGGCAGGAAACAACCGGCAAATCAGTTCATTCAGGTACAAAGCACTGAACAGCCATTCGCCTTGTAGTGCCAGTGCGGCCTGTTGTTCTTCAATGCGGCGTACTGTGCGTAATTCGCCCTGACCACTCAGCTCAACCCAGCACAAACAAAACAGCGGCCATGTACTACGGCCGCTGTGTTTTTTCGCCGGGCGACGGGCAACTGCCCGCACTCTGCCCTGATTTGGTAGCAATAAATCCAGGATCAGTTTCTGGTCCTGGAACGCAGTACTGTGCAGCAAATATGCTGAGACTGCGCCTTCTGCCATTAATCTTCGCCGTAACCGAGACTACGCAACGCGCGTTCATCATCGGCCCAGCCGGATTTCACTTTGACCCACATCTGTAAAAACACTGGCTGCTCAAACAAATCTTCCATGTCTTTACGGGCTTCAGATGCGATAGTTTTTATGCGCTCGCCACCTTTGCCGATCACCATGCGTTTTTGCGTGTCGCGCTCAACCAGAATAAGCGCTGCGATGTGGTAGTGTTTTTCTTCCCACTTAAAGCGTTCAATTTCCACCGTGACCGAGTATGGCAATTCATCGCCAAGAAAACGCATCAGCTTTTCACGGACGATTTCTGAGGCCATAAAACGTTGTGAGCGGTCAGTAATGTAGTCTTCCGGGAAAAAGAACTCACAAGGTGGCAGCTGCGTGTGCACGATCTCGCGCAATTTACTGACGTTAGTGCCTTTTTCTGCCGACAACGGTACAATTTCCAGAAACTGCAGTTGTGTACCAAGCCATTGTAAATGTGGCAATAAATCTTCTTTGTCTTTATACAAATCGACTTTATTGACCGCCAGGATCACTGGCTTTTTCGCCACAATCAGCCGGTTCAACACCATCTGGTCATCATCGGTCCAGCGCGTCCCTTCCACGACAAACACCACCAGCTCGACATCCAGAATCGAGGTCGCAGCGGCTTTATTCATCAGCCGGTTGATCGCACGTTTTTCTTCACTGTGCAGACCAGGCGTGTCGACATACACCGTCTGATATTTGCCAACGGTATCAATACCGACAATACGGTGGCGGGTGGTTTGTGGTTTTTTCGACGTGATACTAACTTTCTGGCCAATCAACTGATTGAGCAATGTGGACTTACCAACATTCGGCCGGCCAACGATAGCGACCAGGCCGGCAAAGGTGTCACCGGCGGTTTCTTGTAACAGATCATTCATGTTTTAATTGCTCCAGGATGGCCTGAGCACAATCCTGCTCGGCTTTGCGTCTTGAACTGCCGCTGGCTTGCACCGCCTCACGTCCGGCCACAGTGCAGCGCACTGTAAAGGTCTGATCATGAGCGTCACCTTCCACCGCCACCACATCATATTGCGGCAGCGCCAGACGCCGGCCTTGCAGGTATTCCTGCAACAAGGTTTTTGAATCTTTTTGTACGCCGGGTTCAATGCTGTGTAACCGGCTGCCAAACCATTGCAGGATCCGATCTTTACAGGCTTCAGCGCCGGCATCGAGATAAATCGCGCCTAACACGGCTTCCACCGCATCAGCCTGGATCGACTCACGGCGTGAACCGCCGCTTTTCAGCTCGCCGGGGCCAAGGCGCAGATGTTGGGCGATCTCAAGTTCTTTGGCTATTTCAGCCAAAGTCACGCCTTTAACCAAAGACGCCCGCATCCGGGTTAAATCGCCTTCGCGGGTTTTAGGGAAATTCTGAAACAACGCCTCAGCGATGACCAAACCTAAAATGGCATCGCCAAGGAACTCCAGCCGCTCATTGTGCTGGCCTTTACAACTACGGTGCGTCAGCGCTTGCTCGAGCAGAGCGCTGTTGCTGAACTGATAACCGAGCTTTTTCTCAAGTTTACTTAAAGGAGGTAACATTCCCGACCTTATTTAATAGTGCCAAGGCGTTCAAACCGCACGCCAACCGGTACCCAACTAGGTAACCAGTGATTCGGATCTTCACTGAATTCAAAACTCATCCAGATAAAGACCGCTTTGCCGACCAGATTCTGCTCCGGCACAAAACCCCAATACCGACTGTCACGGCTGTTGTCACGATTATCGCCCATGACGAAATAATGACCGTCAGGCACCACAAATTCGTTAGTTGCCACGCCTGGTTGACGGTAGTAATTATGGATCGGTTCCGGCAACATCGCATTTTGCAGGATGTCATAAGACTTCGTCAGATTCTGCTCGGTGAAACGTTTTAATGGATATGGTCCTAAGAAGAACTCACCTTCATTGTTAAATTCCTGCCGCAGCGGTTCCACCGTCGGACACGGCTGGTTACTGGCTTTGTCACAAGCGCGCTGAATAAACAACTGCTTGTTTTTATAAATAATTTTATCGCCTGGCAGGCCAATCACCCGTTTAATAAAATCTGAGGTCGGGTCTTCCGGATATTTAAACACGGCAATATCACCATGGTCAGGTTTACCGGTTTCCAACAAGGTGCTGCGCCACACCGGATCTTTGACATCATAAGAAAACTTTTCGACCAGAATAAAATCGCCAACCAATAACGTCGGCATCATCGAGCCAGATGGAATTTGGAATGGTTCGTAAATGAATGAACGGAAAATAGTGATGATGGCGATCAATGGGAAAATATCCCGCGCAGTTTCCGCGGCATAAGGCAGCGGTGCATCTTTTTCACGTTTTGGTTTGAACAACAAAGTGTCAATTAACCAAATCAAACCTGACACCAGCGTCAGGACCACTAACAGAATTGCAAAATATCCAGCCATGAGATTAAGGTTCCTCGTTCAGAAAACGTTCTGAGCTTACTGAAAATTGCAGGGCGCTGGCGAGCGCCGTGATGGACTTTATTGTTACCAGCTGTAAGACCCGGAGCGCGGCGTGGGCTGGCTCCGGGGTGGGCTGCTTATTTCCCGACTTTCAGAATAGCGAGGAAGGCTTCTTGTGGAACTTCCACGTTCCCCACTTGCTTCATCCGCTTTTTACCGTCTTTCTGTTTCTGCAACAGCTTTTTCTTCCGGCTGATATCGCCGCCATAACACTTAGCTAAGACGTTTTTCCGCAGCTGTTTGACCGTGGTCCGCGCGATCACGTGTGCGCCAATCGCGGCTTGAATAGCGATATCAAACATCTGCCGTGGGATCAGCTCTTTCAGTTTTTCCGCCAGCTCACGGCCACGGCCCTGAGCAAAATCACGGTGACTGATAATCGCCAGTGCATCGACGCGCTCGCCGTTGATCAAGATATCAACCCGTGACATATCAGATACCTGGAAACGCTTGAAGGCGTAATCCAGCGAGGCATAACCACGACTGGTTGATTTTAACCGGTCGAAGAAATCCATCACCACTTCCGCCATCGGCAGTTCATACACCACCGCAACCTGACGGCCGTGGTAGGTCATATTCATCTGTACGCCGCGTTTTTCGATACACAGGTTAATCACGTTACCCAGGTATTCCTGCGGCACCAGAATGTGCGCTTCGACTATCGGTTCGCGAATCTCATCGATATTGCCAACCGGCGGCAGGTCGCTTGGATTGTCGACCATCACCAGCTCACCGCCTTTGGTCAGCACTTCGTACACTACTGTTGGTGCAGTCGTGATCAAATCCAGATCGTATTCGCGTTCCAGTCGTTCCTGAATGATTTCCATGTGCAACATACCGAGGAAACCAATGCGAAAGCCAAAGCCTAGGGCGCCAGAACTTTCTGGTTCGTAGAACAATGAAGAGTCGTTTAAGCTGAGTTTTTCCAAAGCATCACGGAAATCTTCGTAATCGTCTGAAGATACCGGGAACACCCCGGCATAAACCTGTGGTTTGATGCGTTTAAAGCCAGGTAACGGTTCTGTCGCGGCGTTTTTCGCTAGTGTCAGCGTGTCGCCGACTGGTGCACCTTTGATTTCTTTGATACCGGCAATGATAAACCCTACTTCGCCGGTGCTCAGAATGCCGGTATTGGTCGCTTTTGGCGTGAAGATACCGACTTTATCGACTTCATACACAGCACCGCTCGACATAATTTTGATTTTGTCTTTGGCCTGAATTTTTCCGTGTTTGACGCGGACTAACGAAACCACGCCCTGATACGGGTCAAACCAGGAATCGATGATCAGCGCCTGGGTTGGTGCGTCTACATCGCCTTCCGGACATGGAATACCTTTGACAATAGTTTCCAGCACATCTTCAATGCCGAGGCCGGTTTTGGCTGAACATTGCACAGCGCCGATGGCTTCAATGCCGATAATATCTTCAATTTCTTCGGCTACGCGCTCAGGCTCAGCCTGCGGTAAGTCGATTTTGTTCAGGACTGGTAATACTTCAAGATTCATTTCCAGCGCGGTGTAACAGTTCGCGACTGTCTGCGCTTCAACGCCCTGACCGGCGTCTACTACTAGCAAGGCGCCTTCACAGGCGGCCAGCGAGCGGCTGACTTCATAAGTGAAGTCGACGTGACCCGGGGTATCGATAAAGTTCAGCTGATAGGTTTCGCCATCTTTGGCTTTGTAATTCAGCGTCACACTTTGCGCTTTGATCGTGATGCCACGCTCACGTTCCAAATCCATGGAATCCAGCACCTGCTCCTGCATTTCACGGTCAGACAGACCGCCGCAGAATTGGATCAGCCGATCTGATAAAGTCGATTTACCGTGGTCGATGTGTGCAATGACCGAGAAGTTACGGATATGAGATATTTTAGACATTTTTTCCAATCAAAACTGAGCTGTAAAGCAGCAAGTGATCTGGCAGGCGACAATGCCGCTGCCCCTTGCGGCAGATTAAAATTGCCGCGAATTGTACTCTAATTCCCAAATGCTTGCACTGTGTTCTTCAAGCCAGCGCGCTGTCTGCCGGCTGCTGCAATACACTGATGTTTGGCAGGACCCGCACCAACTGCACACTGAGTTGATCAGCACGCCCCAGCTCAACCCGCCGGACGCACCACAATGTCAGCGCTGTGCTGACCACTGCACAGCCAAGTTGCAGCAATTCGTGCCACGACTGCAGATGTCCAAGCGCCAGTGCAGCAATAAAAACACAGAGTGGCAGCAGATACACCATTAACGCCGACCTTAATACTGCGCCAGGCTCAACACAGATCTCCACTTGCTGTCCGGGTAATAAGTCGAAGCTATCCGCTAAAAACAACTGTTGCTGGCGTACCGGCAATGCTTTTGCCACCAGACCGCTGCTGCAACTGTCTTGTTGCTGACAGCCGCTGCAGCTAGTCGATACCGGCGTCGACAGCCAGACGCCACCAGTGTCCTGCCGTACAACAGTCGCTTTGACTATCAGCCGTTGCGACGACGAAGCGTCACTTGGTTGTGGACTGTGGCAGGATTTATCTTCAGGGGAACTGGTCATGGCATGTACCGTCGCAGGATAGGCTGTCGATTTTAGAGCAGTGACAGGCTGAACTCAATGCTATAGCCAAGAAAGCCATAGCATTGCAGTCAGGGATGATTATTCGACAGACGCCGCCAGCTTCGCCGCCAATTCTGGACGTAACGGTCCAATCACGGTCACATCAAGATTTTGTTGCGTCGTCACCAGAATGGTGACAGCACCGTCGCGCAGTTGCTGCTGGGGTAACCGTGCGGTGGGCTGCACAAATACGGAGATTTGATGCAAGCCGTCACTGAGCAGCCAGTTCGCCAGCACCGGCACACTGCGGGTGCTAATCGGCGCCTGTTCGGCCAATAACTGATAACCGGGTGGGATCCAGTTTAATTTAAACTGGTCCTGCGGCGCCGGTCGGCTGACCAGAGCGTGTGGTTGTTCCGGTAGCTGTGCGCTGATCAAGCTTTGCAATTCAGGTGGTAAGCTGGTTTTTAATTGCAAATGCACCACCATCCAGCGGTCCAGCACTTCGTTTTGTTCGTCGACGGTATCAACCCGTAGTGGAAAACCGGTTTCGGCGTCCTGCCACAACCAATAACTGTAGCGGCTGGCGTCGCGCGCGCTGAGGCGCAATAACTGTGCGGTACGACCCGACAGGGGCACACTGCTGCCAGGTACAATGTCATACAGCTGTTTGATCACAGCCAGAGGTTCGAACAATATCGCCGGTAGTTCTTTGATCGAGTCGTTTTGCGTGACTATGACCGGCGCATCCGGTGCGGCGTAATAAACTTTGTCGCCGCGACGGAACGTATCGGTACCGACACCGTCTTGAAGCAATAGTCGCTCTAACTCAAGCGGCACGGACAAAGCGCCGGATTGTTCATGCAGACCATGTAACCAGCGATAAGTGATCAGTTGGTTCGGCCTAACCTGAACAAAAGAAACGTCAAAATTGAATTTACGGACCGCCTGTTGGGTTCGTTCAAATTGTTGCCAGTCGTCGGCTTGCGCCGACACACTGCACAGTGACAATAGCAGGCTGACAGACAGCCTTACTAACCAACTTCCCCTGCTCAATATCACTGCTGCTGACCTTTACCCTCGTCCGCGGCAGCGTTTTTCGCCTGCTGCGCAGCAGCCTGTTCCATCAGTCGGATTTGTTGTTGACGGGCCTGCATCAGTTCCTGCAGGCGACGTTGTTGTTCCAGCTGCAACTGCTGTTGCTGCGGCGTAAAACGCGATTCAACCGAAGTCTGACTCAGACTAACAGGCGCTGCGACACCGCCGATCGGGCTGGTTTGTAATACCGGCAGCGGCGTAGTGAGCGCATCGTCCGGTTTTTGTTGTGTTTGTTGTACACCGACTACAGCGACGAGTGCGACACTGGCCGCAATGGCGCCTTGCATCAGCATTTTCCACCAGCCCTGGTTAGCGGCTGGTTGCGAGCCGGTCACTGCGGTCGCAGTCACTGGTTGTAACACTGGCACAGTTTCAGCCACTAATTGGTGAGCTTCTTCCTGTTCCAGCACTGCCGAGAACCGATCGGCGAAGTTGATATCGAGTTGGGGCGTCAGCTCCTGCCTCAGCACAGTGCCTGCTAATTGGTAACGCAACCAGCTGGCCTGCAGATCAGGATCAGACAATAACAAGTCGAGCTGCTGCGCACTGACGCTTTGGTTGTCACTGGCGGCGGAAAGCCATTCTTGATGTTCAGACGACATACTAATTCCTGTCTTCGTTGATAAATCAGCCAATAAGTGGCTTCAACTGGGTATCTATCGCTTCTCGGGCTCTGAAAATACGGCTGCGGACGGTGCCAATCGGACACCCCATCACTTCAGCAATCTCTTCATAACTCAGCCCATCCAACTCACGTAAGGTAATCGCCGTGCGTAATTCTTCTGGTAACTTTTCAATGGTGTCGAACACCACCTGGCGGATCTCTTCGGTCAGTAATAACTTTTCCGGCGAGTCCTGTACCTTCAATGCCTCACTGCCTTCGTAAGATTCGGCATCTTCTGCATCTACATCGGTTGATGGTGGCTTGCGGCCATTGGCAACCAGGTAATTTTTGGCGCTGTTTACAGCGATCCGGTACAACCAGGTATAAAAGGCGCTGTCGCCCCGAAAGCCGGGTAATGCCCGGTAAGCTTTGATGAAAGCATCTTGTGCCACATCAGCCACATCGCCGTGATTAGAGACATACCTTGAGATTAAGTTCGCTAACCTGTGCTGATATTTTCGGACCAGCAAGTTAAAAGCAGCTTTATCCCCTTGTTGCACCCGTTGGACAATCTGCCAATCTAATTCTTGCTCGCTCATCTGGGAGCCATTCCCCTGTCTCATTACTGCTTTAAAATGTCATTGGCTCTTCTCAAGCGTATTCACTCAGATGAAGGGCTGCGGAAAAAGTTCGGTTTCACCGATAAAAAAGTTACAATAAAATGATCGCCATGCTGTTTTTCGGCATAAAAAGGCGTTTTTCGTTCAGATCATTTGCATTCTGCAGGCCGTCCGAACGGCGGCTAAAAGGCTACAGATCTGATTAGGATCCTGTTTTTTGTCGGGTAAGTGTATCGCATGCACCATCAAAAAGAACATCGCTGTGACGTTTTAATTGTCGGCAGTGGCGCGGCAGGCCTGAGCCTGGCGCTGCAGCTTGCACAAGATTTAAGTGTCATCGTGCTAAGTAAAGGCCCGCTGCGCGAAGGTTCAACTTTGTATGCTCAAGGTGGTATTGCCGCAGTGTTCGACGAAAACGACAGTATAGCGTCACACGTCAACGACACCTTGATTGCCGGTGCTGGCCTTTGCGAAGACGCTGCTGTGCAGTTTACCGCTGAAAATGCCAAAACCGCGATGGAATGGCTGATCGACCAAGGCGTGCCGTTTGACCAATATCGCGATGACGATGGTGTTCTGAAGTATCACCTGACGCGTGAAGGCGGCCATAGCCATCGGCGGATCCTGCACGCAGCAGATGCAACTGGCCGTGCTGTTCAAATTACACTGGTCGATCAGGTCCGCCGTCACCCCAATATTCGCTTGCTGGAAAACTATAACGCCATAGACCTTATTACCGATGCCAAACTTGGCAACGAGGGTAACAAGTGTCATGGCGCTTATGTCTGGAATCGCGACAACGAGCAGGTCGAAGTCATTGCCGCCCGCTTTGTTGCTCTGGCGACCGGTGGAGCCAGTAAAGTTTATCTGTATACATCCAATCCGGATGTTGCATCAGGCGATGGCATTGCAATGGCCTGGCGCGCCGGTTGCCGTGTCGCAAACATGGAATTTAATCAATTCCACCCGACCAGTCTGTATCATCCGGACGCGCAGAATTACCTCATTACTGAAGCGATGCGCGGCGAAGGTGCCTATTTAAAACGGCCGGATGGCACCCGTTTTATGCCAGACTTTGATGAACGTGCCGAGCTGGCGCCGCGGGATATCGTCGCCCGTGCCATTGATTTTGAGATGAAACGCTTGGGCGTTGCCTGTGTATATCTCGACATCAGCCATCAGCCGAAAGATTTTATTATCGAACACTTCCCGACGATTTATGCCAAATGCTTAAGCGTCGGTATCGACATCACCAAACAGCCGATCCCGGTGGTTCCTGCCGCGCACTATACCTGCGGCGGCGTCATGACCAATCTCAACGGCCAAACCGATATCCCGAATCTGTATGCGATTGGCGAAGTCGCTTATACCGGTCTGCATGGTGCCAACCGGATGGCCAGTAATTCATTGTTGGAATGTGTCGTGTTTGCGCAAAGTGCGGCGCGCAATATCCTGCAACAATGGCCAACGTCAACAGCCACACCGCAGCTGCCGGCCTGGGATGAAAGCCGGGTCAGTAACTCGGATGAAGAAGTGGTGATCACCCATAACTGGCATGAACTGCGGATGTTTATGTGGGATTTTGTTGGCATTGTCCGTAC
>JACCDS011607755.1_pt1 | contig 17411 bp, 27 predicted proteins | sample 7446441 | NCBI WGS metagenome assembly JACCDS01 (sample SAMN15323445, study PRJNA562643) | freshwater metagenome | isolation source: river surface water | place: USA:Blue River Watershed | collected 2017-08-17
AACTACGGCAGCAACGGACAAGTAAACAACCTGACGCTATTGCCTGCCAGCGCTGTATCAGTTGCTTACAAGGACTCTCAGGACATCACCAAGGGCGTCGAGTTCAGCTATATGGGCAAGACTTATCAGCCACGTGAGATTGAACACCTGAAGCTATTTACTCGCACAGGCAGCCTTCGAGGACTAGCTCCGATTGACGCTGCACGTCCTGACATTTCCGCTGCACTCGATCTGCGCAACTACGCGAAGAACTGGTTTAATAGCGCCGGTGTTCCGACTGGCATCCTCAAAACCAATCAAGCCCTGAATCAAGAGCAAGCGGAAACTATCACCGCCAACTGGCACAACAAGCAACAAAACCGACAGATTGCAGTTCTAGGCAACGGCTTCGACTATCAGGCGATTGCACTCAGCCCTCGCGAGGCGTTGTTCACTGACATTGTCGAGCAAAACACAATCAGCATTGCTCGCCTGTTTGGTATCCCTGCACGATTGCTGCTTACGACTGTCCCAGGTGGCTCAGATACTTACACGAACTTGCAGGACGAGAATCAGATTTTCTATCGCCACACCCTAATGGCTTACACAGACGCGATTACTGACGCTCTGAGCAACTGCCTGCCACGAGGCACAAGAGTCGAGTTTGACTTCGAGCATTTGTTTAAGGCTGACGTTGCAGCACGTTACAGCTACTATGCACAGGGAATTGCAGCAGGCTTCCTAACCGCTGAAGAGGTTAGAGATAAGGAAGGACTAAATGTCTGAGATTGAAACTAGAAGCTTTGAGGCGCGAGCTGACGTCGAAGAGCGCACTATCGTAGGGCTTGCTGTTCCTTATGGGCAGTTGGCTGATATCGGTGGCGCTTATCAAGAGCGTTTTGCACCGGGAGCTATTGACAGCGTCGAGGACGTAAAGCTGTTCTACGGACACGAAGAGCCAATCGGCAAAGTAGTAGAGGGTCGCGACACTGAGGACGGCTTCGAGATCGTGGCTCGCGTTTCTGACACACCAAAGGGCAATGAGGTGCTTACCCTCATGCGTGATGGAGTTCTAAACAAATTTTCGGTGGGCTTTATCCCTGTGGAATCACAGCGTGACGGCTCAACGATTACAAGAACGAAGGTATCTCTGAAAGAGGTGTCTGTCGTTCCATTTCCAGCCTTTACAGGCGCAAATATAACTGAGGTTCGCGAGGAACAGGAAAGCCCTGTTCTTGAAGCGGGACTCACTAACGAACAAGAAAGAGAATCTATGTCTGACAACATGGAACTAGAGGTTCGTTCTGTAATGGACGAGGTTGCAGAATTGCGCCGCGTTGTAGAGGCAGGACAGACTTCAGCAGCACCGGCAGTAGTAGCTTCGCACATTCGCTCCCAGGGTGAGTTTGCTAAGGCTTTGGTAAAGGGTGACGCAGCAGCAATCGAGCTTGCTCGCGCAGCTTCAGACTCTAGCGACACTGTCGCGCTACCTGGCTTTGTGGGTTACATTGACAACCTGATCGCGCAGAACCGCCCAGCAATGAGCGTTTTCTCTCGCGCAGCACTCCCAGCAGCAGGTTTGACTGTTGAGTATGCACAGGTAACTGCAAACACCATTGCAGTAGGACAGCAAGACCCAGAGGGCGAGGCTCTAAGCTTCGGCAACCTGACCATTGCTTCGACTTCCGCACCTGTCAAGACTTACGGCGGTTATACCTCCTTCACCAAGCAGACCATTGAGCGTTCTTCGGTGGACTACCTAAACACTGTATTCCGCGCTCTATCGCTTGCTTACGCAAACGCAACTAACGCTGCTTTTGTGGCTCACGTTGAGGGACTGAACTACACCGGTAAGGTATTCGACGTGTCGGCACTGACTGTATCCGCTCTAATCGGTGGAATCACTGACGGCGCTACCTACATCTTCGAGAACACTGGACTACGCCCAGAGGCTATCGTTGCTTCCCCAGAGGCTTACAAGAAGCTTATGACTGTAGTTGGCACTGACGGACGCCCAGTGATCCTTCAGGACGGACAGGGCTTCAACAACATCGGCACTGCTAACCTGCCAGGGCTAAGCGGTTCTCTACTCGGACTTCCTGTCGTTGTAGATCCTGCTATGACTGCTAACAAGGTATACATGGCTAACTCACAGGCTATTCAGTCCTTCGAGTCAGCTGGCGCACCTGTTCGCCTAACCGATTCTGACATCACCACCCTGACTGACAGCATTTCGGTTTATGGCTACCTAGCAATCACCACCCCATTTGCTGGCGCAATCGTCGAGCTAGACGTAGTCGCTTAGTAGGTAACTAATGGCGCATGTGACTGTGGCAGATCTTCAGGCTTATATTGGAACTGAGGAAACTGGGGACTTTATCGAGTCTTGCCTAAGCGCAGGTAACGCTATGGTTGGTAACTACATTGGCGCAGTTGATACTGTTCCTCACGAGGTCCACCACCAGGCAATCCTTATCTGTGCTTCGGAGATTTACCACAGGCGCAGCGCGCCAAATGGCATTGCTCAGTTTGCAAGTATGGACGGCAGCCCCATTAGGGTCGCAAAAGACCCTATGGGTGGTGTCTATCCTTTGCTGCTGCCTTATGTTGGGTTTGGTGTCTAGTGACTAATGAGATCACTCTAAGCAAGGCTGAGCTAAAGCTCGACTTGCAAAACGCCGGGATAAACGTTTTGGACTATGTTCCTGAGCGTATCGTGCCGCCGATTGTGATCATCAACAGCGCTAGCCCTTACCTGACACCTTCAACAATTGGCAAAGAATACATAATGAGCCTCGAGCTTGTTTGTGTCGCAGCCACCGCAACTAACAAGCAGGCAACAGAAAAGCTAGACGAACTCATTGAATCAGTGCTGCTATCTATTCCCAGATACGGCAGAGTTTTAAGAGTGAATGAGCCTTTCAACATGCAAACTAACAATGCCGAATACCTAGCGGCGAACATCGCCTTAGAAATCGAAATCACGATTTAGAAAGAGAAAAACATGGCAGCTTCAACACGTATCAAAGCGCAGAACATCTTGTTCAAGATCGGCGCGACTGAATACGCCTGTGACGCCACCAACGTATCCCTAGAGCTAGGTGATGCACCAGGTGACGTTCAGACCTTCTGTGAGCAGCGAGTAGGTGGACAGTGGGCGCTAACCCTAGAGGGTATTACTTCAGGTGACGCAGCTTCCCTTTACCGCGTTCTATGGAGTAACTTCGGGACTACTGGCACTTTCACGATTGCACCTAACGGCAACGCGACTGCTACCAGCAACGAGCCTCACTACACCGGGACTGTCAAGTTCAACCAGCTTCCACCGCTGGCACTGAACAGCAACGAAACCGCTACTTTCTCAGTTGAGCTAGAAGTAGACGCTTCAGAGCACGACCCAGCTAATGACGTTTACTATGGCGTGGAGATCGTAACCGCGTAATGCAAAACCAAGGAGTCAAGATTGTGGGACTTCAGGAAGCTATCAAGGCACTAAGAATCGTTGGAGTCCCGGACGCTGAAATCAAGCAAGCCGGACAAGATTCAGGTGAGCTAGTAGCCAATGAAGCCCGCAGTCTTGTTCCTGTTCGCTCAGGCGCACTTCGTGACAGCATTAGAGTGAACAAAGCGCTAAGGAAAATCACGATTAGCGCAGGTAACAACAGAAACAGCAAATCAGGCGTCCCTTACGCGAATCCCATTCACTGGGGTTGGTTCAAGCGCAACATCAAGCCTCAGCCCTTTTTCAGCAAAGCTATCGGCATAACTCGCGACGAAGTGTATAACAACTATTTGAAGCAGCTCGATAGAATTATGGAAAAGCAGCGCACGAAAGGCACACAGTGATTGAAGAGCTAAACCTAGGCGAAATTGAAGAGATTGAGCTATTGCTCAACGCAAGCATTGAAGTTGCGGAGAGCAAAGAATTTCCAAAAGGACGCTATCAGCGAGCGATTTACTACATTGTAAAAAAGCGCACTGACCCTAACTATAAGTTTGTGGACACCGCAAAGGTGAAGCCCTCAGAGCTAATGGCTTTGTTTGCAGCCGATAGCCCAAAAGACAACTAAAGAAGCTTCAAGCCCAAAGAATGGCTAGGTTTTGTTTGTTGCTAAGGATCAGCCCTAGCGAATACAAACAGCTCAGCTACTACGAAGCCGAAGCCCTGACAGAGCTGCATAAGGAGTTGAACGAATGAGCCTAGTTCTAAACGTTGAGATACTAGGGGAGTATAAGAAACTCACTCAGGCTACTAAGGGTGCAAGCAAGCAGCTTCAGGGGCTAAACAAGACCACTAGCAAAATCTCAGGGCTAATGAGCAGTTCCCTAGCTGCAATCGGTGTTGGGTTTTCGCTAAACGCAGTTGTCAATGGAATCAAAGACGTAGTAAACGCGTCTAGTGATCTAAGCGAAGCGACTAACGCAATAAACGTTGCCTTTGGGTCGAGCGCTAAAGAAATTGAGAAGTTTGGTAAGCAGGCTGCTCAGGCTGTAGGACTAAGCAAGACAGAGCTTTACGGAATCGCCACTCAGTTCTCTAGCTTTGCTAAGACTGTTGCTGGGGACGGAGGGAACGCTGCAAAGGTTGTTCAGGACATTGCAACGCGAGGCGCTGATTTTGCTTCGGTGTTCAACCTTGAAGTTTCTGATGCGCTGTCTAAGTTCCAATCAGGACTAGCAGGACAGAGCGAACCACTAAGAGCCTTCGGTATTGACCTAAGTGCAGCGAGCGTAGAGGCTTTTGCAGTAGCCAACGGCATTATCAAGTCCGGCGAAACTATGACCGAAACTGAAAAGGTTATGGCTCGCTACGGCTTGCTTATGGAACAAACTGCAATGACGCAGGGTGACTTCCAAAACACCTCAGACGGACTAGCTAACACTCAGCGAATTCTGAAGGCAGAGTTCGAGAACGTAAAAGCTGAAGTAGGCACAGCGCTGCTCCCGGTAATGACTGAGCTATTCCAAACCATTCGCGACAATCTCCCTCAGATCAAGGCGCTGATTGCTGAAGTCATTAGGTTCGTCCCGCCAATGATTGAAGCCTCAATGCAAATCTTCAAATTCCGCGAGCAACTGATTCCGACTATCGTGGCGATTACCTCAGTGACTACAGGGCTAAAGCTTGCTTCAGGTGCTGTTGCTTTGTTTAGCTCAGCTAGCGCGCCAATTATTGCAGCAGTAGCAGGACTTGCAGCAATCGGTGCAGCAATGATTACTGTTTACAACAACACCAAAGCGGCTACAAGCGCAATGGAAGAGTTTCAAAGACAGCAGGGCATTAGAGCAGCAACTAGCAACCCTGTCGCAGCCCCCGAGCAAATTGCAGCTGCAACTAACAGGGGAATCCTGGGAGATAACCCAGCACTCAACCCGCCAAAGACAACTGGCACAACAGGCGCAGGAATTGCAGGGCAGAGCAGCAAAAATACGGCTATCAAAGTCCCACAGCCAAAGTCCCCTAGCCCGAGCAGCCCTGTTGTAATCAACAACAACGTGACAGTGAAGAAGAGCGTTGCGAGCGGTCCTGACATTGCTAAAGCAATCAACACTGCAAATCGCAACCTAGGCACTCAGACAATCAAGAACTTGAAATACTGATGAGCAACGTTCTAGAAGATTTTGATATCGCCAGTGATCTAAAGGTCGAGTTCTTTCTTCCTGACGCAGCTGGTAACTTGTTTATCTTGGGTATCTCGCTACTCGGTGGAGATGACGTCCTAGCAGGTGCAGGGCAGTTCATTATTGGGACTTCGCTATTAGGTGGCACTGACACGCTTGCAGGTGAAGCCACAGTAGCGTTTACCTGGCAGGCTTATGAGTGCAGCGTAGGTGAGCTTGAGATTGACTTCGGTGGAGAAGTTCAAGACGCGCTCTATTTCCAGCCACGTCCGGCACAGGCTGACCTAACACTGCAAAACCTAACCATTGACCCTACTGTAAACCCTGCTATGCGCCCAGGTGTAGGCGTGAGAGCAAGACTATCTAGAGGCGATTACAACAAGACGCTATTCAGGGGCTACATAGACACAATCAACGTGAGCTACGACCCGCGCAACAACTCGCACACAATGCAGATAACAGCCTTCGACAGCTTCAAGCGCGTAGTTAACTCGCGCCTTGCTCTGCTAGATACCGCTGACCCTGTGGAGTTCCCTGACGGCTATGCAACACCTTACGAAGTCATTGAGATTATTGCTGATCAGTATGGAACGGCAATGAGCGCATTGAGCGAGCCTACAGCTGGACAAATACCAGGCACAACCCTTGCAGACTTTATCCCTGCCACTCCACTTTACGAGGCAATTCAGGTTGGGCTAGGGCTGTTCTGGATTGAGCCGGACACTGAAGAATTTGTCTTTATCCCTAGACCTGAAACCCTAAACCCCGAGGGCGCTTACTCAATCGGCAACAATCACAACGAGCCTTTACACCTTTGCATGTCTGATCTTGAAGTTGCCAGCAATCTAGAGAACATTTACAACAGCCTCAAAGTGTCACTGACTAGCGACAGCGAAACATCAGTGCTTGTTCGCAACACCGACAGTATCGAGCTGTTTGGAGAGTATGCAATTGACACTGATTTGAACACGACTGACGCAGACGAGCTAGAGCGCTGGGCTAGAGCTGTATTCAATCAGACAACTACAAAGCTAGTTCAAAACGTAGAAACCCCTGCAATAGATCGCAAGGGCGCGCTCACTCACGCTGCAATCATTCAGCCTGGGGAAACAATAAGAGTTGTATACACAACGCCTCAACTAAATATAAACGACACCTATACAGTAACTAAGGTGAGTCATTCGATAGACGTGAACAACTGGTTCACTACACTTGAGCTTTGGAAAGAGTTTTAACATGCCTTATAAAGTCTTTGTCAATGGTTTCCCGCTAAACGCTAGCGAAATCAACAGCAACCTAATGCAGCAAGCAATTGCGACCTTCGTGGACTCGACTGCTCGCAGCGCTGCTATTGAAACTCCACAAGAGGGACAAGTTACGTATCTCACCGGGACTAACGTGTTTCAGTATTGGACAGGCAGTGCTTGGGCTGATCTGCTACCTAGTGCCGGGACTGTAAGCGACAAGTCTGCCAACTACACAATCGTAGCCACTGACGCAGGCAACACCATTCGCTCGACAGGCAGCGCAATCACAATCACAGTAGACAATGTTCTCTCCGTAGGGCAACGCATAGATTTTGCGCAATTTGGAAGCGGGCAGATTACTTTCGCAGCAGGTTCAGGCGTTACTCTAAACAGCAAGGGCGGAAAGCTAAAGACTGCTGCTCAGTATTCAGGTGCAACTGTTCAGTGCGTTGCTTCGGGTGTTTATTGGTTGGTTGGAGATCTAGGCTAATGCTTATTCCCCTAGGGTTTCTAGCAGCTTCGAGTTCTTCGGCAGGCTCATTCGATTTGCTCGAAACAACAGTCCTCACAGGCTCACAGGCAAGCGTTGAGTTCACAAACCTAACTAGCAAGTATGCAAGCACTTATCAGCACTTGCAGATTAGGGCTGTTGCAAGAGGAACTGGGACTGGGGCAAGCGATTACATTGGCATTCGTCTAAATGGGGATACTGGCACAAACTACGCTTGGCATCAGATTTATGGAAACGGCTCAACTGTTGGCTCAGGCGCTGCAACTAGCACGACTAGAGGCTTAGTAGCCGAAATAGCTGGCAGCGGTCAGACTGCCAATAGCTTTGGTGGTGCGGTTATTGACATACTTGACCCGTTTGAAACTACTAAAAATAAGACAATGCGTGGACTTTCGGGTAACCCAACGACTGCGGTAAACCTTTGGTCTAGCTTTTGGAACAATACAGCTGGGGTAACGAGCATTACATTGGTTGAATACGATGGTGCAAGCTTGGCATCTGGCTCTCGCCTCTCACTATACGGATTGAAGGCAGCATGAGTTACATAGCATTAGCTAACATCACGCTAACGAGCACAGATAGCGAAATTGTGTTTGCGAACATTCCGAACACTTACAGAGATTTAGTCCTAATTGCTAACGGCACAGCTTCAACCGCGACCGGGTTAGTATTCAAGGCGAACACAGACACAGGCTCTAATTACAGCGAAGTGTATGCGCTAGGTGACGGCAGCTCCCCTGCTTCGGGCAGTAGCTCAGGCACTAGCTTTCAGATTGGAAGATTCGACACAAACCCTGCTATGACAGTTACGCAGTTTATGGATTACAGCGCAACCGATAAGCACAAGACAGTCCTAGTTCGGTATGGAAGTGCAAGCGTGGCAACCTACATGAGAGCTGCTAGGTGGGCAAGCACAACTGCTCTGAACACCATTACAATCACCACGCAGTCTGGCACTTTCTCTATCGGTTCAACTTTCGCTCTCTACGGAATAGCAGGTTAGTTATGCAGATTATTCAGCACATCGAGTTAGGCAGCGCACAGGCGAACATTGAGTTCGCAAACATTCCCAATACCTTTACAGACCTACTGATAGTTGCCAGCACTCGAAGCACCAGGTCGGGGACATTTGACGGATTGCGACTAAGACTTGGTAATGGTGGAATAGATACAGGCAATAACTATTCGTCAAGATTTTTGCAGGGTTTCAACGGAAGTGTGAATAGCTTTACAGGTCCAACTGACCGCATTTCTGGTATGGGTAACAGCGCCAACGATGCAACTGCCAATACCTTTGGAAGTGCTTACATTTACATTCCTAATTACACAAGTAGCGTTGCCAAAAGCGTTAGTCTAGATTCTGTTTCAGAAAACAATGGAACAGAGGCAGGACAGCTTATTTCGGCTGGATTGTGGAACAGCAGCAGCGTTGTCACAAACATAAGACTTTTTAACGACATCGGCAGCAATTTTGCAGCGGGTTCAAGCGCAACGCTCTTTGGCATACTAAAGGGAAGCGCTGGCGGAGTTACAGTTAGCTAACAGAAGGAAAGAAAATGTCAGAAGTTATCACAAAGCTAGTTATTGATTGCGAAACAGGCGAGCAGACAGTAGTTCCGCTAAGTGAGGAAGAGCTTGCAGAGCGTGAGCTAATGCGACTACAGGCTGAGGCGGATCGTGAACAGCGCGAAGCAGACGAGGCAGCTAAGGCAGCAGCTAAGGCAAGTGCTATTTCGAAGCTCGCAGCTCTAGGCTTGTCTGACGCTGAAATTGCAGCACTTGTAGGTTAGAAATGCCAGAGCTACCCGGACACGATTCAATACTGTTTCAGCTCGCTCAGGACATAGCCGAGATAAAGGCGACTGTCAAAAACTACGCTGATCTAGAAACACGCGTTAGAGAGTTAGAGCGTGCGCGTTGGAGTAGTGCCTGGGTTACGGCTTTCGCTTCGGCTGCGCTTACTGCGCTTGCAGTTGTCATGGTGAATCAGGCGCTGCTATGAGATTCCCTTTTCCCTGGCAGAAGATTACCGGGCGCTTCGGGACTCTAAGCGAGTTCCGCAAGGCTAGAGGCATGCAACCTCACAGCGGGACAGACTGGGCTATGCCAGAGGGAACGCCTATTCCGGCAATTGCTAATGGGACTATTGTGCTACAGCAGTTCTCTAAAATCTTGGGTAATGTCTCAGTGCAGAGAGTTGCAGACAAAGAAGGCAAGCTCTGGTTCGTGGGTTACTGTCACCTAAAGGATCAGGGACTTGACGTCGGGACTAAAGTTCGCGAGGGGCAGACTGTAGGGCTAGTGGGCAATACCGGAAGTGCAAGCACTGGGGCGCACCTGCATATGACTGTCAGCGCCGAACTCAAAGGCGTATTTGGCGCTACAAACGTGAAGATTGACCCCATTCAATTTATAAAGGACAACAAGTGAAAGAACACGTTAGACAAATTATCGTCAGATCTATCGGTTTAGTCTTGGCTACCTTCTTTGGCGGGACTGCAATAGGTGCAACCTTGGGCGATTGGGTTATGGGTTCGCTAATTGGAGTGGGTTCGGCTTTTGCTGTTGTTCTAACGACTATCGGCGTAGCTGTAGCCTGGAAGGGAACGCTAGAGCTTCAGGACATCACTAACGCCTATCGCGCTGCTGTAGCTAAGTCTGACAGTGAGGCAGTCGAGGACGCGTTCAAAGTAACCAAAGACGGCAACTTTGACTTTGACGATCTAGTAGACGATAACGACCTTGAGCTTTACGACAAATAAAGTCATACCCTGCTGATAGTGTCGCAGTATGAACACACTAATTAGCAGAATCGAAGCAATCGGCAAAACTAAGCACGTAGCTAACCACGTCCCCGGCAGTCTGGAGTGGCATGCACAGCGCTCTAAAGCAATCGGTGGCAGTGACATTGCTGCGATCATGAACAAATCGCCCTGGGCTACGCCTTACACGCTATATCACGAAAAGATAAACCCTGCTGTAAAAGAAAGCAGTTTTCTTATGCGCATGGGGCAAATCCTAGAACCTGCGATTCTTGATATTTTCAAAGAGCAAAACCCTCAGCTTGACGTCCACAGCGACGTAGGGACTTTTGCTAGCAAAGAGCAACTGGGCTATCACGCAAACCCGGACGCGATCGTCGAAAATCAGTTCGGGGACATGTCCATTCTTGAAATCAAATACACAACGCGCTACTGGAAAGACGGCGTTCCTGAAAACTACAAGTTGCAGGTGCTTTGGTATATGTATGTCACGGGGCTGCACAATGACGCCTATTTAGCGGCACTAACCCCATATGGGTATCAGACTCACATAATCGAGTATGACCCTGAGCTAGTCGAGGAAATGAAAGACGCAGCCAGCGAGTTTCTGACGCGCCTTTACAACTATGTCGAGCCAGCTTTCGACAGCAGCGAGGGTTCGCTACAGACAATGCGCTCACTGGTCACAGTTGATGAAGAGCTAGAAACAGAGCTAGACAAAGAGCTAGTGTCACAGCTCAGGCATGCTGACGCCATGCGCGAGTTCTGGGACGAGCAGCTCAGATTTAGGAAGCAAGAAGTTATGAAAGCACTCAACGGCGCAAAATACGGAAACGTAAACGGCGAGCATGTAGTAACGTTGAAACAGCGAGGAAGCAATCCGCCTTACTTGCAAATAGAGAAATGGTAAACACACAATGTCATTTATGGATAATTACGAGCCTGTAGCTGATCGCATTGCGAAGTTTTGGGACAAATACCCTAACGGAAGATTGCACACTGAAATAGTGCTAATCAACGAAACCGAAGTTGTAATCAAAGCCAGCGCCTTCACTGATCGCGAGGACGCACGTCCGGCAAGCATTGATTTTGCTCAGGAAACTCGCAACAGCTCAACAATCAACAAAACTAGCTTCATCGAGAACTGTGCCACTTCAGCTCTAGGACGCTGTCTAGCGACATTGAACTTTCAGCCTAAGCGCGACGGCAAGGCAATTCGCCCTAGCAAAGAGGAAATGAAGAAGGTTGCAGCCGCTCAGCCCGCAGGTAATGACTTTGCTGTTCGCCTGGCGTTCTTGCAGGCACAGAAAGACATTGAAGGGCTACGAGCGCTTTACAAGGAAGCGCAGACACTAGGGGCTAACCCTGACACTCTCGCAGAGATCAAGAAGGCAGCAGAGGCACTTAAGTAGAAAACCCCCGGGGACACACAGAAACCCCAGGGGCGAGCGCTGACTCATCAAAGGCGCTCTACGCCGAAGCGTTCACAAATTGTAACAGAAAGATTAGAAAATGATTCCAGAAACATACCTTGCCTATGGGAAGGGCTACAAGGCTGCTGAGAGGGACGCAATAGCTATTGTGACTCATTCCCTATGGGAAGAAGTAAAAAGGCTTCAGAGGGCATTTCCTGACCTCTCAGAGGGTCTTCAGGTTGCCATTGACGTAATCGAAAGCAAATTTCCCGAGCAAAGAGAAAAAACAAAAAAGTAAACTCTCTATATATAGATATATATATAGATATATAAATAACTAAAAATATTTTTATAGATTTATAAATAACTAAAACTATTTTTAGTAATTTATAAATATCTATAGATATATAAATAACTAAAAATATTTTTATATATTTATATAAATACACACACAGAAAGAAAAAAATATGCAAGAAGATTTAGAGCAAGAATTTCCATTCTTTGCTAAGTATTATCGTTATTTTGTTTATCGCGGCAATGATCGCAAACCTATAGCTAAATTCAACTCGCAAATGAGTGCTGAAAATTACATTGAGCTGTTACATCAACAAGAAAAGAATTGGGAACATAAAAGCTACTATCGCTTAGTTTTCAATGGCAGAACCCAAATAACCCTATAAACACAGAAAGAAGAAAAATGCCACAGATCAAAGTTGCCGGAGAAGTTTACCTACTGGGCTGGGAAGGCAAGCGCGTTTCATTTTGGGAGAACGTTCACGCTAACGGAAAAGACTATTCAAGATTGTGGACAGCCTGGTTTGCTAGCGCGCAAGACGTGCAGGAACAAGACTTTGTAGAGATCGCAGGAGAGCTAAGCACAAAGATCGGCGAATACACCAATAAGCAAGGCGAGAAGAAAACTGTTGTTGAACATCACTTGCAGAACGCTGTGATTGCTCAGCACAGAACTAAAGCCGAAGCCGAAGCAAGTGCAGCAGTATTTAGCGAAGAAGCGCCGTTCTAATGATTCAGGCGTTCGTTGCAGGACTCCCTATCCCACAAGGCAGCAAAACTGCTTTTGTGAGATCGGGAAGGGCTGTGATGATTGACAGCGACAAGCGACTCAAAGCCTGGCGAAAGCTAATGACAGAGAAGCTAGAAGCTGCTAATGCAGGCTGTGAACAGCTCAATGGGGCGCTATCGCTGCAAGTCATATTCTTCATGCCTAGACCCAAAACAGTGAAACGCGAATTCCCAATCACTGCTCCTGATCTAGACAAGCTGATACGAGCTGTAAACGACAGCGCCACAGACGCCGGGATAATCAAAGACGATTCGCAAGTCATTGAAATAGTCGCTTATAAGTTCTATGAGGACGCTCAAAACCCAATGGGCGTCTTTATTGCTTATGAGTATCTAAACGGCGTGTCTGCTCACAGATTCTAAACTTTAAACAATACGTTGAAGCTACACACAGAAAGTAGAGCAATGTTAGAAAACCTAAAGATTGAAACTAGAAAACTGCCTTGCGCTGTAAGAACGTTTTACAACACTTTGTCTGAAGCTGATCAAGAAATCCTGATGAGCAATCTAAGCAACCCAGAAATTCCTCACAAGGCGCTAGAAAAGGCGCTTAGAGAAGTGGGCGTTGTTCTGAGCGATACAGCGATTGCTAGACACAGAAACTCGCACTGTTCATGCTCGAAAATCTAAACCCTGCTGCAAAGGTCGAAGCGCCTAATGACTTTAGACCTGCTTTGGAGTTCAACGGCGAAGAACTAACCGCAACTCTCCCTAACGGCAGAACTGATTGGCAAGAGTTTCTGAAAGAGCAAGGTTTCGACCCGGACGAATTCGAGCTAATTGGCGCACCTCGAGTGTCGCGCTGGCAAAAGTATGACGGCGATTGGCTGAGTGCTTATAAGTTTAGGCTGCAAAAGCGTACCGAATTTGATACGGATTTGCCATTGCTTTGGAAGACCGCTAAAACTAATTCTCGAAAAGGCAAGCCAGTCACCCCTAACAGCGAAAAAGCGTTCGTAATTATGCTCAGCGACTTTCAGCTAGGCAAGACTGATCACCGAGGCAATCACGAGCAATCAGTCACAGACATTCTGGACAGTTACTTAAGGATAGAAAATAAAGTTAAGCAACTAAAACCTGAGCGCATAGTTATTGCAGAACTAGGTGACATTGTCGAAGGGTTCAGCAACAAAGCGGATATGCAGCAATTACGGACAAACTCTCTCAGCATTATGCAGCAGGTTGATTTGGCGCTAACGCTGATTTGGGATCTAGTAAAGAGACTAAATAAGTATTGCGACAACCTAACGTTTGCAACAGTAGCCAGCAATCACTGTCAATTTAGAATCAACAAACAGCAGGTGGGCTTGCCTGGACAGGACGATTGGGGCGTGTTCATTGCTAAGCAGGTGCATAAGCTTTCTGATGAAACAGGTGTTCCGGTTCGCGTTTTAATTCCAGAACCAAGCGACGAGTCGTTGGCGTTAGACGTGTTTGGTGATCAGTTCCACGTTCTTGGTTTGTGGCACGGACACCAAAGCCCTAGACCCGAGCAAGTCCCTGACTTTTGGACTAAACAGGCATTTGGCAGGCAGCCTATTCACGCTGCTTCGATAGGGCTAACCGGACACTTTCATCACCTCAGAGTGCAAGAGTTAGGCGCTCACGCTAATGGGGGCAGTCGCTACTGGATACAGGCTAAAACAATGGACACAGGCTCTAATTGGTGGAGATTAAATTCGGGTTCGGAGTCAACGCCTGGAATCGTGTGCTTTGAGCTAGACAGCAAAAGACACTTCACAGGTTCAGTAATAGTGCTATAAGATACAAACACACACAGAAAGTAGTAAAAATGAGAATGATTGCAGCAGCCCTAGCGCTCATGTTCTTGATCGCACTGCCACACTTCCTAGTCGAACTAATTATGTCTATCAGCCCCTGGATAATGCTCATTCCACTAATCGCGTTTATTATGTGGGTAGGGTATGAGATAAGGAACGCCGATAGAGATGAAGTGTCCAACCTGTAATCAGATACATCACCGAGCTTCAGGCAACGTTCAATGCAAAGAGTGTTGGAGTAAACAATGGCAGACTGGCACAAAAGCAAAGAATGGGCAAAAGCGCGTGAATACGCGAAAACAGTCTTAGACCCCATCTGCGCGCAATGCGGGGCGCACTTAACCGGGGGTGACTGGACAATAGACCATATAATCCCGCCTAAACACACAGGAGAACCAAACCATGACATTAGCAATCTGCAATCTATGTGCCGCGCATGTAATGGGCGCAAGCAAGACCGCACCTTACACCGAGCTAACTGGACATCGCCACGCTGGAGATAGAGAAACCCTAGGCAGTTGGGTTAGAGGCATGAAGCGACAGATCACAAGACAGACTCAACCGAAGCACAGAAAGGTCGCAGGACATGAAAAGACCACCCGCAGTTTTTTCTAGAAGCCGCAGCCAATCCCGCGCAAGCCTCTCTTTTTTCACAAACAGGTAAAATTATTCAGGAAATAAATTTCATATGATAGAGATCGCAATCGAACAGTGGTTGAAAGACTTAGAACTCAACCTGGAACAAAAGGTTTTAGCTGGCTTGGCTCTCAGGCTAGCCAAAAGCTTTGACGACAACCCACACACCTCAACCGCAGCCGAGTTGCGCAAGACTGTGCTAGAGCTCGCAGGACAGCTTCGCGCTAAGGGACAAGAGTTCGACCCAATCGAGGAACTGCTAAAGAGATGAAAATCAAAGGAGAGCAGAAATGAGCTACTACTGGAAATACGAACAAAATAACTCAGGTGGCGAATTTATTGAGCCAGCTATAAACCTTTGGGTTTATGCTCCCACCAGAGAAGATGCTGACAAAATTGCAAAAGAGAATGGGGTTTACTGGAACATTTTTGCAGATTGCAAATGTTGTGGGCCGAGATGGAGTGCACCCGATTGTTTTGCAGACCCTATTCCAGATTATCAATGGAAAGTTGATGAATGGAAAAAAAAACAAGCAAAAGAAGCTGGGATTCCAGCCCGCCTACTAATCAAAGGAGAGCAGTAGTAATTGCTTCAACTTCCCGCGATCTACACAGCCCCGTTGTCTGAGGACTTTACAACGGACGGCGATAAGCTAATCGAGCTAGTGAAGATTGCCTGGAAGAGTCCCGACTACCCAGAGGGCATAGAGCTCGACGACTGGCAGAAGTGGTTATTGCGAGCTATGTTCGAGCGCTACCCCGAAGGACACGCACACGCTGGAGAGCTTCGCTATAGGCAAGTAGTCGTTTCTATGGGCAGACAAAATGGCAAGTCACTACTCGCTGCAATTATCGGTGTCTATGGCTTGCTAATGCACCAGCAGGGCAGCTCACAAGTTCTATCGCTTGCAAGCTCTATAGATCAAGCGCGCATTATCTACAATCGAGTGTTGTCCGTCGTGCTAGGCAATAAGTATCTAAGCAAGAGGTTCAAGAAAGCCTCAGAGTCGCGAGGCATTGTCACAGCCGACGGCTCAGGTCGTTACGACGTGAAGCCAGCCAAAGAAGGCGCGTTGCAGGGTATCCCAATCTCTCTCTGTTTGTTCGACGAGCTGCACCTGGCTAAAGAGGGTATGTGGACGGCAGCAATCAAAGGGACTCAGTCCTATAAAGACGGAATCGTGATCGGCATTACAACGGCAGGCGATCAGAACAGCAAGACACTGCTCGACCTTTACAAGTCCGGCAAGCAAGCAGCCCAGGGTGATAAGTCACTAGAGCGCTTCGGGTTCTTCTTGTGGGAAGCCCCAGCTAACGCCGAACTAGGCGACCCTGAAGCAATCAAGGCAGCTAACCCAGCTGTAGCGTGTGGACGTATACCCATAGATCGCGTTATGACTGACTTGCAGACTCTGCCCGGACACGAGGTTAGGCGCTACACGCTAAATCAGTTCATCTCAGGAACAGCCGAGTCTTGGATAAACAGCGACCTATTCCGTAAGCATGGTGGCAAGGTTGAACCTTCAATCACAGGTGGAGTGTTTGCCGTAGACATTGCTAAGAACTGGACTCACGCGACAGTTGCCTACGCTAACGAGCGCAACGGAGTGCATGAAACAGAACTTGTCCGAACCTTCGTCAATCCAAACGAAAACGACCTGTATAACTACCTAGTGGAGCTAAATCAGCGCTTTGCACCTAGAGCGATAGCGCTAGACGATAGACAACTTCCCGGACTAGGCAAGCGCCTCAAAATGTCCGGCTTACCTGTTTGGCAGTTGTGGACTAAAGAGATCAGCGCAGCTTGCTCAGCCGTCTATGCAATGTTCTCCACAGGCAAGGCAAAGCACAATAATGACCCACTGCTAATAGTGCAGTCACCTAGAGGAATTGCTAAGTATTCAGGGGAAACCTGGCTGATTAGTCGCAAGGAATCACTCGGGGACATTGACGCGCTTATGGCAACAGTTATGAGCTTATACGTGAGTTCAAGAGCAGAAAATCAACAGATAGGTGTATTCTAATGTTTGACTTTTGCAAAGGTTCGGTGTAATGGCTTCACTATGGAAGCGAATTCTAGGCGTAGACCTAGAGAAGCGCGCAGCACAGCCAACAATTCCCACTCGCTCAGACGCTGTCGTTACAGCTGATTCAGCGCTGACCCTAACGGCGGTTTATCGCGCGGTTCAGATCATTGCGACCCCAATTAGCAAAATGCCGATTGACACCTACAGGTTCGCAACTGGGATTGAGCTAAAGGTCGAGAATCCTGTCCTAGTAAACAAGCCGGACATCAACAGCAACAGACGCGACTTTATCTTTCAGACTGTGGTTAGCCTGGCGCTAGAGGGCAACGCTTTTTGGTTCAAGAACTA
>JACCDS010416915.1_pt1 | contig 17408 bp, 11 predicted proteins | sample 7446441 | NCBI WGS metagenome assembly JACCDS01 (sample SAMN15323445, study PRJNA562643) | freshwater metagenome | isolation source: river surface water | place: USA:Blue River Watershed | collected 2017-08-17
TGCTGATCGGCAGCTTGGCCTTGGTGGCGATTCCGGCCAGCTGGGACTATGTGCACTTCATGGCGCGCGAATCGTCACCGGTGCTGGACTTCTCATTCCAATGGGTGTTTTTACCGTTTGTGCTGCTGCTGGTGGCCTTGGTGCTACGCAGTGTCTGGGGTATTTGGCAGGCAATCAAAGGACAGGGCCTCGAAGCCCAAGGACAACCGACATGAGTTTGGCTTTGTGGGCCCTGGTGGGCGTGGTGGTGGTGGGGATGCTGCTGCGCATGCCGATTGGGTTTTCCATGCTGATGGCTGGCGTGGCCTATCTGCTAGTCAAAGGGCAAGACCTGGGCTTGGTGGCCGAGCAGGTGAGCAACGGGCTGTACAACAGCTATGTGCTGCTGGCGGTGCCACTGTTTGTGTTTGCCGCCAACATCATGAATGCGGGCACCGTGAGTGAACGCATTTTTGATTTTTGTCGCATCTTGGTGGGCCGCATGCGCGGGGGCTTGGCGCAAGTGGATATTTTGGTGAGCGTGATTTTTTCTGGCATGAGCGGCAGCGCCATTGCCGACGCCGCTGGGCCCGGCTTGGTCACTATCAAGCAAATGCTCAAAAAACCCGAGTACACCCCCGGCTTTGCCGGTGCTGTGGTGGTGGCCAGCGCCACGCTGGGGCCCATCATTCCGCCGTCTATCCCGATGGTGATTTATGCGCTGGTCTCTGGCGCTTCGGTCGGCGCGCTGTTTTTGGGCGGCGTGATGCCGGGCGTGTGCATGACTATTTTGATGATGTGTGTGGTGCATTACATCGCCCGCAAACGCAACATGCCGCGTGAAGACCCAATTCCACTCAAGGAATGGCCCACCATTTTGTTCCGCGGTGCATTGCCGCTGTCCATGCCCATCGTGTTGTTGGGCGGGATTTATTCTGGTGCCTTCACACCCACCGAAGCGGCTGCGGTGGCGGCATTGCACGCCTTGCTGTTGGCCGCCTTTGTTTTTCGGGCGCTGAGTTGGCGCGCATTTTGGGGCGTGGTGTTGGAGTCGACCCGCTCCAGTGCCGTGATCACCATCATCTTGGCCGGCTCTTTCATGCTGAACTACGCCTTCACCGCCGAAGGTGTGCCCCAGGCCATGGCCGCATGGGTGGACAACCTGCACCTGAGCCGTCTGCAGTTTTTGTTCATGGTCAACGCGCTGTTCTTGATTCTGGGCTGCTTCTTGGATGTGTCGGTGCTGCTGCTGGTGTTCGTGCCCATGTTGCTGCCTGCGGCCAAGCTGTTGGGCGTGGACTTGGTGCACTTTGGCGTGCTGGTGGTGTTGAACATGATGATCGGCCTGATCCACCCCCCTTTTGGCATGCTGCTGTTTGTCATCAAGGCACTGACCGGCATCCCGATTGGCGACATGATGCGCGAAGGCTGGTTGTTCTTGGTCATGCTGCTGAGCCTGTTGGTGGCCATCACCGTCTTCCCTGAAATTGTGTTGTGGTTGCCGCAGACCATGGGTTACGGCACACCCAAAGGGACCTGATGGCGCTCGAGGTGGTGGTGGTGGCGAGCTGGAATGTGGACCTGATTGCCCACATTGCGCAACCCCTGACGCGCGGCCAAACCCTCATGGCACAGGCTTTTGAGCGCCTGCCCGGGGGCAAAGGCAGCAACGCCGCCATCGCCGCCGCACGCCAAGGCGCACAGGTGGGTCTGATTGCCCGCATTGGCGGTGACGATTTTGGGCAAATGGGCCTCGACCTGTGGGCGCGCGAAGGCATTGACAGCCAGCATGTGGTGCGCGGCGAAGGCGAAATCAACGGCACAGCGCTGATCTTGGTTTACGAGGACGGTGACAACTCCATTGCCGTCTACCCCGGCGCGGGTGCGGGTCTCAGCAAAGCCCACGTTCAAGCGGCCTCAGACAGGTTGGCCCACGCTCGGGTGGTGATGGCTTCTTGTGAGGTGCCTCTGGCCGCCACCCAAACGGCGTTTGAAACCGCCCGTGCCCATGGTGTGCTGACACTGCTGAACCCGGCCCCCGCCATGCCATTGCCCGAGACGCTCTGGCCCTTGGTCGATGTGCTCACGCCCAACGAGGGCGAGTTACTGGCATTGGCCGAGGCCACAGACATCGACACGGCCGCCCACACGCTGCTGCATCGCGGCGTTGGAGCGGTGGTGGTGACGCTGGGTGAGCGCGGCTGCGCGCTTTTTCAGCACAACACCGCGCCATTGCACGTGCCCGGTCATGCCCTTCAGGTGGTGGACACCATCGGCGCCGGCGACACGTTCACAGGCGCACTGGCCGCCGCACTGGCACGGCAAACGCCATGGCCCGAGGCCCTGCGCTGGGCCAATGCCGCCGCGGCGTTGTCCACACAGGCACACGGCGCCGTCACCGCCATGCCCACGGCCGCGCAAGTTCAAGCTTGGCTTCAGACGTACTGAGCAAAGCACCCCGGCGGGTGTCACGATAATGGGGCATGCGTTTTTTTCGCCCTCCCCGCACGCTGACTTCAGGCCACTTCAGCTTCTGGCTCTCGTGGCCCCAACTCATCACCTGGGGCAGCGTTTTTTACACCTTCTCTTTGCTCATGACCCCACTCGAAGCCGAGCTGGGCATGAGCCGCGCTGAATCTTCGCTGGCCTTCAGCTTGGCTTTGTTGGCCGAGGGCGTCATGGCCTATGCAGTGGGGCGCTGGATTGACGCCGGACACGAACGCCGGGTCATGACACTGGGCTCGATTTGGGTGGGATTGGGTTTGCTGGGCCACAGCAGCGTGACCTCGGTCATGGGGTTTTATGCCGTTTGGATTTGGCTGGGCTTGGGGCTGGCGGCCACGCTCTACACCCCCGCATTTGCGGTGGTCACGCGGCGCTTCCCACAAGACTTTCGGCGCGCCATCATCACCTTGACGTTTTTGGGTGGGCTGGCCAGCACGGTGTTCATTCCCCTTTTTGCTTGGTGGATGGAACTCTGGGGCTGGCGGCAAGCGCTGGTGGCCGTAGCCGCTTTGCAGTTGTTGGTGTGCGCGCCCCTGCACGCATGGCTGCTGCGCGGGGCAGATGGCCGGCAGGCCCGCTTAATGGCAATGAACGCCTCGACAGCGACTGACGCCATGTATTCAACGAATTCAACGAGCTCAACGAACGCTACATATGCAACGGAAGCAACCGGAGCAACGGAAAGAACAGTCGGGAAAGGCAAAGCCGTCGCTTCAAACGCCATCAGCGCGCCCGATTCTGCCCCCGGTCCTTCGCCGGGTCCTGCGCCTATTGCAGCCTCTTCTGAGCCCAGTTCTTCCCCCCGTTCTGTGCCCGCGCCCTTGCCGACCCGCGAATCCGTGGGTGTTCACCTGCGCCAGCGCCCCTTTTGGCTGTTGGCCGTTTTCATGGTGCTGATGATGGCGGTGACCTCGGCTCTGCCCGCACACATGATTGCTTTGCTGCAAGAGTCTGGGCTGTCTCCCGTCTGGGTGATTGCGATTCCAGCGGCCATTGGGGTGATTCAGGTGGTGGGCCGAGGGGTGTTGTTTGTTTTTGAGCGCTATTGGAATGTGCACACCGCCAACCGCTGGATTCCTGGCTTCATTCCCTTGGGCTTGCTGGCGCTGTTGGTGGGTGGTTTTCACCCGACAGGGGCGTTGGTGTTTGTGCTGCTGTATGGCCTGGGCAATGGCATGCTGACCATCGTCAAAGGCACCGCTTTGGCGCAATACGTGAGCCGCGACCATGTGGGGCAGTTGAATGGCCTGCTGGGCATGCCAATTGCCCTGGCCCGCGCCGCGGCGCCTTTGTGTGTCGGCCTGCTCTGGTCACCCACCGCGGGTTACCACATGGCCTTGCTTGGCTTGTTGGTGGCGAGCCTGTTGGCCACAGCGGCACTTTGGGCGGCACAACACCAAGCGCTGCAATCCCCACAAGCAAGCCCATGACTTCAAGCACGACATCCCCCCAAGCAAGACATAACCGCAAGCGCACCATGACCTCAAGCGCACCAAGACATGACAAGAGCCCAAGCCCTTCAGGTATAAATCTCGCATGCGGATAATTAGAGCGCTGGCGCTGGCGCTGGCGCTGGCGCTGGCGCAAAAGGCCGCGCAGCACCAACCGGTGCATCACCTCTGGACTCATTGATGAAATCTTCGGATCAACCCGTACTTCGCGACTTGGTGCTGGTCGGCGGCGGCCACAGCCATGTGGGCGTGCTGCGCATGTTCGCCATGCATCCCGAGCCCGGTTTGCGCATCACGGTCATCTGCACCGACATCGAAACCCCTTATTCGGGCATGTTGCCCGGCTACGTCTCAGGCCACTACAGCTTTGACGAAGTGCACATCGACTTGGGGCGCTTGTGCGCTTTTGTGGGCGCGCGGCTGTTTCACGACGCGGTGGTTGGCATCGACCGCAAAAATCAAAAAGTCATTTGCCGCGACCGACAAGGCGTAGCCTACGACCTCTTGTCCATCAACATTGGCTCTACCCCGCAAGTGCACCTGATCGAGGGCGCACAAGGCATGGCCATTCCTGTGAAGCCCATTGCACAGTTCAACCAACGCTGGTTGGCCTTGCTGGACAAAGCGCGGCATTGGCCCACCCACCGCGGTCGCATGACGGTGGCGGTGGTTGGCGGTGGCGCTGGTGGGGTCGAGTTGTTGCTGTCCATGCAATACCGTTTGCGCAACGAGTTCAAAGCGCTGGGGCGCAGCCGTGAAGACCTGAAATTTGTCTTGCTGACCGCAGGCGAAACCATCTTGCCCACGCACAACGCGCGGGTGCGCGCCCGTTTCAACAAGGTGCTGGAAGAGCGCAATGTCGATGTGCACACACATGCCGAGGTGGTGCAGGTCTCTCCCGGTTGCCTGCACACCCGCGATGGGCGCACCTTCGATGCCGATGAAACCTTGTGGGTCACCCAAGCCGGAGGACCCGCATGGTTGCAAAGCACCGGTTTGGCGCTCGACCCGCAAGGCTTCATCTTGGTCAACGCCCAATTGCAATCGGTGAACGACCCCTTGGTGTTTGCCGCTGGCGACATCGCGTCCTACCTCAGCCGGCCCCTTGAAAAAGCGGGCGTGTTTGCGGTGCGCATGGGCAAGCCCTTGGCAACCAATTTGCGGCGCAGTTTTCGCGGTCAAAAATTACAGGCCTACCGCCCTCAGCGCCAATGGCTGGCCCTGATCTCCACCGGCAACCGTTTTGCCGTGGCCTCCAGAGGCCCGATCGGTTTTGCAAGCGAATGGGTATGGCGCTGGAAAGACCACATCGACCGCCGCTTCATGCAGCGCTTCAATGGCCTGCCAGACAACGCCAACACGCCCGGCCTGCACCAAGTGGTGCCCGCCCTCCGGCAAGGACTTCAAGCGCTGAAACAGCGCTTCGCCAACCTCAAGGCCGGCCGCCCCACGCCCTCGACTCAGATCGCGCTGACCTCTGATGAAACACTGCAAGCCCTGTCGGCTATGGCCATGCGTTGTGGCGGCTGCGGCGCCAAAGTGGGCGCCACCGTGTTGTCGCGCGCACTCGAAGACTTGAAGCCCTTGGAGCGCTCGGATGTGTTGATTGGCCTGCAGTCGCCTGACGATGCGGCGGTGGTGCGGGTGCCTCCGGGCAAGGCATTGGTGCAAACCGTTGACTTTTTCAGAGCCTTTATCGACGACCCTTACCTGTTGGGCAAGGTGGCTGCACACCATGCCTTGGGTGACATTTTTGCCATGGGGGCTGAAGCCCAAACCGCCACCGCAGTGACCACGGTGCCGCCTGGGTTGGAAAGCAAAGTCGAAGACGAGTTGCGCCAAATGATGGGCGGCGCGATCGAGGTGCTCAACGCCGCAGGCTGCGCTTTGGTGGGTGGCCACAGCGGCGAGGGCCACGAACTGGCGCTGGGTTTTGCCATCAACGGACTCATCGACGAAGACTTGCACGGCCTGATGCGCAAGCAAGGCATGAAGGCAGGCGATGTGTTGGTGCTGACCAAACCCATCGGCACCGGCACCCTGTTTGCGGCGCATGCCCGCCATGCGGCCAAAGGCCGCTGGATCGATGGCGCTTTGCAATCCATGCTGCAGTCCAACCAAGCGGGTGGCCAAATCTTGCGTGCCCACGGTGTCACCGCTTGCACCGATGTGACGGGCTTTGGTTTGTTGGGGCACTTGGTCGAGATGACCCGCCCTTCTGGCGTGGATGTGGAGCTGCACGTGAGCGCCTTGCCATTGCTAGAGGGCGCGGTTGAATGCGTGCGTGCGGGCATGGTGAGCTCTTTGCAAGCCGCCAATGTTCGCTTGCGCCGCGCTGTGCGCAACGCCGACGAATTCATCGAAGATGCCCGCTATCCGCTGTTGTTTGATCCACAAACCTCGGGCGGTTTGTTGGCCAGCGTGCCGGCCGCGCAAGCCGATGCTTGCTTGCAAGCCTTGCATGCGGCAGGCTATCAACACGCCACCGTCATCGGGCGCGTCACCGCGCAAGGCGATGCGATGGCGCCGGTCCTCTTGAAAACCTGAGATCGACTTTCGGTCTCAAGGCAGCCATTGGATCGACTGCACCCAGCCTACACTGTGCGCGCCGGTGTTGTCGCTGTCGGCCCCAATCAACACCGCGCGCACTGCGGGAAGGACCGCAGCCTTGGGCAATTCATCGGCAAACAGCTGCGCAAAATCATGCGCCACATCGCGGGTTTCGCGCTGCCATTGGCCCAATGGGCTGCCCAGCCCTTGCAGGGTGATGAACCGCACGCGCCGTGAATACGGGTTGGCCCCTTGCAGGCCCGCCGCTTGCGCACTGTCCCAGACATAGCAGACCGTGGCCGCAGGCAAGTCTTCGCCACTCAAAAGGCGCGCCGCGCGCAACAGCGCGCGCTCAAGCAAGGGTACGCGGTCCCATGGATGGTCAAACAACACACACACTTTGAGGGCCGCATCGTCGCCCGATTTGAGCAACACGTTGGGGGCACTTTTGCCGTCCGTGAGCGGCTGGTCCAAGCGCCAACGCCACTGCAAACGCGCGGGGGCCATGGGCGGCAAGTCGTGCACCCAAGTGCCATACGACGACTGCGTGCTGACTTTCAGTGCGCCTTCGCCCTGCACCGTGGCCCACTCAAACCGCGTAGCGGGCACCGTGGTTTTGGCAGCGGGCAAGCCCACAAAACGCCAAGCAGCCGACGCACCCTCGGCTGGAGATAAAGGCGACAACCCTTGCGCAGCCAGTGCTGTGGCGCACAGGCCCAAGGCCAACAGCCACGCGAATGCCCTCACCCCTTTCATCCGCGGCGCCAGTGGTGAAATTTTTCAAGCCACATCAATAACTTTTGGGGTGCATGGGCTCGCTTCCACTCACCGGCGACATATTTGTTGGCTTCCGCCATGGTGGGGTAAGTGTGCACCGTGCCCAAAATTTTGTTCAAGCCCAAGCCATGCTTCATGGCCAAAACATATTCCGCCAACACATCGGCCGCATGCGCCCCGACAATCGTGACACCCAAAATTTGGTCTTTTCCGGGCACCGTCAAGACCTTCACAAAACCGTGGGCCTCACTGTCGGCCAAGGCGCGGTCAAGTTCATCCAGGCCATAGCGCGTCACCTCATACGCCACGCCTTGGGCCGCGGCTTCTTGTTCGTTCAGGCCGACACGGGCCACTTCGGGGTCGACGAAAGTGGCCGACGGAATGGCGCGGTCATCCACCTTGAAAGATTTGAAGTCACCAAACAACGCATTCACCGCCGCAAACCACGCTTGGTGCGCTGCCGTGTGGGTGAACTGGTAAGGCCCAGCCACATCGCCTGCAGCAAATATATTCGGGTACAGCGTCTGCAAATAAGCGTTGGTCTCGACCGTGCGGTGCGTGGGCACACCGATGTCTTCAAGTCCATAGCCCTGCAAGCGAGCCTCACGCCCCACCGCACACACCAAGAGATCAAACGCGATGGCCAACTCTTGCGCTTTGCCTTGCGCCACGGTCACCAGCATTTTTTCGGCGCCTTGGCGCTCACACCGCAGCGCCTGATGCGAGGTGAGCACCCGCACCCCATCGGCTTGCAAGGCCTCGCGCACGTGCTGGGACACCTCTGCATCTTCTCGCAGCAGGAGGCGATCGGCCATTTCAATTTGCGTGACCTGCGCCCCCAAGCGTGCAAAGCTTTGTGACAACTCACAACCAATGGGCCCGCCGCCCAACACCACGATGCGGCGAGGCAACTCTTCAAGCTGGGCCAAGGTGTCCCACAAGGTGTCGCTGGTGACATAGCCCACGTCTTGCAAGCCCGGCAACTGCGGCACCACAGGTCGCGCGCCAGCAGCAATCACGATGCTGCGCGCCGTGAGGCGTTGCACTTCGCCGTTGTTCAGCTTGACTTCAACCGTCCAAGGGTTGACCAACTGGCCATGGCCTTGCAAAACCTCAACGCCCAGAGCGGTGTAACGCTCTAGGCTGTCGTGCGGTGCCACGGCAGCAATGATTGCGTGCACCCGTTGCATCAGTGCTTTGAAGCTGAAGTCGGGCGGCGTGTCGATCAGGCCATAGCGTGCACCGTGCTGCATTTGGTGCGCCAACTTGGCGCTCTTGATCAGGGCCTTGCTGGGCACGCAGCCATAGTTCAAACAATCGCCGCCCATTTTGTGCGCTTCGATCAAGGTGACCTTGGCTTTGACTGCGGCCGCAATGTAGGCCGTGACCAGCCCCGCCGCACCGGCGCCAATCACGATCAAATTGCGGTCAAACTTTTTCGGCTTCACGCTGGCCCATCTTGCATAAACCTGGCGTTGGCGAATCGCCGCTACCCCGCGTTTTGCGAACCATGGAAAGACCGCCAGCAACAACAAACTGCCCAACAGCGCGGGGCTGAAGATGCCTTGCGCCGAATCGAGTTGCGCCAATTGGGTGCCCGCATTCACGATCACCGCCGTGCCCGGCAACATGCCCAGTTGACTGACCGCATAGTAGGTTCGCGTTTTCATGCGCGTGAGGCCCATCAACAGGTTGATCAAAAAGAACGGCACCACCGGTATCAAGCGCAAGGTCAACAGGTAATAAGCGCCTTCTTTGTCCACCCCCGCATGGATCGCCTTGAGGCGATGGCCAAAGCGAGACTGGACCCAGTCGCGCAACACAAAGCGCGAGGCCAAAAACGCCAACGTGGCGCCCAAGGTCGAAGCAAATGAAACGAGCAGCAGCCCCCAACCCAAGCCAAACACCGCACCACCCGCTAACGTGATGACCGTGGCGCCCGGCACCGACAAGGCCGTGGCCAGCACATACAAAGCAAAATACAACGCCGCCACCGTGAAAGGTTGCTGCGCATGCCAAGCGGTCAATGCGGCATGTTGGGCCTTGAGTTGCTCAAAGCTGAAAAGTTGCCCCACATCGAGCGCCAGCGCCACGCCCAACAACAGCGCGAGCAACAGCAAAACAAAGACTCGACGTTGACGCATACATCTCCAAAGTGGCCAAGGGTTGGCACGGGCATTTGAACAGAACGGCTGCCCGCGGCTTCAAGGCAAAGACTTGAGTTTTTGGTAGCCCCACACCACCCGCATGGCGGTGGTGATGCCGCACAGCACCGAAAACCCATAAGCCAGTATCGCAAAGTGCTGCGGCCACCAACACATGGCCGCAAAGACTGCAATGGTTTCAGTGGCCTCGGTCAGGCCACCCAAAAAGTAAAAGCTTTTGCCAGGCAACGCCGTGTCGCCCAGTTGCCTTTTTTCAGCCAGCACTGCAAACGCCAAAAAGCTGCTGCCCGTGCCCAAGAAACTGGCCAACAACACCGCCGCAGGCAAGGCGTTGGCCACCGGGTCGGCCAGAGCAAACGCCAAAGGCACAGCGGCATAAAACAAAAAATCGAGCGCGATGTCGAGAAACCCACCCGCATCAGTGGGGCGCGTCAAACGGGCCACAGCCCCATCCAAACCATCCAACAAGCGCGAGACCAACAACAAAAGCAAACCCAGCCCAAAGGCTTGGTTGGCAATCGCCAAGGCGGCGGCCATGCCCACGCCAAAACCCAAACCCGTGAGGGCATCCGCCCCCCATCCGGCACGCACCAACGCACGGCCCACGGTCTGCAACACGGGCGCCAACATGTTTTGCACAAGTCGGTCAAGCATGCAACTCTCCTGGCCCGATGGGCGCGGTCAAGGTGACCACCCGGTCGGGGTCGGCTATGTCTTGGGCATCGTGCGTGACCAGCACCACCGGAATCTGCCGCTCGCGCACATGGGCAAACACCCACGGCCGCAACTGCGCGCGCAAAGGTGCGTCGAGTTGAGAAAACGGCTCGTCCAACAGCAAGGCTTTCGGCTCGGCGAGCAAGGCGCGCATCAGCGCCACTCTGGCCCGTTGACCACCCGACAACGTTGAAGGGTCGCGTGGCCCCATGTCTGCCAAGTCGGCCTCTTGCAAGGCCTGTTGCACACGGGCTTGTCGCTCGGATTTGGGCACGCCGAGCGGCACTGCAAAGAGCAAATTTTCGGCAACGCTCATGTGCGGAAACAACAACGCATCTTGGAACACCAAACCAATGCCGCGCTGGTGGGTGGGCCACTGCGTCACATCACACGGGCCAAGCTGCACACGCCCGACAAACTGCAATGGCAACAGGCCCTCCGACACTTGGCCCAAAGTGCCCGCGATGGCGGACAACACCGCGCTCTTGCCACTGCCGCTTGGGCCCATGAGGGTCATGATCTCGCCTGCCGGCACCGACAGACGCAAGCCTTGCACCAACGTTTGGTGGGCGGTGCCCAGGCGTTCGATGTCCAGTTGCAGGGTGCGGTTCATGGCAGGTCTTTCTGAAGGCCGATCTTCTCAAATTGGCGAGGACGACCCCACACACTGGCCAGTGCAAACGCCAACATGGGCAGCAGCATTTGCAATGCGGCATAGGCGCTCATGAGCGAGCGCTGCCCACCCGATGCGAGCGTGACCGCTTCGGTGGTGACGGTGGCAAAGCGACCCGCCCCGACAAACAGCGTGGGCAAATACTGCGCCACACTGACGGCAAAGCCCACCGCCCAAGCCGACGCCAATGCACCTCTGAGCAGCGGCCACTTGATGCGAAGCCAATACCGCCATCGACCATGCCCCAAGCTGGCCACCACGGCCCACTGGCGTGGGTCCACCGCTGAATAAGCGGGCTCCAGAGCCAACAAGGTGTAGGGCAACACCATGACCGCGTGCGCGATCAGCAAACCCAGCCACTGCCCTTCTAAGCGCCACTGCAAGGCCAGGCTGTACAAACCCACCCCCCACACCACCGATGGCAAAACCAGCGGCAACAACCAAAGCGGCCGGCAAGTGTGTTGCCACCGCCGAGGGCTGATTTCAAGCCATGCCACCGACCACAGCAGCCCCACACTGGCCGAGGCCAAGGCCAAGCCCAAAGTGGTGCCGACGGTGCTGCTGCTGTCCAAAACAATGGTCCATGCATTGAAGGTCCACTGCGTGGGCCACAGTTGCGGAAAAGGCCAAACCCCCACCACACTGCCCACGGCCAAGGCAGCCCAAATGGCGGCATACACCAGCGCAAACCCCAGCGAAAACACCCGCCCCAAGCCCAGCCCGCTCGGCCACCATGAGAGTTGCAACGCCGGTGCCATTTTGGACAGCTGCACCCAACCCCACGCCAGCAGCGCCACACTCAGCGTGAGCGCACCGGCTGCAGCGGCCCCCTGCGCTTGCACTGCCACATCGGCATCGCCCAGCCATTGCCACGACAACACCGCCAAGGTGGGGGGTGAAGCCGGCCCGATGATGAGGGCCATATCGACCACGGTGTGCCCATAGGCCAACACCGCCAGCAAGGGCCAGCGCAAGCGGGGCGCGAGTTGCGGCCACACCACTTGGGCGAAGGCCTGTTGCGGGGTGCGTCCCAAGGTTTGGGCCACGGCCGCTTCGACCTGCCAGCGGCGGCGCACATCGTCGCGCTGCAACTGGGTGGCCGCTAGCCACAACAAAAACGGCACCTCTTTTAACCACAACGCGAAGATCAAACCCAAACCCCAGGGGTCTTGCGTGGTGAGCCAAGGTGGCGGTGCCTCCAACCCCGTGAGGCTGGGCGACACCAAGCGCAAGGCCCAACCACTGGGCGAGAGCCACAACACCAAACCAATCGCCAGCGCCGCGTGCGGTGTGGCCAACCACGCTGGCAAGGCCGCCACCCAACGGGCCAAGGTCTGACGAACAAAAGCGTGGGCCAGCACGTGCGCCACCGTCCACCACGCCGCCAAGGTTGAGGCCAAGCCGGTCCACACGGTCATGCGCCACGCATGCTGTGTTTGTGGATCGCGCCACAAACTTTGCCAAGCTGAAGCATCGAACATTTGCGCCGCTGCTGACAACAACGCCAAGACCAGTGGCAGCCCTGCGAGCAAAGCCAGCAAGCCGGGGCCAGCGATGCGCATGCCCATGCCCATGCTCAGGCTCAGGCTCCGTAACGGCGCAGCCATTCTTTTTCGAGCGCCTCCACCCACGACGCATGCGGCTCGGGCAAGGTGGGTGCGGTGTGCGTCAATTGCCCGGGCCGAGAGGCGCTCTGAAACCGCGCCCGATCGGCGGCAGGCAAGCGGGGTACATCGAGCACGGTGGGGTCGCCCCACACGTCAATGTCGGCCTTGCGCGCTTGCGCTGCGGGCGACAACAAAAAGTTGGCCACCACCTGCGCGCCGGCTTTGCTGGGGGCGTTGTACGGTATGGCCACAAAGTGCGTGTTGCCGATGGTGCCCTTGGCAAACTGCCAGCTGTAGACCGAGCCGGCCAAGCGCTTGGCCGCAATTTCGTTGGCCGCTTCGTTGGGATTGAAGGTGAAGGACAGCCACAACTCGCCGTCCGACATCATCTGGGTCATGGCCGCAGCACTCAAAGGGAACTGCTTGCCGCCACGCCAGAGTTGCGGGTGCAGGGCGTCTAAAAATCGCCATACAGGCGCAGCTTGCGCTTCTAAAGCGGCGGGCGTGACCGGTTGGGCCAACACTTTGGGGTCTGTGGCCAACTCGAGCAAGACTTGCTTGATGAAGGTGGTGCCGTGAAAGTTAGGTGGACGGGGGTAGGTCAGGCGGCCAGGTTGCGCGCGCGACAAAGCCAACAGTTCGGCCATGCTTTGCGGGGCTTTGGGCAAGCGCTGACGGTCAGCAAAAAAGGTCAGTTGGGCCATGCCCCAAGGTGATTCCAGCCCCTCGGTGGGCACCGAAAAATCCACCAAGGTGGTGGGCTTGCCCACGGTGTCCACCCACTGAAAATGGGGCAGGTTTTGGGCAAATGGGGCAGACAGCAAACCATCGCGCTTCATGGCGGCAAAGTTTTCGCCATTGATCCACACCAAATCTGCTGTGCCTTCTGTGCCTTTGCGTCCGGCCTGCTTTTCGGTGCGAATGCGCTTGACCACTTCAGCCGCATCGCTGATTTTGACGTGCTGCAACTTGACCCCGTGCTCGCGCAGCAACTCGGCAGCAGCCCATTGAATGTAGGCATTGATGCTGTCACTGCCAGCCCAAGCATGAAAGTACACCGTCTGGCCACGGGCCGCGCGCTCAGTGTCTTGCCATGCGGCCAAAGCCAACGCATGGGCGGTGCTGGCCCAAGGGGTCAGGGCCACTGCACCGGCCATCGTTAAGGCTTGACGGCGCCGAAGGGTAAATGAAAAGTTCATGGCAGGAGGTGTCCAAAAGGCGCAAAACTCGGATCGTCGAATGCGGTCCAAAGATGCTATTTTGGCAGGCTGCGCCACGCGGCCATTGACCTCAAACTGCTGTGGTCAAAGGCAAATTGAGCAGCAGATTTTGCGGTTTGAGTTTGAGCAACCCTTGTGCGTTCATGGCCAAGCCCAGGTACACCGGCTTGCCCTGAACATCGGCGCGCATGTCTTGCGGGTTGTCAAATTGCAGCTTGAACAAGCTGATGAGTTGCTGCTGCGTGGCGGCAGGCAGCGTTTGGCCTTGGTACAAATCATTCAAGATGCCGGTGGCCGTGGCATCCAAGCCCACATGCCAACGCCACGCCGGGTCGTCCACTTTTTGCACTGGCTCAATTTGCACCGACACGCCCAAAAAGTGCTGCACCCACAGGACCAACACGCGAGACAGCGCCTTCAAACCGGATCGGGCATTGACCATGTTCAAGATCAAGCCGTGCGGCAATTCGTTTTGAATTTCATGCGTCATGTCGAGCAAAAACGCATAACGGCCCAAGCCCTCGCGCTGCGCAAAATATGCCGCCGCTTGGTCTGCGTGCAACACTTTCACATCGGCCGGCTTGAAGGGTGCGCCGCCCTCGATCAACAAACGGCCCATTTCGCCCAAGCCGCCAGTGGTTTGCAAGTTGTCGAGTGTTTCACTGTCGCCAGCCAACACGCGGCCGCCCTCCACCGTGATGCGTTGCCGGCGAAACAACAACTCGGCCGCACGCCACACCTCGGCCTGATCGACATCGGCCAACAAATGGCACAACACGGCCTGCACCACCAAATCAATGAACAAAGGGGGCCAGGTGTTGTGGCCGCTGCGCATCCAGCCCATGTAGGCCGACTCGAGCGATCCTGCGGCTTGCACCTCATCGCGAAACCGCACAAACAGCGCATAGTTTTCGCGCGCGTCTTCGTCCTTGATGGCTTTCAAATCTGCCGCAGTCACCGCCAGCAAGGGGGCATCGCGCAGGGCTTGGTGCAGGCGTTTTTCGGCCTTGCATGACTCAGGCACCAAGGCCAGTTCGGGGCGTTGCAACCACAAACGCCAGTAGTCTGGCGTCGGACTCAACCAGCCACTGTCGTTGCGCGTCAGGTGTTGGTGGCCGCAGGCGGTCCAAAAGTGGTGCATCAAGATCTAGAGGTTGGGGGCCAACAAGCGTTGCAAGTCTTTCACTTGCACCGCGCTGCGCTGTGCCAAGTCGGCCACTTGGTCGTCCCCCACTTTGCCCACGCTGAAGTACTGCGCCTCGGGGTGGGCGAGGTAAAAACCGCTGACGCTGGCGGCGGGCGTCATGGCCAAACTTTCGGTCAGGCCCATGCCAATGTCTTCGCATTGCAGCAAGTCAAACATCGCTTTTTTGGCGCTGTGGTCGGGGCAAGCCGGATAGCCGGGCGCAGGGCGGATGCCTTGGTATTTTTCGGCAATCAGCTCTTCGTTGCTGAGCGCTTCAGACGGCGCATAGCCCCACAAATCGGTGCGCACTTTTTTGTGCAGACATTCGGCCAAGGCTTCGGCCAAACGGTCGGCCAAGGACTTGAGCATGATGGCGCTGTAATCGTCGTGCGCAGCCTCAAAGGCCTCGGCACGCTTGTCGGCACCAATGCCGGCCGTGACGGCAAACAAGCCCACATGGTCGTTGCCCTCGCCGCGCGGGGCCACAAAGTCGGCCAAGCACCGGCTGGGCCGCAGCACACCCTCAATGCGTTGTTTCTCGGTTTGTTGGCGCAAGCCGTGCCAGGTCATGGCGACTTGCTGGCGCGACGCATCGGCATAAAGCGCGATGTCGTCGTCGTTCACGCTGTTGGCCGGATACAAGCCCATCACCGCATTGGCTGTGACCCAGCGGCCATCGATGATTTTTTGCAACATGGCCAGGCCATCGGCATGCACCTTGCGCGCCTGCTCGCCCACCACCGCGTCGTCGAGGATGGCAGGGAAGGGGCCGGCCAAATCCCAAGTTTGGAAAAATGGGCCCCAGTCGATGTACTGCGCGATCTCAGCAAGGTCGTAGTTTTTGAACACGCGTCGACCAATGAACTTGGGCGCGGGGGGCACGCCTTTGGACCAGTCGATCGGCGTCTTGTTGGCGCGGGCCTGAGCTAACGTCCACATCGGGGTTTGTTTTTTGCCCGCATGTTGCTCGCGCACCTTGGCGTAGTCGGCATTCAGGTCGGCGATGAACTTGGCCGCTTGCTCTGACAACAAGCCTTGGGCCACGCCCACGCTGCGCGAAGCGTCGGGCACATAGACCACCGGGCCCGAGTAATGGGGCGCAATTTTGACAGCGGTGTGCACGCGACTGCAAGTGGCGCCACCAATCAGCAAGGGCATTTGGCGCTCACGGAAGTACGGATCTTTTTCCATCTCGGCGGCCACGTACTGCATCTCTTCCAAGCTCGGTGTGATCAAGCCCGACAGGCCAATGATGTCGGCGTTTTCTTCTTTGGCTTTAGCCAAAATTTCGTGGCAGGGCACCATCACGCCCATGTTCACCACTTCAAAGTTGTTGCATTGCAACACCACCGTGACGATGTTTTTGCCAATGTCGTGCACATCGCCCTTGACGGTAGCGATCACGATTTTGCCTTTGGCTTTCACATCTTGACCAGCGGCTTCTTGCGCCAGTTTTTCGGCCTCAATGTAAGGCAACAAATGGGCCACGGCTTGCTTCATCACGCGCGCGCTTTTGACCACTTGCGGCAAGAACATCTTGCCTTGGCCAAACAAATCGCCCACCACATTCATGCCATCCATGAGCGGGCCTTCAATCACGTGCAAAGGCCGGCCGTTCTTGGCCAAAATTTCTTGATACGCCTCTTCGGTATCTTCGGTAATAAAGTCGGTGATGCCATGCACCAAAGCGTGTGACAAGCGCGCAGACACCGACACCGGCGCTTCGGGCGTGCCGCGCCATGCCAATTTTTGGGAGTCGTCTTTGGCAGCGCCTTTGGCGTTTTCTGCAACCTCTACCAAACGCTCGCCCGCATCGGGGCGGCGATTCAACACCACATCTTCAACACGTGCGCGCAAATCGGGTTCGAGTTGGTCGTAAACACCGACCATACCGGCATTGACAATGCCCATGTCCATGCCCGCTTGAATGGCGTGGTATAAAAATACCGTGTGAATGGCTTCACGCACAGGGTCGTTGCCGCGGAAACTGAAGGAGACATTGGACACACCGCCCGACACTTTGGCGCCAGGCAAATTCTGTTTGATCCAACGCGTCGCTTCAATGAAGTCTACGGCGTAGTTGTTGTGCTCTTCAATACCGGTGGCAATGGCAAAAATATTGGGATCAAAAATAATGTCTTCGGGCGGAAAGTCCACCTCATCGACCAACACGCGATACGCACGTTCGCAAATTTCAATTTTGCGTTGGTAGGTATCGGCCTGACCTTTTTCGTCAAATGCCATGATCACGGCAGCAGCGCCATAGCGTTTGATCAACAGCGCTTGTTCCTTGAAGGCTTCAACGCCTTCTTTCATGCTGATGGAATTGACGATGCCTTTGCCTTGAATGCAACGCAAGCCCGCTTCGATGACCGACCACTTGGATGAATCCACCATCACCGGCACACGTGCAATGTCGGGCTCACCCGCCATCAGGTTGAGGAAACGCACCATGGCGGCTTGGCTGTCCAACATGGCTTCGTCCATGTTGATGTCAATGATTTGTGCGCCGTTTTCCACTTGTTGGCGAGCAACTGCCAAAGCCTGTTCGAACTCGCCATTCAAAATCATGCGCGCAAAA
>JACCDS010148656.1_pt1 | contig 17391 bp, 10 predicted proteins | sample 7446441 | NCBI WGS metagenome assembly JACCDS01 (sample SAMN15323445, study PRJNA562643) | freshwater metagenome | isolation source: river surface water | place: USA:Blue River Watershed | collected 2017-08-17
AGGCGGTCAGTCTGCTGCATCCGGCAGACGGCAGGCCGGTGTTTGCCTATCCGTGGGAGGGCGTAACGCTGGTTGGTACCACCGATGTCGATCATGCAGCCAGCCTGCAACAGGAAGCGGCGATTACCGCAGCGGAAGTGGATTACATCATGCAGGCGGTCAAGTTTCAATTTCCCGAACTGCAATTGACCGAGGACGATATTCTGGCCACCTATGCCGGGGTGCGCCCGGTGATTGACAGCGGCAAGGCCGATCCGTCGCAAGAGGGCCGCGATCATGTGGTATGGCAAGAAAATGGCTTGCTCACCGTCACCGGCGGCAAGCTGACCACGTTCCGTCCGATTGCGCAAGATGCCCTGCGCCATGCGGCGCGCTATTTGCCGCAATTGCCCGCTGCCACCGAAAAACAGGCGCAACAGCCGATTTTTGCCGATTACGCGCTGGCCCAAACGGCGCTAACCCAGCAGTTGCTGAAACAGTCGAACCGGCTCGGGCTAAGTACCCAGCAACAGCAGCGGCTGTTGGGCCGCCATGGGCTACAGGCGGCAGAACTGGTGGCGGCGGCGCAAGCGGGTGAACTGGAGACGATTCCCGGCACCTATACCCTGTGGGCCGAATTGCGCTGGGCTGCCCGCCATGAAGCGGTCATGCATCTGGACGATTTGCTGCTGCGCCGCACCCGGCTTGGGCTGCAACTGGCGGGCGGGGGCGTGGCCCGGCTGGCGCGGATTCGCGCCATTTGCCAAAGTGAACTGGGCTGGAGCGATGCGCGCTGGCAAGATGAGCAACAGGCTTATCTGGCCTTGTGGCAACAGTACTATGGCGTGCCGGGGCGGCAGTACGGCAGTGGTAAAACCGACGAAGCGACCAACGACAAGGCTAACGACACGGTCGGGGGCAAAGCGAGCGACAAAGCCAACGACATGACCGGTGACATGGCCGGTGACAAAGCGAGCGACAGTACGGTCCACAGGGTCAGTGATGCAGGCGCGGAGGCAGCATGAACAAAGACTATTTTCTGGCAATCGACAACGGCACACAAAGCGTGCGGGCGCTGATTTTTGATGCACACGGCACGCTGCTGGCCAAGGAACAAGTGCATCTGGAAGCGTATTTTTCCGAGCATCCGGGTTGGGCCGAGCATGACGCGCTCGATTACTGGCATGCCGTGTGCACCGCCTGCCAACGACTCTGGGCGCAAAAAATCATTGGCCCCGAGCAAATTGCCGGGGTCGCGGTCACCACCCAGCGCGGCACCGTGGTCAATCTCGATGCCAATGGCCAGCCGTTGCGCCCGGCCATTACCTGGCTCGATCAACGCAAAACCGATACTGTGCCGCCGCTTGGTAAGCTGTGGCAAGCCGCGTTCAAACTGGCCGGGGTTGAACACACGATTAACTATTTTCGGGGTGAAGCCGAAATCAACTGGATCAAGGCGCACCAGCCCGAGATTTGGCAGAAAACCGCGCATTTGCTGTTGCTCTCCGGCTATTTGAATTACAAGCTGTCCGGTGAATATGTCGATTCGATTGGTTCCCAGGTCGCCTATCTGCCGTTTGACTATAAAAAACTCGAATGGGCCAGCGCCCGTGACTGGAAATGGCAGGCGCTGGCGGTCAAGCGCGAAACCCTGCCCAAACTGGTACCACCGGGCACCAGAATTGGCGTTGTCGATCAAGCCGCCGCCCGCGAAACCGGAATCTTGCCCGGCACGCCACTGTTTGCCGCCGCCGCCGACAAGGCTTGTGAAGTAATCGGAGCCGGTTGCCTCGCGCCCCATATTGGCTGCGTCAGCTACGGCACCACGGCCACCATCAACACCACCAGCAGCCGCTATCTGGAAGTGACACCATTCATCCCGCCCTATCCGGCAGCCATGCCCGGTGCCTACAGTACCGAAGTGCAAATTTTTCGCGGCTACTGGATGGTGAATTGGTTCAAGGAGCAATTTGGCCACCACGAACAGGCGCGCGGTCAGGCCGAAGGGGTGGCCCCGGAGTCGCTGTTCGATGAACTGGTCAATCAGGTACCACCCGGCTCGATGGGCCTGATGCTGCAACCGTACTGGAGCCCCGGCATCAAAGTACCGGGGCCGGAAGCGAAGGGGGCCATCATTGGCTTTGGCGATGTCCATACCCGGGCCCATCTGTACCGGGCGATTCTGGAAGGGTTGGCGTATGCCCTGCGTGAAGGCAAGGAGCGCACCGAAAAGAGAAGCGGGGTCTTGATTACCGAATTGCGCATTTCGGGCGGCGGTTCGCAAAGCGATGCTGCGATGCAATTAACAGCCGATATTTTTGGCTTGCCAACCGCGCGGCCGCATATTTATGAAACCTCGGGGCTGGGGGCGGCGATTTGCATTGCGGCTGGGCTGAAAGTGTACCCGGACGTAAAAACCGCAATTGGTGCCATGACCCGGATTGGCCAAGTGTTCAATCCGATACCACAACACCAAAAAATTTATGATGAATTGTACCACCGCGTCTATCAGAAAATGTATGATCGACTGCAACCCCTGTATCAGGAAATCCGGCATATCACAGGCTACCCCAGGCCTTAGGCGGTTGGCCGGTATTTTTACTCTCTGCGGGAAAGTTTATTTTAACAACCGTCCTACATAAAAATATATTGGAGTTAATATGGATCGTCGCAATTTTGTTAAAGGCGCAATGTATTTTACCGTTGCCAGCGCCAGCACCACACTTGTTGCCTGTGGTGGCGGGGGCGAGGCCGGTCAGTCGGTCGGTGAACCGAGGGCTTTTCGCTTCACCCACGGGGTGGCCAGTGGCGACCCCAAGGCCAGTAGTGTCGTATTTTGGACGCGTTGCGTTCGTGCTGCCGGTGGCGATACCAGCGACATCGGCTTGCGCCTGGAAGTCTCGCCCAATGCCAATTTTTCTACCCTGGCGGCGCGGGTCGAACTGGTGGCCGGTGCCCAGCATGATTTTACGGTGCGCGCCAAGGTAACCAATTTACAACCCAATACCACGTATTTTTATCGTTTCGTGGCCGGTTTTGATACCAGCCCGACCGGCCAGAGCAAAACCGCACCGGCTGCAAACGCGACCCCGGCTGAAGTACGCTTTGCCTGGTTCACCTGTCAGGACTGGACCATTAACCACTGGGGTGCAATGGAGTTAATGGTCAATGAAAACATTGACTTTCTGGTGCATCTGGGCGATTACATCTATGAGACCGTGGACGCCGGGTTTCAAACCGGTGCGGCTGAACCGGCCCATACCCGAATCAACCTGCCCACCGGCAGGCGCTTGCCCGATGGCTCGACCTATGCCGAAAGTGTCGAAGATTATCGTACCCTGTACCGCACCTATCGCAGCGACCCACGCCTGCAAGCGTTGCACGCCAAATTCCCGATCATTTCAATTTGGGACGACCACGAGTTTTCCGATGACTGCTGGCAGGATCGTCAAACCTATACCAATGCCAATACCCAGGAAACATCGCGCCGCCGCAACGCCAGTCAGGCCTGGGCCGAATACATGCCGGTTGACTTCGGTGATGTCTCGTTTAGCCTCAATGCCACCGGCTTTGCCAATATCCGCATTTACCGCGATTTCCAGTTCGGCACCCTGATGCACCTGATCATGACCGATCAGCGCCTGTATCGCGATGACCATATGGTCAACGAAGCGACCTACGCCCGCCTGATCGGCAGCGATCCGGTCAATGGCCGGGATGGGGTCGGTTCCCGCTATTTTGTGCCGCAACCGATTCTGGCCGCCTTTGAAGAACAACAGGCCACCGCGCTCGGCCGCACGCCAAGCATTCTGGGCACGACCCAGACCGAGTGGTGGAAAAATACCCTGAAAAATTCGACCGCGACCTGGAAGGTATGGGGCAATGAAGTCACCATGACCCGGCAATGGGCCGATTTGCGTCAGTCGGCACCGTCGCCATTTAATCAATTGTTTGTGATTAATGCCGATTGCTGGGATGGTTATCCACGGCACCGCAATGAATTGATGGGTTTTGTCCGCGACAACGATATCCGCAATTTGATGATGGTTACCGGTGACTTGCACGCATTCCAGGCCGGGGTGATTCGCGACACCCAGCTCCCAAGCGGCAGACCGGTGGCAGTCGATTTTGTTGCGGCTGGCATTAGCAGCAGCTCGGTCTATACCTTTTACCGTCAGGGAGCCGGTACTACCCCGCTGGCGCAACTGGTGCAGACGCCCGCCATGTGGAATGCCTTTTTGGGTGCCAACAACCCTGATTTTGCCTATCTGGATCAAGATGCCCAAGGTTATGCGCTGGCCAGTGTCACCAGCGACGCATTCACGGTTTGGTTCAACAAAGTCAAGCCACTCAATGCCGATGGCACCAAACCAGCATCACCGCTGTTAAAGCGCACCCGGGTTACGGTGGCAAACGGCACCTATACGCCGGTGGTGCAAGACAACGTTTGATCGGGCAACGGTTGATCGGACTGTGATTGGAATCGAACCTGTGGTTTTTTTACTGCGCAAACACAGGTTCGATTCCGGTGATTATTGTCGAGGGAAAATAAATTTTTTGCATCAAACTATATCAAATCATATTGTATGGCATGGATTAGCCATCAATCCCTGTTATTTCTGCGCCGCTCCCACCAAGTCCGGGATAAAGCGCGGCTGGTCGGTTTTCTATATTGATTGTCAAGTAACAGCACGCTCGGTAACATGAATTTGTTTGGCTTGTGCGGTGTCGCACGCCAATATTTCAGGGGTTTGGTATGCCTGTGGTGTTGTCAACCATCTTTCGTTCACTTTTTATCCAATCCATATTATTGGCCGTATTGTATTACGCGCTGGGCCGCTTGGCCCTGTGGCTGGCGATTCCACCTGGCTATGCGATGGCGATCTACCCGCCAGCCGGTTTGGCACTGGGGGCTTTGTTGGTCAGGGGTTACCGGATGGCTGGTGGCGTGGCCATAGGTTCGCTGGCACTGAATTTATGGATCAGCTACCAGGCCAGCCAGAGTATCGGCTTAACTGGCATATTGTTGGCCGCCGCCATTGCAAGCGGGGCGGCACTGCAAGCCATGTTTGGCCGCTGGCTAATTGAGCGCTTTCTCACCAAGCCGCTCACGCTCGATTCCAATGTCGCGATTCTTGGCTTCATGCTGTTGGGCGGCTTAACCGGTTGCCTGATCAGTGCCAGCGTTGGAGTCGGCAGCCTGTTTGGCCTTGGCATTATGCCGCTGGAAAATGTGCTCTCGAACTGGGCCACCTGGTGGATGGGCGATGTGCTTGGCGTTTTTATTTTTGTACCCATCTGTTTGATTCTGGCCGGACAACCGGCCCGGCTTTGGCGCTCGCGCCGTATAAATGTATTGTTGCCGCTGCTGCTGATTTTCGCGCTGATGACCTTTGCGTTTTTGTTTGTGCGCGAATGGGAACGGGAACGGTTTGAGAATGAATTTCGCGAACAAGCGGAGCGGATTGCGAAAAACCTGCAAACCCGGCTCGATTACTATGTTGAACTACAAAAAAGCGTGGTCAGCCTGTTTACTTCGGTCGAATCGGTTTCGTCACGGCAATTTTCCAGTTTTGTCGCCTACCCGGTGGCCAATTACCCGGCGATTGAGGCCATCGCCTGGGCGCCACGCATCCAGGATTCGCAGCGCAAGGGGTTTGAGGCGCAAATGCGGCAGGCCGGTCGCACAACATTTGGCATCTTCGAGCACCAGTCCGATCTGCCGGTGGCCGCTGTCACACGCAGCGAGTATTATCCGCAAACCTATGTTGAACCGATGCTGGGCAATGACAAAAATCTCGGCTTTGACCTGCTTTCCGAGTGGCGTCGGCGCGGTGCCGTGACCGATTCGCGTGACCTTGGCCTGCCAGTAGCGAGCGAACCGATGAAACTTGGGGCGCAGTCGACCAAATCGGTCAGTATGCTGGTGTCAGTAGTCTATGACCAAAACATGAACATTGCCACCCGCAGCGAACGGCAAAAGGCGGCCACCGGTGCCATTATTACCGTGCTACGCATCGGCGATGTGCTCGATTCGCTGATTCTAGGCGAAGATCGGCGCAATATGCTGTTTCGCCTGCGCGACACGGCGCAGCAAGGGGCCTATTCCGACACCATCCAAAACCCGGCCATGGTGCCACTGCATGCCAGTCAGCTCAGTTTTGGTGGCCGTGAACTGGTGTTTAGTGCCCACCCGACCCCGCGCTATTTCAGCTTGCATCAATCCTGGGCCGCATGGGGTACCATGGTTGGCGGCATGCTCTTTGTTGGGTTGTCCGGCATGTACATGCTGTACGGCAGTGGCCGTGCCCATGCAATTGAAGCGCTGGTGGCACGCCGCACGCGCGAATTGTACGAGAGCGAACACCGCTTGCATGCGGTGTTGGACAATGCGGCAGAAGGGATTGTAACGTGCAATGCCAATGGCCAAATCCAGTTGGCCAATCGCGCCATCCAGCAATTATTGGGTGAACAAGCCGCCGCAGGGCAATCGATCGGCGAATCTGACAGCGCCACGCTGGGGCGTAACTTCAGCCAACTGTTTTCCCGGGATGGCTATCCGCAGAGGCCCGAAGCCCTGTTGCAGGGAAATGGCCATATCATGCAGGAAGTACTGGCCCATCATGTCGATGGCCGAACCTTTGACGTTGGGCTGTCGCTGGCCCGGCTGGAGCAAGACGGACAAGCGCTGTATATCGCCATCATTCACGATTTGACCGAGAAAAAGCGGGTTGATCGGCTCAAGGGCGAATTTGTCTCTGCGGTATCGCACGAACTGCGCACCCCGCTAACCTCGATTCGCGGCTCGCTCGGCCTGTTGGTGGGCGGGGTGACCGGTGTGCTGCCAGCCCCGGCGCAAAAACTGTTGCAGTTGGCCAATGAAAATGCCGAACGGCTGTCCACCCTGATTAACGACATTCTCGATTTTGAAAAACTTGAATACGGTGGCATGCTGTTTAAAATGGAAGCAGAGCCACTGTTGCCGCTGCTGGACAAAATTTTGGCGATCAACCTTGGCTATGCCGAAAAATTCTCGATCCAGTTGGTGTTGGAGCGTTCCTTGCCCGACACGCTGACGGTACGGGTCGACAGTGACCGCCTGACTCAGGTGATGTCGAACCTGATTTCCAATGCGATCAAGTTTTCGCATGAAAACGGGCAAGTGGAAATCGAAACCCGGATCGTGGCGCAAACTGTACAAATTTGGGTGGTTGATCATGGCATCGGCATTCCTGATGCCTTTAAGCAACAAATTTTCAAGAAGTTCTCCCAGGCCGATGGCTCCGAGCGCCGAAAATATGCCGGAACCGGGCTGGGCTTGAGTCTGGCCCGCTCCATGATGGAAAAAATGAGCGGCAGCATTCATTTTGATAGTGTAGAAGGGCAGGGCGCACGCTTTTATATCACCCTGCCGATTGAGACCGTCCCGCTTTGACAAGGAAAGATACATGAAAACCTGGATGTTCTATCCAATGGACAATACCGTGCCGGGTTTGCCTGCGCCGTCGTTCGCCCTGCCGCTCGCCCTGCCGCTCTCCTTCTCGTTCGCCCTGTTGTCCTCGCTATTTTTCACGCTACTGTTCGCCTCAACCGGCCACGCGGCCGAACCGCTGGCCTTGCTGTACTACGACCGGCCACCGTACATGATCGCCACGGCCAATGGCCAGGTCAGTGGCTTGTCCGCCAGCCCGAGCGCAGCGGCCCTGAAGGCGGCAGGCATCCCATTTGGCTGGAACAAGGTTGCCTCGCAACGGATTATTGACCTGATCCGCGAAGATGCGGTCATGGGCTGTGGCGTTGGCTGGTACAAAAGCGCGGAACGGGAAAAATTTGCCCGCTTTAGCAAGGCCGTGTATCAGGACAAACCGTATCTGGCAGTGGCCAACAAAAAACTCGGTTTGCCAAAAAATATCACACTGGCTGACTTGTTTAATCAGAAAAGCGTGCGAATTTTGGTCAAGGAAGGCTTTTCTTATGGCAAACTCGGTGAATTGCTGGCCAAACACCCGGACAATCTGATTCGCACCACCAACGAGATCAGTGCCATGGTGCAAATGGTCAAGGCCAATTTGGCCGATTTGATTTTCCTGTCCGAAGACGAAGCCGTGTTTTTGCTGGAGCAGGCCGGTTTTCGGGCCGATGATTTTCATTTACTGCGTTTTCCCGATGTCCCGGTTGGCGCGAAACGCTATTTTATGTGCAGTAAAAAAGTGCCTGAAAGCGTCATCAATAAAATTAACGACGCAATTCGGTTTGAATGAAGCCGCGCTGCATTCTTCTCCAAGTCATATCCGGTTTGGCCCGGCGCTGGGCATTATTTTTCCAGCACAATAAAATATTTTATTTCAAGCCGTAATTTCAAGCCGTATTGTCACGCAGGATTCATCAAAGTAATGCTACGATAGCAGCGAATTTACCACGCTCCATTTTTCTGTCTGACAGGGAATACCATGACCGTTTCTACCGGCGTTTTTACTGGTGATATAACCATTGATGCATTGGCCTTTTCCAGTTGGAATGCCGATCCGAACACACCCGCAACCATTACCTATACCTTTTTGCAAACCCCGCATGCCACGGCCGATGCCGATGATCGCAAGGGATTTTTGCCACTGACCGACGCCCAGAAGGAGGCCGTGCGCAGTGCGCTGGCGCAATGGTCATCGCTGGCCAACCTCACCTTTGTTGAGATTTTCGACCCGAATGGCAGCAACGGCCAGATCCTCTTTGGCAGCAATGACCAGGACACCAGCAGTTCCGGTTATTCCACTTTGCCCAATGCCAATTACCGAACCCAGGTCACCACTTTTTTTAACAATCAGGCCGCAACCAATTTTCGGCTTGACCCCGGCTCGTTCGGGCTGACCACCATTCTTCATGAAATTGGCCATGCGCTTGGACTGAAGCATCCGGGCGATTACAATGGCTTGGATGGCCCGGGCAGGCCACCGTTCTTGCCAACCGAACTCGATAACACCGCCTTTTCGCTGATGTCCTATATCGAGGGTTTTCCGAACAGTCCATTCTATGCCGCGACCCCGATGCTGTTTGACATTCAGGCGATTCAATACCTATATGGGGCCAATACCACTTGGCGCACTGGCAACGACACCTATTCCTTTGGCGAATCCAGTGTTCCGCAAAGCATTTGGGATGCCGGTGGCAATAACACCTTCGATTTTTCCAGCACCACGCGCGGTGCGCTCATTAGCTTGGAGGCTGGCACCTTCAGTTCCAGCGCGCCGGGCCTAAACAATATCTCGATTGCCTACAACGTGGTGGTGCAAAACGCGATTGGTGGTGCTGGCAACGACTTTATAGTGGGCAATGATGGCAACAATATCATTCATAGCGGTAGCGGTGATGATCTCGTGGCCAGCGGCCCCGGCATCGATTCGATTGACGGCAGTGGCGGCAACGACACGGTAGTGTTTATCAATGCCCGCGCCGCCTATTCGGTGGTGCGCGGCAGCACTGGCTTTACCATTACCGAGCTGGCCAATGGCGGCAATGTGGTGTCGGTCGCCAACGTCGAACAGTTTGCCTTTTCCGATGGTCTGGTCAGCGCCCAGTCCTTGGGCAGCGCCAGCGGCGGTTCGCGCCCGAGCGTGGCCAATGCCCTGGCCGATGTCTATGCCGGGGTCGGCCAGACATTTACGCTGCAAGTGCCAGCGAACACCTTTGCCGACCCGGATGCGGGCGATAGCCTGAGCTTAAGTGCCAGCCTGGCATCGGGCCAGCCACTGCCCGGTTGGTTGCGCTTTGATGCCAATAGCCGCACCTTCAGCGGCACCCCCGGCAATGGCCAGAGCGGCCTCAGCCATGTGCGCGTGACCGCTACCGATTCATCCAACTTGTCGGTAACCGACGATTTTGTCATCAGCACGCTGCAAAACTATGGCCAGCACTTTGCCGCCACCAACACCAATGACCGCTTCACCGGCAGCAGTGCGATTGACGCGGTAACGTTTTCCGGCAACCGGCGTGACTACACCATCATCAACAACGGCAACAATACCGTCACTGTCAGCCAGACCAATGGCAGCATTGATACCCTGGTCAATATCGACCGGCTGCGCTTCTTTGATGCCAGCGTGGCGCTCGATATCAACGGCCATGGCGGTCAGGCGTATGGCCTGTATCAGGCCGTGTTCAACCGCCTGCCCGATGCCAGCGGCCTTGGTTTCTGGATCAATGCCCTCGATACCGGAACCAGCCTGATCGATGTCACCAACACCTTCATCAGCAGCCCGGAATTCGTCGCCACCTATAACGCACTCGATACCGCCAATTTTGTCCGTTTGCTGTACGTAAACATCTTAAACCGCACTGCCGAACCCGGGGGCTTTGCCTACTGGACCGGCTTGCTCGATACCGGTGCTACCGACCGGGCCAATGTGGTGCTCAACTTCTCGGCTTCGCCTGAATTCCAGGGCAATTTGGCTACCACAATCGGTAATGGCTTTACTTATAACCAGTGGCTAGGCTAGAGGCTGCTAGCTGCCGGCAGCCGGTCTGGCCCGGGGTCTGACCGGAGATCTGCCCCGGCACGCGTCATTATCTTTTGCATCACGGCAAAATATTTTGTTTCAAGCTGTGTTCGCGCCTTGCTTTCCATCAAAGTAATGCTACGATAATGGCGTTAATCCGGGCGATTTGCCGCGCTTCACCATTTCTGTCTGACAGGTGCTACCATGACCGTTTCCACTGGCGTTTTTTCTGGCAATATTGCCATTGATGCATTAGCCTATTCCAGTTGGAATGGCAACCTGAATGCCCCCACCACCGTTACCTACACCTTTTTGCAGGCACCGCCCTCGAACGCGACCGCCGAAGACCAAAACGGTTTTATTCCCATGAGCGAATCGCAGAAGATTGCCGTGCGCAGTGCGCTGGCGCAATGGTCGGCGGTGGCCAACATTACCTTTGTTGAAGTGAACGACCCGAATGGCAGCAGCGGCCAGATCCGCTTCGGCACCAATGATCAATCGGCGGCCAGAAGTGCCGGTTATTCCGATTTGCCTGATGCCAATTTCGGTACCCAGGTCAACACCTATTTCAATAATCACGATGCCAACAATACACGGTTCACCCCCGGCTCTTACGGGTTGACCACCTTGCTGCATGAAATCGGCCATGCGATCGGGCTCAAACATCCGGGTGATTACAATGGGCAAGATGGTTCGGGCATCCCACCGTTTCTGCCGACCGAAATCGACACGTCCGACTACACGCTTATGTCGTATATTGATGGCCCCTCGGCCGGTATCAACGGCCGCTTTGCTGCCACCCCGATGTTGTTCGATATTCAGGCGGTGCAATACCTGTATGGCGTCAATACCAGTTGGCGCACCGGCAACGACACCTATTCTTTTGGCGAAGCCAGCGCCCCGCAAAGCATTTGGGATGCCGGTGGCAGCAATACCTTCGATTTTTCCACCACCTCGCGCGGTGCCACGATTGATTTGAATGCAGGGGCCTTCAGTTCCAGCGCGCCCAACCTGCACAATATCTCGATTGCCTACAATGTACTGATTCAACACGCGATTGGCGGTACTGGCAATGACCGGATTACCGGCAACAGTGCCAACAATACCATTGATGCCGGGCGCGGTGACGATTTCGTCGCCGGTGGTGGCGGGATCGATTCGATTGACGGCGGAGTCGGCAACGACACGGTGTCGTTTGCCAATGCCCGCGCCGCCTATTCGGTGGCGCGCAGCAATGCCGGTTTTACCATTACCGACCGGGCCAATGCCAACAATGTGGTGTCGGTTGCCAACGTCGAACTGTTTGCCTTTTCCGATGGTCTGGTTACCGCCCAGGCTCTGGTTGGCGCCAGCGGTACGCGCCCGAGCGTGGCCAATGCGCTGGCTGATGTGTATGCCGGAGTTGGCCGGGCATTTACCCTGCAAGTGCCATCGAACACCTTTACCGACCCGGATGCGGGCGACAGCCTTAGCTTGAGCGCCAGTCTGGTGTCCGGTCAGGCGCTGCCAAGCTGGCTGCGCTTTGATGCCGCCACCCGCACCTTTAGCGGCACCCCCGGCAATGGTCAGGCTGGCATCAGCCAGGTGCGTGTCACCGCCACCGATTCAACCAACCTGTCGGTAACGGAGGATTTTGTCATCAGCACGCTGCAAAACTTTGGCCAGCAATTTGCCGCCACCAGCGCCAATGACCGCTTCACCGGCACCAGTGCGATTGACGCGGTAACGTTTGCTGGCAACCGGGCCGATTTTACGATTGTCAACAACGGCAACAATACCGTTACCGTCAGCCAGGCCAATGGCAGCATTGATACGCTGGTCAATATCGACCGCTTGCGCTTTGCCGACGCCAGCGTCTCGCTCGATATCAACGGCCATGGCGGTCAGGCGTATGGCTTGTATCAGGCCGTCTTCAACCGTCTGCCGGACGCCGCTGGCCTTGGGTTCTGGATCAATGCGCTCGATACCGGGGCCAGTTTGATCGATGTCACCAACACCTTCATCAGCAGCCCGGAATTCGTCGCCACCTATAACTCGCTCGATACCGCCAATTTTGTCCGTTTGCTGTACGTAAACATCTTAAACCGCACTGCCGAACCCGGTGGCTTTGCCTACTGGACCGGGGTGCTCGATGCCGGTGCCACCGACCGGGCCAATGTGGTGCTCAATTTCTCGGCCTCGCCTGAATTTCAGGGCAATTTGGCCACCACAATCGGCAATGGCTTTACTTATAACCAATGGCTGGGCTAGTCGCTTGCCAGCCAGTCGTAGCTGATTTGCCCCGGCTGGCACCGCAACTGCTATAATGCTGCCGCGCGCTGGCCGTTGTGGCTGGCGCAAGCGTGGGCGAGCCGATTTTGACATACAGCATTAAAGAAATGTTTTATACCCTGCAAGGCGAGGGCGCACAAACCGGGCGCGCGGCGGTGTTTTGCCGCTTTGCTGGCTGCAACCTGTGGTCTGGCAGGGAAAGCGACCGTGAAACGGCAATCTGCCGCTTTTGCGATACCGATTTCGTCGGCACCGATGGCAGCGGCGGCGGCAAATTCGCCACGGCAGCCGAACTGGCACAGCGCATCAACAGCTTTTGGCCAGATTCCTTTCCCGAGCGAAAATACGTGGTATTTACCGGCGGCGAACCGCTGTTGCAGCTTGATGTTGCCCTGATCGAAGCGATGCACCAACAGGGTTTTGAAGTAGCGATAGAAACCAATGGCAGCCTGCCGGTGCCGGATGGGGTGGACTGGGTCTGCGTTAGCCCGAAAATCGGTGCGCCCTTAGTCGTTACCCGGGGCAATGAACTCAAGGTGGTATTGCCGCAACCGGGGCAAGATCTGGCACACTATGCCACGCTCGATTTCCAGCATTTTTTTGTGCAGGCCATGGATGGGCCACAATTGCCACACAACCTGCAATTGGCCATCGCCACCTGCCAGCAATACCCGCGCTGGCGTTTGAGTTTGCAAACCCATAAACTGCTGCAAATTCCTTAATTGCATCACTTATGCATCACCTGTTTGAAGCGCTGTTTGGCCCGCTTTCTGTCCGGGCCAATCCGATTAACCCTCTACCACCAGAAACGCCAGCCCGATGCTCACCATCACCCGCAAACTCGAATTCGATGCCGGACACCGGATTCCCGACCACAAAAGCCAGTGCCGCAACCTGCACGGTCATCGTTACACACTCGAAATTACCCTGGTTGGTGCGGTGATTGAAGAAGAGGGCAGTTCCGACAACGGCATGATCATGGACTTTTCCGACATCAAGGCACTGGCCAAACAGCATTTGGTCGATGTTTGGGACCATGCGTTTTTGGTGTACGACAAGGACGAAGCGGTTAAAACCTTTCTGGCCAGCCTGCCGGGCCACAAAACCGTGATCATCAACCGGATTCCAACCGTGGAAAACCTGGCGCGCACCGCGTTTGACATCTTAAAAGCGGTGTACCTTGACCATTATGGCACCGGCTTGCACCTGCAAAAGCTGGTGTTGCATGAAACCCCAAACTGCTGGGCGGAAATTAGCGATGCCTGATCCCGCGCTGCACGATGCGATTTTCATGCAACAGGCACTGTCGCAGGCGCACAATGCCTATTTACTGGGCGAAGTACCGGTCGGCGCGGTCGTGGTCAAGGATGGCGCAATCATCGCAACCGGTTTTAACCAGCCCATTGGCGAACATGACCCAACCGCCCACGCCGAAATCATGGCGCTGCGCGCTGCCGCCACGCTGCTCGGCAATTACCGGCTGCCGGGCTGTGAATTGTATGTAACACTGGAGCCGTGTGCCATGTGTAGCGGTGCCATGTTGCACGCCCGGTTATCACGCGTGGTGTATGGCGCGCCAGACCCGAAAACCGGGGCCGCCGGGTCGGTGGTGAACCTGTTTGACCAGCCACAATTGAACCACCACACCGAAATTGTCGGTGGCGTGTTGGCCGAACCGTGTTCGGCGCTATTAAAATCATTTTTTGCCGAACGGCGCCATGCCCGGCGGCAGGGCGGCTGGCCGTAATCGGTGCGCACAGGTCAAAAAAAAGTGATATCCTGAATTTTTACAGCACCATGACAGGCCAATCATGAAACATTTAAGCGGGCTCGACGCCACCTTTCTCCACATGGAAACGCCAGAAATGCCGATGCACGTGGGCGGCATGAATCTGTTTGATTTGCCCGAAGGTTATCAGGGCAATTTTTATGATGATGTCAAACAGCACATTACCAAGCGCATGCATTTGGCCAGCATTTTTACCAAGAAACTGGCGCTGATGCCGTTCGATCTGGCCAACCCGGTTTGGGTGGAAGATGGTTCGATCGATCTCGATTACCACATCCGGCAAATCACCCTGCCCAAACCGGGCACGCTGGCGCAACTGGAAGCGTATGTCGGTCGCCTGCATTCGAGTTTGCTTGACCGGAGCCGCCCGCTGTGGGAAATGTATGTATTTAGTGGCCTCGAAACCGGGCAGGCCGCGTTTTATTCCAAAGTCCACCATGCCGCGCTCGATGGCCAGGGTGCCGCCGTAATGGCCCAGGCCCTGCTTGACCTTGGCCCGACACCGCGTTCAGTGCCGCCGCCGCCGCCCAAGGAAGAAAACCCGTATCAACCCGAGATGCGCACGCTGTTCAATGCCGCACTGTCGAATACCGCCCAGCAATGTTTAACCATTGTCAAAGCACTGCCGGAAGCGGCCAAGGTGGCCGCGCGTTTGCTGACGCCGAAAATCGGCGGCCAAGCCAGTGGCCAGCAAAAACACAAGGTCGGCTTTGGCCCGCGCACCCCGTTAAATGTGTCCGTTACCAACCAGCGCAGCTTTGCCACACTGTCCGTGCCGGTCGATGAAACCAAGGAAATTGCCAAGGTGTTTGGCGGAACCTTAAACGATGTGGTGCTGGCCGTGTGCAGCGGCGCGCTGCGCGACTTTTTGGCATCCAAGGGCGCGTTGCCGGGCCGCTCGCTGGTGGCGGCCTTGCCGGTTAGCCTGCGCGAAGAAGGCAATACCAATATGGGCAATCAGGTTAGCATGATGCAAACCGAACTGGCCACCCATATTGCCGACCCAATTCTACGCCTGCGCAAAATCATCGGCGCCTCATCGGCCATGAAAACCACCTTAAAACGCGTCAAATCGGTATTGCCGACCGATTTTCCGAGTCTGGGCGTGCCGTGGCTGATGAGTGGTGTGGTTGCCCTGTATGGTCGTTCGCGGCTGGCCGACAGTATCCCGCCGATTGTCAATCTGGTGATCTCGAACGTGCCGGGGCCGCGCATGCCGCTGTTTTTGGCCGGGGCGCGCATGTCCACCAATTTTCCGGTTTCGATTGTGGCGCATGGCGTCGCGCTGAACATCACCGTGCAAAGCTATAACGGCAGCCTGGATTTTGGCCTGATCGCTTGCCGCCGTGCCGTGCCGGATGTGGCGGTGCTTGGTCAGTTGATGCAGCAGGCGCACCAGCAATTGCTGACGCTGGCGCGCGCCACGGCGAGTGAGGGCGGGGCGGAGGCGGTGGCGAGTGAAGCCGCAAGTGAAGTCACAAGTGAGGTGCCGGTAGCGAAAAAAACCACCCGGCGCAAAACGGTGGGTGCGAGCGCGGCCAATGGCGCGGCACCGGTTGACGCTAGCGTCGCCAGCACCGAGGTCAAGGCCAGCAAGGTGAGAAAGGTGCGCAATGTCGCCAAGGTGGGCGATGTTGCGGCCAGTACCGAATCTGCGGCGGCCAATGATACGCAAGCGAATGCTGCTACTGCCGCACCGGCCAAAAAACGGACCAAAGCCGCTGGCAAAGTCGCCGTATCCGGTTAAATTTTTCGTTGGAGGAATCGATCTTGCCTAGCATTAACCATAATGGCCTGACCCTTTGTTATCAAACCGATGGCGATCCGAACGGTACGCCGCTGCTCTTGATCATGGGCTTGGGCATGCAATTGACATCATGGCCCGAATCGCTGGTGTCATCCCTGCTGCAACAGGGTTATTACTTAATCCGGTTTGACAACCGCGATGCTGGTTTGTCGTCGCACCTGAATCATCATGGCAAGCCAAATGTGGCGCTGGCGTTTCTCAAAACCGTGCTGCGCATTCGGCTCAAGGCACCGTATCTGCTGCGTGACATGGCGGGCGATGCGCTGGCGGTGCTTGATGCGCTGAAAGTGGAGCAAGCGCATGTGGTTGGGGTGTCGATGGGCGGCATGATTGCGCAAATTCTCACGGCAGACCATCCACGACGGGTAAAAAGCCTGACGTCGATCATGTCCAGTAGTTCGCGCCGTAGCTTGCCCGGCCCGGCACCGCATGTGCGGCGCATGATGTTTCACCGGCCAAAGGATAAAAAAGCGGCACTCGAACACTTTGTGCGCACGTTTGAGGTGATCGGCAGCCCCGGTTACCCGACCCCGGAAGCGGTTCGGCGGCAGCGGATTGAAACCAGTATGCAGCGCGCCAGCACGCCCGAGGGAACGCTGCGGCAAATGCTGGCGATTGCCGCTTCGGGCAACCGGGTGCGTGAATTGGGGGCGATTACCCGCCCGACGCTGGTGATTCACGGCACGCATGATCCGTTGGTGCCATTGGCTGCTGGCGAAGATACGGCCCGGCTGGTGCCAGGTGCGGTGTTGCGGGTTATTGAAGGCATGGGCCATGATTTGCCCGATCCGCTGATGCCCGTGATTAGCCGCATGATTGACGACCATTGCCGTGGACGCGAAATTGGCCATGCGGCGCAATTGCTGGCGGCAGCAGCGGCGCGGCAGGATTCGGGGGTGATGCAAACCGGGGCGCAGGCAGGGGCACAATCGGCTACGCAGGCGGTGGTACAACCGACAGGGCAACCGACCGCGCAAACGCTGGTACAGGCCGACACACAACCGGTCGCACAACCGGCCACACAACCGGCCACACAAACCGGGAGCCAGCCAGCC
>JACCDS010704673.1_pt1 | contig 17391 bp, 15 predicted proteins | sample 7446441 | NCBI WGS metagenome assembly JACCDS01 (sample SAMN15323445, study PRJNA562643) | freshwater metagenome | isolation source: river surface water | place: USA:Blue River Watershed | collected 2017-08-17
AATCTAGACAATCAAGCCCCCCTTTTGGCTGCTTGGTTTCTAAGGGGGTTTCTGGAGGCAAAAATAGTTTCTAAACTCTTGATTTATATGGAGTTAAGTCGGTAGGTGAGCCGACCTCTCTCTCCGCAGATAAAAAAAGCCCCAGTCATTTGGGGCTTTTTCTTTGTAAATCAATCACTTAGATTTTTTCTGAATTTTGGAAAATCACTCAAAATGGGGGGCGATTGGGATTAATTGACACTGTTTTGACACTGTAAATTATCGTTTTTTCTTTTCAAGTTTACCAAATGCCCAAGCAATATTAAAGGCTTCTGCCTCTTTCTTCAACCTTTCTGCCTTCGTGAGCTTTTCGGGTTTCTCCTGGATGATTATTTCGTTAATTACGGTCTTTGAGAACTCTTTGGGTGATGGCAGTTCCCATTCTCTGATCTTCCTGTTCACCTCATAAATTTTCATCTTTTTCGGATGGATTTTAAAACGAGATTTATACTCAATAATTATTTTTTCTAGTAAATCTTGTAGTCGTTCGATATGATCAATTGTCATTTCCCAACCAACTTTAACTGACTTAGATTTGCCTGTCAAAAATACTTTGTGAAGTAGTTGAAGATTTGTTTCAATATCCTCGATTATACTGGTTTTAAATTCGATGCCATATTTCACATTTGCAGTGTATTTGAATGAAGATGCGTAATTAGCTTCAAACTCGTTCACGATAGTTAAAATATTCATATTGCTGTTATATCATTGGGATGGTTAAATTACTTAGTGAGCTTTCATCCTTAAGGTCTTTCAAATAATGTTCTGTCATTGCAATGCTAGAGTGTCGATTGCCAATCATTATTTGAGTTAATGTCCAATTTTCCTTGAGTCGAATGATATTTGCAAAGTGTTTAAATGAATAAAGTACATAACCCTTATGGGTCAGATTGAGCTTTGCTAGCGCCTTCTTGAATCTTTTATATGGTGTATCTCGTCCAAATGGGACACTTCCAAAAATTTGTAAGGAGTCAGTACAAATGAATAAATCGGGACTGAAATTTTCTACTTTTTGTTTTGACAAAAGTTTGAACAATTCATCAGAAATATAAATCCGCTCGGGTCTTTTAGATTTTCGGTTTTTTGATATGCTTAATGGTATTGTAATGAATCTTGTATCTAAGTTGAAGTCTTTAATCTTTAGTTTGATCAGTTCGCCAGGTCTCAAACAAGTACAATAGAGGATTCGGCAAAAGAACGCAATTGCTGGGTCGAATTTGTCCAAATATTCCATAATTCTAGTATTGTCGGATTCAGAAAATGCTTTGTTTCTCAATGGGGGTTCGTTATCACTTATAATTGTATTAGAGTCGATCAATCCAATTGGATTTACACCTTCGTAATAGCGATTTAAAATACACCAACTAAAAAATGCCCGAAAAATGCCTTTTGCGGATCTTACTGTATTTCTAGTCCATCTTAAATTTTCACTTAGTTGAATAGTTGTGTTGTCTCTAAATATCCTTTTAGGTATATTTCCATTTATTCTATCTTGAATGAAATCTTGAATATCCGCATGAGTAAAACTTTTGATCGTTTTTTGGTCAAACTCTTCAACGAAGTAACGTAGCTTGCTATGATAGCTCTGAATAGTCTTAGGGCGGGCATATTTATTCAGGTGAGCTAAATATTTTGCTACGACTTCGTTGATTGTCAACTCAGTTCTTAAGGTGTTTTTTATATAAACTCCTTCTTGCTCTGGATTATAACCTTGATTGAATCGCATCTTCAAGGCCTCTATCATAACCCTTGCTCGATTGAATTTCTCTTTATAATCTGAAATTCGGTTCAAGTTTTGTTTGATTCTATATCTCTTGCCATTGTATGTATAGCCAATATACCAGACATTCTTAGCGAGTTCTTTCTCAAGCGTTGAGCCTTTGGGTATAAATTGTGGCTTTTTTCCCATGCTCAATTTGGGTTCTGTGAATTTTAAAAAGTCCTTCATTTGTTATTTTTTAACAGTTCTTCTTTTTTGTTATTTACACCCTCGATTTTTTCATCAAATAGGGCGAGGTTATCCCTTTCCTTTGCAGCTGTTTCATAGTCTTCTTCAGCAACGGCCTTGATCATATTTAGCTCTGATTTTGCCCTGAAGTAATGATGCCTACAATACTGAACCTTCAATTCAATAAGTTGCCTTTCTAATTCCTTTCCTACTTCCATTACCACAACTCCTTTTTTAATTTCAACTTGCGAGGATTGATTACATGATCTCCAATTACATCTTCAACGAAGCCGCAGATTTCGTCTGTTAGTTCCTCGAAATCCACATTCTCGGAGTTGACTTTAAACCAGAGTGAAACCACTTCATGTAATCTGTAAGTTGCCATTTCCTGGCTGAATGCCTCATGTCGTCTGGATACTTCAGCCAGATCAATTTTCTTTATTTCTTTAGTTTTCATTTTGCTTTTTTTAAGGCACGATAATTCCACCCCGTGCATACAGGTGTTTTTTTAACAGTAAATTATTTTGATTTCTAAACCCAGTGAGTTCGGGTAAAAGTGTATTTGAGATGGTCACATATTATGACCATGGATTAGATATAAACAGACGTCAAGGGTTAAAATTAACCTCAGTCTGAAAATCAATTATTCGTCTTTTGTTTTGAGAAGTATTTTTCATGGTCTATCATTTTACTTCTGCGAAGCTAAATAGACCAAAAGGTATGCGTGGGGTACAATCTTAGTTGTACCCGTACAGTTTTATTTGAATCTTTCTATTGATTCTCTCTTCAGGTGCTGTTTAAGGGATTCGACTTTTAGATCTAAGGCACTGTAATCCGAAGGCTTGAAATTTGCATCGACATTCTCCGAAAACAAGCTAACACTGCTCAACGACTTCCTTAATTGCTTAAATCCGAAACCTGTAATTTCTGAAATACATACCGCTAAAGTTGTATTTGGCACATCTTTAGTGATCATTCCTAAGTTCTGCAAATGGTGAAACAAAAGGACGATTTGAGGCTGCGTTAGTTCGACTTTACGATCTTTATTCTTTTTAGATTGATACCCAGGCAACTTCGTCCCCAGATTTTCATATGCTTCCTTGATTATTTCAAATTTGTTTTTGGCATCTTCATGTAACTCAAGATCAATATCAGAAACAAATAGAATAAGTTCCTGCATGGATTTACCTAGTTTTTCCCTTACAGTTTCAATCATCTTTTCTTTACTGCCATGCTCCAATATCAGGTTGTTGATGGCACCTAATTTTGATTCGAGATCTAAAACCAAATCATCACCTGTTTTCCTTTTAATCGCTTTTTCTGGACGTTTAAGTTGATGGAATTGCCCGAGATCTCCAGGAAAACCACTATACAAAGTATCGGGTTGCTGAATAACATCTTCAACATCATTTAATGGATTTTTAAATGAGTCATTGTTAGTTATATCGTCCAGTAATTTATTCAGATCTTTCATAATGCGCTAAATTATATTTTTTGATTTATTTTTTTGTTTTATTTCTTTCAACATGGAATTTATCGGTTTCATTTCTTCTCTTTTCTTTTGGTCCATTATGTTATTAATCTTATGCTGTCTTATATCGTCTGCATCGCCAATTACCTTTGTAGTCCTTAACCCAGTCCAGTTACTTACTTTTACATGTGGACGAAAGCCATTATATTTCTCACATGATTCTACAATGACTTCTTGAACAAGTTGAATGTTCTCTTTCTGCGTTAAAATACAATCGTGAATAGGTATGAACCATATTCCTTTCTTCACTAATGTCTCACAAACGGTGTTAATCATCACAGTACTTTCCTCTCGCTGCAGGTACTTGGCGGCTTCAGAATAATCATCCTTTTTTAAGGTGTTCATACAGGATAAAAAAGTTGGATACACCGCTTCAAGAGCTTTTAAATATTTAGTTTTTCGTTTAGGGTCTTTTTTTGAAAAAATCGGCATTAATGTTTGAATTTTATTGGCTTTAAGTTCCTCTTCTGTTAGATCTAAGTGATTTCCAATAGAATTGTAAAATTTACCCGATAGTACATTTTCAATAAATTTGGGCACATCTGGTAATTTCTGACACACAACATTCCAATCCTTCGACCCCGACTTCATTTTACTATAGGATACTAATTTTTTAATTGAAAAAAATAACTGAGAGCCACTCATATCAACACTATAAATATCCTCTCCCAAAATTTTAAATGCTGGGCGATACTTTTTACCTATACTGGTTATGTTGTGATGAACTCGTCCAAAATCGTCAGAAGTGATGTAAATATCTTGGAGTCCTGTATTATGTTCTAACCTTTTACTTGTCTGTTTAATTGTTGAGTCTACATTGTATAATATCTGCCATATGGAATAGAGGTTGATTTGTGTTTTGTTTACGAAATTTATGTATTTCCTGTCAACAGTTATTTCCTCAATATTTGTGCGGATTTGATCAATTATTTTTTCGCCAGTTGGAGTAGATTCAATGCTATTTACTCGTGGTTTAGGTGTCCATACTTCTAATGGGACTTGATGGAACGAGAGGTTGTATTGAAAGTCTTTAATGGCATATCCCTTTGAATAATGTAATCTTCGATAGGATTTATTTACAATAATCAGATCAATTGCCAAAAGCTTATCTATTACTTCTTTGTAGGTGACCCCACCTGATCTGGATAGGTTTGCTTTTAGATATTTTGCTTGTAGATGAGCCATGCCGTCATCATTGATGTCATCCCAAAAATTATTCAATTGCACTCTGAATATTTCGGAAATAACGAACAGCATTTTATCAATAAGTATTGGGTTTTGAACATCAATTGGATTACTTGATTTCATTAAAAGTGTTTGTAGTAATTCACGTGTAATGTTTATTGGCACTCTAACTGCGTATTTTATCATATTCTCTGGCATTTGATTATAATAATAATGATTTTATGTTAAAAAATCAAGTGGTTTTTAGCTACCCTATGAATTTGTCAATCCCTTTATTTTCAACACCCTCGGAACGATGGTGAAACATTAAGGGGGTAAATTAAATATAAGTATTGATTGTACCAAATGATATATTGGAATCTTATGTTCAATTTATTTGAACATTTATAGTACCTTTCCACCCAAATATTTCATACATGAAAAATCGTATTGCTGAAGTTTTGAAGGAAAGAAACATGAAACAGATTGAATTGGCCCGTCAGTTGAACGTAGGTAGGTCTCGAGTTTCTATGTGGTGTAGCTCTTCAAGTACTCCCAATATTCAGATGTTAATGCGGATCTCTGATGTATTACAATGCGATATTTCAGCTCTTTTACCTCAAAATTCAAATAAGTAATGAACCAAGCTGTCCATAATAAATTAATTTCCTTCATCTGGTCAATTGCCGATGATTGTCTGCGTGACGTATATGTTCGTGGTAAGTACCGTGATGTTATTCTTCCTATGGTGGTACTTCGAAGATTAGATGCTTTGCTTGAACCAACCAAAGCTGCTGTAATGGAAGAGTTAACTTTCCAACGTGATGAAGCAAAGTTCACCGAATGGGATGAAAATGGATTACGACAAGCAAGCGGCTATGTGTTCTATAACACAAGTGAGTGGACTCTTCAACGGCTGCATGATACTGCAACTAACAACCAACAAATCCTTCAAGCAAACTTTGAGGATTACTTGAATGGGTACAGTGGGAACGTAAAGGAAATCATTGAAAAGTTCAAGCTGAAGAGTCAGGTTCGTCACATGGCTTCCAAAGATGTTTTATTGAACGTGCTGGAGAAATTCACCTCTTCTTATATAAACCTTACCCCGTTCGAAAAGAATGATCCAGATGGCCGCAAATTGCCCCCTCTATCCAATTTGGGTATGGGTTACGTATTTGAGGAATTAATCAGGAAGTTCAACGAGGATAATAACGAAGAAGCTGGAGAGCACTTTACCCCGAGAGAGGTTATTGACCTAATGACACATGTGATTTTTGAGCCTATCAAAGACAAACTTCCACCTGTAATGACCATATATGATGGAGCTTGTGGCAGCGGTGGAATGCTCACCGAATCTCAAAACTTCATTAAAGATGAAGATGGTATCATCAAAGCCAAAGGTGATGTTTACCTCTACGGTAAAGAAATCAACGATGAAACCTATGCGATTTGTAAATCGGATATGATGATTAAAGGGAATAACCCTGAAAACATCAGAGTTGGTTCAACTTTAAGTACAGATGAGTTTGCGGGTACAACCTTCGATTTCATGCTATCCAATCCACCTTACGGTAAATCTTGGGCTAGTGAACAAAAGTATATCAAAGATGGGAAAGAAATCATTGACCCACGCTTTCAAATAAAGCTAAAGAACTACTGGGGAGTTGAGGAAGATGCTGATGCTACCCCACGTTCATCAGACGGTCAACTTCTATTCCTGATGGATATGGTTCATAAAATGAAACCATTAACTCAGAGCCCTCTTGGTTCAAGAATAGCCTCAGTTCACAATGGTAGTAGCTTGTTCACTGGTGATGCTGGTGGCGGAGAAAGTAATATCAGACGATATATAATTGAGAATGATTGGCTGGAAGCGATAATCCAACTTCCGAATAACCTCTTCTATAATACAGGTATTACCACCTACATCTGGATCTTGAGTAATAATAAAGATCCAAAACGTAAGGGAAAGGTTCAACTTATTGATGCAGGATTGATGTTCCAGAAGCTTCGTAAAAACCTGGGTAACAAGAACTGTGAATTTTCACCTGAGCATATCCGAGAGATTGTTTCAGTGTACAAGGAAATGCAGGCAATTGATAGGGAAATAAACCCCGAGTCAAACGATGAAGAGGGGATTGCATCAAAAGTATTTGACAATGGTGATTTTGGATATTATAAGGTAACTATTGAACGACCAAAACGCCTTAAAGCTCAATTTACGCAAGAGCGCATTTCTGAATTACGTTTTGACAAATCCTAAAAAGAACCAATGGTTTGGGCTTATGAGACCCTTGGTGAAAAGGTTTACACGGAATTAGACCACCATGAAAAGACAATTTTAGACTGGTGCGAGAGGAACGAACTTAACCTAAATGCAAAGCAAAGCAAAGCGTTGGTAAGTGAAGCTTTATGGGCAAAACAAATGGAATTGCTCAATACAGCAACTGTTTTGATGGATGCCATTGGCGGAGAGGAGTTTAACAATTTCAATATTTTCAAAGAGAAGGTTGATGAAGCACTTAAGTCTAAAAAGATTAAGCTTTCTGCATCTGAGAAGAACGCCATTTTAAACGCTGTCAGTTGGTATGACCCAACCGCAGAAAAGGTGATTAAGGGAACAACAAAACTATCAGGCGATAAACTTGAGCAATTGCTTGAACATTTAGATTGTAAAGAAAATGATTTGGCTGATTACGGTTACTTTGCCACCGATAAGAAAGGCGAATACCTAACTTATGAAACTGAAAGTGACTTGCGTGATTCGGAAAACGTGCCTCTTAAAGAAAACATCCACAGCTACTTTTTAAGGGAAGTTAAACCACATGTTGATGAAGCCTGGATTAATCTAGACGCCACCAAAATTGGTTATGAAATAAGCTTCAACAAGTACTTCTACCGACACAAGCCATTGCGTGCAATTGAAGAGGTAAGTGTAGATATCTTGAAACTGGAAGAAATGAGTGATGGATTAATTCGTGAAATATTAAATCTCGCTTAATGGAAACTGTAATAGATAAAATTAAAGTGGAGAAATATGGTTCCTTTAAAAATTCAGGTGTTGAATGGTTGGGAGATATTCCAATGCATTGGAACACCCTATCCAACAAAAACATTTTTAAACTAAAGAAAAATCAAGTCGGCAAAAGGTCGGGGGATTATGTTTTGCTTTCATTAACGCTAAATGGTGTTATTAAAAGGGATATGGAAAATCCTCAAGGAAAATTTCCAGCAGAATTTAACACCTATCAAGAAGTTAAAATAGGTGATTTTATTTTCTGCTTATTTGATGTAGAAGAAACACCAAGATGTGTTGGGCTTTCAGATTTTGATGGAATGATTACAGGGGCTTACACAGTAATGGAGCCTTATGAAGGCTTTGACAGAAACTTTTTGTATTATTTTTATTTGAATCTAGATGCAGATAAAAGGCTCAAGCCATTATATACAGGCCTGAGAAATACCATTTCAAAGGAGAATTTCTTTTCATTTAAAACATTTGTACCACCCCTTCCAGAACAAAAAGTCATTGCCGAATTTCTCGACCGAAAAACAGTTTTAATAGATCAAGCCATTGATATCAAGCAAAAACAAATAGATCTACTTAAAGAACGAAAACAAATTCTTATTCATAAAGCCGTTACCCGTGGGCTAAATCCCAATGTAAAAATGAAGGACAGCGGTGTTGAGTGGATTGGGGAGATTCCTGAGGGATGGGAAGTTAAGAGGTTGAAATTTATTGTTAATATTCTGAAAAGAATTATTGGGTTTGAGGGGCCAGATGTTTTATCTATAACTCAACAAGGTATAAAAGTTAAAGACATATCGAGTGGCGAAGGTCAACTTGCGATGGATTACTCAAAATATCAGATTATTCACAAAGGTGAGTTCGCAATGAATCATATGGATTTACTTACTGGCTTTGTTGACATCTCAAAATTTGATGGTGTTATAAGTCCTGATTATAGAGTTTTCGTCTCGAAATATCCTAATATTCTTGATTCGTTCTTACTTCTTTTATTTCAGGTGGGTTATAAAAGTAAAATTTTCTATAGATACGGACAAGGAGTATCTCAATTAGGTCGATGGAGATTTCCAGCAGAAAGTTTTAATAATTTCTTTATTCCAATACCATTAATGACGGAACAATTTGAAATATGTGAACATATTAATTTAGAAACAAAAAAAATTGATACGTCTATTTCCCTCAAAAATCAAGAAATAGAAAAGTTAAAAGAATACAAAGCCTCATTAATTGACAGTGCGGTTACGGGTAAAATTAAAGTTTATAACGATGCCGAGTAAAACCAACGAACAGGCTCTTGAAGCCACCATCGAAAAACGACTTACGGGCGGTTGTCTTGAAGAGTTTAAGGAGAGAAATATTCCTTTAAATACAGTGAACGAGCCGTCTGCGAGTTATCGATCAGGCAATGGTTATTATATTGGCCTGCCTGAGGATTTCAACATTAAATATGCCATTGATGAGATTCGCTTTTGGGACTTTTTGGAATCAACCCAAAAGGATGAATTGGCAAAACTCCAAAGACAAAGCGATTGGAAGTTGAAAATCCTTGAACGATTGGATCGCATGATCAAGAAATATGGCATTTTGCGATTGTTCCGCAAAGGATTAGATGTAGATGATGCTCATTTTACGTTGTTATACCCATTGCCACTGGCAAGCAGTAGTGATTCAATAAAGGCGAATTTTGAAGCGAATCAGTTTAGTGTAACTAGACAACTGCGATATTCCTTAAGCAATCCAGGCGAGGAAATCGATATGGTGCTTTTTGTAAACGGTTTGCCTTTTGCAACAATGGAACTGAAGAACCATTGGACAGGTCAAAATGCTAAAGTACATGGGCAAAACCAATACAAATTCAAAAGAGATATAGCTCAACCACTGCTCAATTTTGGTAGATGTATTGTTCATTTTGCGGTTGATACCGATGAAGCTTACATGACAACCAAATTAAATGGTTCCAATACATTCTTCCTTCCGTTTAATTTAGGTCAACGTGAACCAATTTTTGGGAAAGGGAATCCCCCAAATCCATTTGGTCATAAAACTGCATACCTGTGGGAAGAGATTTTCACTAGAAAAAGCGTAGCCAACATTATCCAACACTTCGTTCGATTTGATGGTACTGAATCGGATCCACTTGCTAAGAAAACACTTTACTTCCCTCGTTATCACCAATTAGATGTCGTAAGAAAATTGGTTCAAGATTCTAGCGAGAAAGGTGTTGGCCAAACTTATTTGATACAACATAGTGCAGGATCAGGAAAGTCAAATAGCATTACTTGGGCTGCATATCAGCTCATAGAAACTTATCCCGAGAGTGATTCTATACCTGGAAGCAAAGGGATTTCGAATCCCTTGTTTGATTCGGTTATTGTTGTAACTGACAGGCGTTTATTAGATAAGCAGCTCCGTGAAAACATCAAGGAGTTTTCCGAGGTGAAAAATATTGTCGCACCTGCTTATTCATCAAAAGAATTGAAGGAAAGCTTGGAGAGTGGTAAAAAAATTATCATTACAACAATTCAAAAGTTCCCTTTTATCGTTGAGGGCATATCGGATTTAAGTGATAAAAGGTTCGCAGTTATCATTGATGAAGCTCATTCGAGTCAAAGTGGTTCAGCCGCTGGAAAGATGAACCAAGCGATGGGCAATTCCAATGAGGAAGAGGAAGAAGGTGGTGATGCACAAGACAAGATCATCGAAGCTATGCGCTCACGTAAAATGCGTGGCAATGCATCATATTTTGCATTTACAGCAACTCCCAAAAACAATACATTGGAACGCTTCGGGAATAAACAAGCTGATGGCAAGTTCAAGCCTTTTCACTTGTACTCAATGAAACAGGCTATTGAAGAAGGTTTCATCCTTGATGTTCTTGCAAACTACACCACTTACAAAAGCTACTATGAAATAGAGAAATCAATTGAAGATAACCCTCTATTCGACACAGTCAAAGCACAGAAGAAGCTGCGAACCTATGTCGAGCAAAACAAACAAACAATAGCAACTAAAGCTGAGATAATGCTTGAGCATTTCATAAGCAAACTTGTAAATACCAAAAAATTAAAAGGGAAAGCAAAAGCTATTGTGGCAGCTCAAAGTATTGAATCAGCCATCAACTATTACTTTGCCCTAAAGGAATTAATTGAAAAAAAGGGTAATCCATTTAAGATTGCGATTGCTTTTTCTGGAATGAAGAAGATTAAAGGTATTGAATATACAGAGGATAGCATCAATGATTTCCCTGCGCATTTAGACACAGCAAAACCAACAGATCCAGGATACATTTCGGACAAAATCGCTCGATATGTAGATATGGACGAATACCGAATTTTGGTCGTTGCCAATAAATACCTAACAGGATACGATCAACCTAAAATGACGGCAATGTATGTCGATAAGAAATTGCAGGGGGTTATCGCTGTTCAAGCACTGTCAAGGCTTAACAGATCTGCGGATAAATTGGGTAAGAAAACAGAAGACCTTTTCATTCTAGATTTTTTCAACGCTGTTGATGATATTAAGAAATCATTCGATCCATTTTATACATCAACTTCTTTAAGTAGTGCGACCGATGTCAATGTGCTGCATGAATTAAAAGCTAGTTTGGACGAATTTGGTGTTTACGAATGGGATGAGGTTGAAGACTTTGTAGACAAGTACTTTAAAGGTGTTAATGCACAAGAACTGAGCCCGATAGTAGATGTTGCCGCAGAGCGATTCAATTTAACCTTAGGATTAGAGGAGAAGGTTAAAGCTGATTATAAGGTAAAGGCTAAGCAATTCGTCAAGATCTATGGTCAGATGGCGTCAATTATGCCATTTGAAATTGTAGCATGGGAAAAATTATTCTGGTTTTTGAAATTCTTAGTTCCCAAACTTATAATTGTCGACAAGGATAAAGATGCACTTGATGACCTTTTAAATTCAGTCGATTTATCTACCTACGGTCTTGAAAGAGTTAAACTAAACACATCGATTGGATTGGACTCGAATGAAACGGAACTGGACCCGCAAAATCCAAATCCGAGAGGAGCACATGGTGGAGATACGGAACAAGATGAGTTGGATCAAATTATTGCGAGATTCAATCAACGTTGGTTTCAGGGATGGGAAGCTACCCCAGATGAACAGCGCACCAAATTTTTGAACCTGGCTCAAAAAATGTCAGAACACAACGATTTTAAGGAAAAGTATGCTGACAACACCGATTCGCAAAATAGAGAAATAGCATTTGCTCGAATTTTTGATGATGTCATGGGTAAACAGCGTAAAAATGAACTTGATCTGTATAGGTTGATATCTCAGGATGAGTCATTTAAAATCGCAATGCAGGATACTATCAAACGTATATTGAGGGCATAACCGCATCGACTTTGTATTGTTTTTGTACGGGTACAAATCATATTGTACTCCTGGGGTAAAAAACGACCCTGGTATTTTTGTTTCATCAAATCGCCAAGACGAGAAATTGATTCTCAGAATGACGAAATAAGATGTAACCAAATAAATACCAGTAATATGAACAATTATCACTACACCAAGGCAATTCACTTGCCTAGCATTATCAACGAAGGGTTGATCAGAACTACTTTAATCACCAACAGTAAAAAAGAGCGAAGAGCTGCATGGCTTACCAAATCCGAAGAATGGGAAGTGTGTTGCAGTGCCAGCAGCATTAATCCAAGTAACGGAGCCTCAATGCGATTAAACAATGAGGAGATGAGAGATATGTTCGGGATGTGTCGAATTAAAATAAGCGACTCATTACCTACAACTTCATGGCAAAAGTTTAAATATGTTGGTAAGGTTTCCGAAATGGATTACGAACGCTTTACATATTATACAGAAAGTGTTGGTGGCAAACCATATAAGTGGAATTGCTCATTTGCTCCAATTCCAGAAAAGTATTTCGAGTCTGTTGAAATGCTTGTTGGAGACGAGTGGATGGTCTGGGATAAATCTGTTTCTATTGAGGTTTTTGTAGATCTGTGTCACAGTTGCAATGCCGAAGCATCGATTCCAGAGGTACAACCATGTACCATGGAAGTTTTAAGCCAATTAAGCTTTCTACAAAATAATGAAGCGGAAATCATTGAAGAATGGGAGAAGCATAGAGGTGAAAAAGGGTATTTAGAAATCCTCGTTGGGGAAGATTACAATTCGTTTAGCAGCGTATTTCGTACCAAAGGATTTAAACAATCATCCTTCCCGAAGTCAGTTGACAAAGAGGGATTTGTTTACTTATACTTAAATATACTATGGAGTGCGAGTCAAACGATGTACAAAGCAGCTTTAGCCTACAACCCGATTGATAATTGCTTTGTTTTCAGCGATTACTCGAAAGCCGCATAGAACTTTGTGTTTAATTTGTTTATTTGATTTGCATTAAGGGTCTCATAGAGGCCCTTTTTGTTGTTTATAGTGCTGTATATCAATATAATACTCGATATAAACGAGGTCGTTGCCCGTATTCGAACTGCATTAGTCTCAAAATTAGATCACTTTCCACCGAGGCCTCTGAACGGACTAATCGATAGACAGCCCAGTAAATACAAGGTGTTTGGGAATGTTATTAAAAATAAATTTTGACCTCTCTTCCTATTTAGCCCCAACTTCTAGAAAATTTACATATTGCCTAAGAGTTAATCTAAACAGTATTCTATCCACTTCATTGTTGAATAAATCCAAGTTGATTACCTTGATTGAACCCGCATAAGTGCGATCGTCTAGCATTTTATCCAGCTCTTCTGCCGAAACGTCTATTTTGATAAAATCTCCAAGATCATCGCTAAAAAGTTTCATAACAACCTGCTCGAAATCATGGGGGTGATCACGAAGATGAAGGTTGATGAATATCAACCACTCGAAGATCAATCCATTTCTGAGATCCTCTAGGATAAGTGTTTCGTTGACAACTGACATTTCATACATCTGCACGGTCGCCATATGATTTATTCCTAAAGTTTCGGCAACTACGCTCAGGTCTGGTGTTAAGTCAAATTCTTCCTTTTCCATAATTGTTTTACGATAAATAGTCGATAAATCACAAAAGGCCCCAGAAGTGAGAACTTTCTCTTGTTCTAGACTATTTATTATTAAAAAACATGGACAAAAACAAAAAAGTAGACTTCGTGAGAATTAGAGTATCCAAGCAGGAAAGAGAAAGAGTAGAACAAGTGATGGCGTTAACCCATCAGAAACGCAGTGAGATTTATAGAGCGGCCATCTATCAATACATAAAGACTAATCACCCTGAAATCTTGGATTAATAGCCCCTGTCTTAATTAGCCCCGTTAGCAGATCATCCCCCCCCGCCCCAGAGGGGGTGGAGAGTTATACCTCAAATATCCATACGTATTTTGGAATTGGAATTTTCTGATAGTATAGATTTAACGTTAAAATGTATTCCATTTTGGAAAAGCAAGCCACTTATTTTTTGAGAAGAGTATGTCTTCCAAAAATCCCCATTTTTTTTTCAGTTCCAATTTCGGGATGTATCACATAATTGTATTTCTGGCTAAAAAATGTATCACATGTAAAAGTGTATCATTTTAATCTTGTTTATGTATCATTTCATCAAAGTTTTTTGTATCTTCGTAATCTAAAATATTTAATCGATACGTTATGAGGGCGAAAGTTGTAATTTTTTCAAGGGTATCAACACAGATTCAGGACTACAAGCGTCAAACAGATGAATTATTGGATTATGCTTCTAAAATGGGCTATTCAGTAGAACGAATATTCGAAGAAAAAATCAGCGGTGCAAAGAAGAATGAGGAAAGGAAGGAATTGATGTCAATGATGGAATACATCAAAAGCAACAAGATTGAAAAAGTATTGACCTGGGAATTGTCAAGAATTGGCAGAAATAGTATTTCGGTGCTTCAAGTAATTGAAATGCTTAATGAAGCCAAGGTCAGCTTATTTATAAAAAACTATAACCTTGAAACATTAAATACTGATAATACAATAAATCCTTTAAGTCAGTTCATGGTTCAGATTCTCAACTCAGTAAATGAGATGGAAAGACAAACTATTGTTCAACGTTTAAAAAGCGGATATATCGCTGCACGCAAGAACGGTACTAAGGTTGGTCGTAAAACTGGCATACAAGTAAAATCGGATGAACAGTTTCTTGCGGAAAACAAAGAAGTGGTAAAGTTATTGAAGCAAGGCTACGCTATTCGCAAAGTAATGAAGCTTGCCGATAAGTCTAGTGGAACTGTGCAGAAGGTAAAAAGATTAATTGCTATTGCTTGAGCTTGAAATTTTTCTAATCCATTATATAATGAACATTTTAATATTAGATACGAATATTTACCGTCAATTAGGGGTGCCGTTTTATAAGCATGTTGATTATTTAGGGCTTGAAGATTATTGTTATTCATCGGGTTCAGAAATAATAGTTACTAAAACAGTTCGTGAAGAATACTTGGATTTTTATTCAAATAATATTAGTAAACATGTAGAACTAATAAAGAAGAGCTACGAACAATTAAGCAAGTTTAGAAGTTTTTCCAAAATCAAATCCCCAAATTTTTCGAACTTAAAACGGAAAGAGAATTTGCTAGTTCTTGAGAAAATTGAAAAAAACACATTTGCCCCTAGGCTCGATTCTTTTATTACAGAAGAAAATCTTTTAGGGTTTCTAATTGAAAATAAGCGGGCCAGTAAAAATGATAATACAAGAGATTTCTTAATATGGTTGAATGCTCTTGCTGCTTCTGAAAGATTTAAAAATGATCAAGTAATTATCATTAGTGAAGATAAGATTTTTGAAGAGAATAGTTATTTTAAAGCACTAAGAGAGAAGTTAAATGTCAATCCAATAAAGGTTTTTAAGTCTATCTCTAGTTTTTTGAGTGTTCACGGCTTTTCATCGCAAAAATTAACAAAAGAATTTGTACTCAGTCATATTTCAGAAGCTAAGATTAGAAAGGAACTTCTCAGAGATAAAGACTCAATACCAAGCCACATAAGTGAATTGTATTATAGTCAAAAGAAAAAATACAAACTAGAAGAATTTGATATTGAAGAAATTAGAGTCAAGGAGTTTTATTCCCATAAGGAATTAGAGACAAGCTTCGTTAAAATAATTGCCCAGATAGAAGTCCAAGTCAAAATGGTTTATGAGGCAGAGAAAAATACTCAATTAGTAATCGACCATCTAAACGCATGTAAAATCAGACCAACATTCCATCCAGAAACATTTGATGAAGAGTTTCGGCCAGTTTTCAATGATTGGATTTTATTTCATTTTCAACTTGTTTACTCAGAAGATGAAAATAAGATACTAAGTTCTAAATTCCTTGACTTTTTCCCAGATTACTCTCGTTTTGATATGAATGACCAGGAGTTATGAACTCTACAATTCATTAATCAGAACTGATTAATGGATTGAGTTTCCTAACTTTCATTTTACCCCAAGCAATATATTCCCGATCCTCATTAGTTAAATCTGTTTTTAACTCCATCTCATCCAGATACTTGGAGATTAATACAGCCTTTTGCCAATTTTCAGCATCAGTAATCAACTTTTCAAATTTTGCCTTTTCTAGTTCCTTAGCTTGATAAATAGCCTCTCTTCGCTCACGTTCAGCTTGATATAGCTGATTTCGTATTCTAGCATCTTCCTTCATCTTTGTATCTTGAATTGCAAGTAACTCAAGACGTGCAATTATGGCATCTAACTTTTCTTCCAATGGTTTATTTGGGGTGTCCGCAAACTCAAAACTATAGATTCTGACGATTTTGAAAATTAATATGTCCTGAGGTATAAGCTTTGTTGATTGAAAATTGTAATTGCTTTCCTCATCAATTACTCGCTTGTTTTTTGTTCGGATACTAAGTTGATAGGTATGTTCATTGATTTTAATATTCGTACCAGAATGATCAATGAAAATACTGTGCCCTTTTGATTCAACAATTTTGATAATGGTGTCAAAAATCCTTGTGGCTCTTGATATGTGTGATTCCTTAACTTGAATATTTAACTCACCTCGAAGAGCGGTACTCCAGTTGCCTTTCTTTAGTTCGTTTTGATATTCAATATATTTTTCCCGAAATCTACCAACAAGTGGGTGCCAACTCTTAATCAATTTCGGAACAACGATTTTTTCGCCTAGATCCTTCACTAACTTTTTTGTCAATTGATCAATTGTAGGTTCTACTGTTGGGTCCTGAAGTTTTTCTTCGATCAGAATAATTTCGGATTGGATATTGGGGTCATCAAAGAAAGGAATGATGTTGACAGCTTTATTAAAAGCAATTTTGGACCAAAATCCATTTTCTGGAAGTGGAATCTTTTTCTCATTACAGATGCTTTTCAAACTGGAATAAGATAAACCCAGATCCTTCTGGATTTTACTTAATGGGGTAGACCAAACAAGGTCGTAAAGTTCTTTACGTGATATCTTGTTTTTCATTTTATTTCTATTTGATACGAGAGTAGGATAATAACGATAATAGGTATTCACCTCGGAAAATTCAGCACTGTTTTAGCACTGTAACAACTTAACTTGTTGAATTACATATCCTAGAGGAGTATCCCTCTCTCTCCGCTGAATACAGTTCGCAACTGTTCGAAAAGTGTGTAAGTCGTTGATTTACACACTTTTTTTTGTTCTTTACTTTCCGAAAATGTTCGCGTTTGTACGCCGATTAGGTTTCCTACTG
>JACCDS012447138.1_pt1 | contig 17389 bp, 22 predicted proteins | sample 7446441 | NCBI WGS metagenome assembly JACCDS01 (sample SAMN15323445, study PRJNA562643) | freshwater metagenome | isolation source: river surface water | place: USA:Blue River Watershed | collected 2017-08-17
CGCATGCCCAGCCTGTTCCTCGAGATGGTCGGCAAGCTGAAGGTCGGACAATACAGCGCCGTGGTACGCAGCTCCGCTGGCTTCCACATCGTCAAGCTGCGCGACATGCGCGGTGCCACTGGCAAGCAGGTGCTGATCGTGCAACACAAGGTGCGGCACATCCTGGTCAAGCCCAGCGAGATCCTCAGCGACGCCGATGCTCAACGTCGACTGCGCGACCTGCGCGAACGTCTCGAGCAGGGCGCCGCAACCTTCGGCGAGCTGGCCAAGCAGCACTCGCAGGATGGCTCCGCGGCCTCCGGTGGCGAGCTGGGCTGGATGGCGGCCGCCGATCTGGTGCCGGAGTTCGCCGCGGTGATGGAGGCCTTACCGGTCGGGCAGCTGTCGCAACCGGTGCGCAGCCCTTTCGGCTGGCACCTGCTGCAAGTGCTTGAACGCCGCGAGGCCGACGTCAGCAAGGAGCGCGAGCGGCTCGAGGCACGCCAGGCCATCCGCAACCGCAAGGCCGACGAGGCGTTCGAAGAATGGCTGCGGCAGTTGCGCGACAGCGCCTACGTCGAGCTGCGGCTCGAGGACAACTGATGCGCCTGGCGATCACCAGCGGCGAACCAGCCGGCGTCGGCCCCGAGCTATGCGCTGCACTGGCTGGTCGCGTGCGCGGTGCGCGTGCAGTTCTGATCGGCAATCATGAGCTGTTGCAGGCCCGCGCCGCCGCATGCGGTATCCGCGTCGAACTGCTGCCCTACCGCGCGGAACGTGATGCCCCTGCCGACGGCGCGCTTGAGGTGATCGACATCCCGCTGCAGGCACCCGTGACGGCCGGACGCGTCGATCCGCGCAATGCTGCGGCAGTTCTGCAAAGTCTCGACGTGGCGATCGACGGCTGCCTGAGCGGCGCCTTCGACGCCATGGTCACAGCGCCCCTGCACAAGGGCGTGATCTGCGACAGCGGCGTCGATTTCAGCGGCCACACCGAGTATCTCGAGGCACATACTGGTGCCGAGGGTGTGGTCATGCTGCTCGAGGGCGGCGGACTGCGCGTGGCGCTGGCCACCACCCATCTGCCCCTGAGCGCGGTACCCGCCGCCATCACCCGCGACGGGCTGTTGCGCACACTGCGCATCCTGCACGGCGACCTGGTCGCCCGCTTCGGCATCGCCAAGCCGCGCATCCTGGTGACTGGCCTCAACCCCCACGCCGGCGAAGGTGGTCACCTTGGCCGCGAGGAGATCGACACCATCATCCCGGCACTGGAACAGGCACGTGTTGAAGGAATCGCTGCAGAAGGGCCGTTCCCTGCCGATACCCTGTTCGTAGAGGAGATATGCGGCGCAGCAGATGCCGTGCTGGCCATGTACCACGACCAAGGCTTGCCGGTCCTCAAGCGTGCAAGTTTCGGCCAGGGGGTGAACATCACGCTCGGCTTGCCTATCATCCGCACATCGGTGGACCACGGCACGGCTCTGGCCCTTGCCGGCACCGGCACCGCAGACTGCGGCAGCCTGTTGAGCGCCGTTGAGGCCGCGTGCCGCCTGGCCCTCGCATCCGGGCGTGGTCTGGCCCGACCGTCACAACCCGCCGCCTGACCGCGGCAGCAGTCGTCAAGAGGAAGTCGCCGAGATGTCAGAAGAGAAACACGCTGCGCAAGGCGCAGCAGACGCCCCCGCCAAGTCGGGCAAGCTCAAGCTGGTGATCATCGCCGTGGTCGGCCTGGTGCTCGGACTGGGCATCGCGGCCGGGGCGTTCTTCGCGCTCGGCGAACACCCGCCCGAACCCGAGCACGCTGACGAGGCAACGGATGGCGGCGACCACGCCGACGGCGAGAAGAAGAAAAAGAAGAAGAAAAAGAAGCACGACGGCCCTGAACTGCCGCCGGTCTACATGAAGCTCGACAACCTGACGGTCAATCTGGCGGGCAAGGACCACTTCCTGGCCGCCAGCATGGAGATGAAGATTGCCGAGCCCGAGGCGCAGCGACTGCTCTCCGAACGCCTGCCGGAGGTCAAGAACCTGGTTCTCATCACGCTCTCGGCGCAGACGCCCGACTCGCTCGCGACGGTCGAGGGCAAGACCGCACTGGCGCAGAAGCTGCGCGACGATCTCAACGCCCTGATCGACCAGGACGAGGACACCGGGATCGCCGACGTATTCTTCACCCAGTTCATCATCCAGTGACAATTTCGTTTATTTCGCCTGCAGTTACCGTGTATTCTTGAGTGACCGGCTGATGAACGGGTCCGCATGTCCGACCAGGCACTATCTCAGGATGAAGTTGATGCCCTTCTAAGGGGCGTCACGGGCGAGCTACCCGAAGAGGTGGCCGCTGTCGTCGATGACAGCGGTGTACGTCCCTACGACATCGGTCGGCAGGAACGTATCGTCCGTGGCCGCATGCCCGGGCTCGAGCTGGTCAATGAGCGTGCGGCGCGGCAGATCCGCCTCGGCTTCTACAACTTCATGCGCCGCAGCGCCGAGATCTCGGTGGGACCGGTCCGTATCGAGAAGTACAGCGAGTTCATCCGCAAGCTGGTGGTACCCACCAACATCAACCTCATCTCGCTGCAGCCTGAGCTTTACGGCACGGCACTGTTCATCTTCGACCCCAACCTGGTGTTCCAGGTGGTCGACACCCTGTTCGGCGGCACCGGCAAGATCCACATGCGGGTCGAGGGGCGCGAGTTCACAACCACCGAGCAGCGCGTCATCTCGCGCATGCTCGACATCACCTTCAAGGCTTTCGACGAGGCGTGGGAGCCGATCGCGAAGTTGCAGCACAAATTCATCCGCTCCGAGATGAACACGCAGTTCGTCAACATCGCCACGCCCACCGAGGTGGTGGTGGTCACAACCTTCAACATCGAGTTGGGCAACGGCGGTGGCAACTTCCACGTCTGCATGCCCTACTCGATGATCGAACCGATCCGCGAACCGCTCTGCAGCACCATGCAGGGTGACCGCGTGGCCGCTGACGAACGCTGGCTGACACTGATGCGCGACCAGGTTCAGGACGCCGAGGTCGAGGTCAAGGTCGACCTGTGCGAATTCGAACTCACCTTCCGGCAGTTGCTCGCGCTGCAGGTTGGGGACATGATTCCGCTGGAGCCGCCGGCAAAGGTGGCAGGCAAGATCGACGGCGTGCCTTTCCTGTACGGCAGGGTCGGCGACAGCCGTGGTCACTACGCGGTGCGCGTCGATGAGTTGCCGCGGCAGGACGATGACAAGGGCTGACAATGGCAAAGAAGGGGGAATCCGAGATGGCAGAGGACTCGATCTCCGCTGATGACTGGGCCGCGGCCATGGCCGAACAGACCACCGGCGAGGTGGCCCTGTCGGAGCCCGCTGGCGATGTGGTCGACGACGAGCGTATCGGCCTGATCCTCGACATCCCGGTCCAGGTCACAGTCGAACTCGGCCGCACCAAGCTGCCGATCCGCAACCTGCTGCAACTCGCGCAGGGCTCGGTGGTGGAACTCGACGGCCTGGCCGGCGAGCCGATGGACGTGCTGGTCAACGGCTGCCTTATCGCGCAGGGCGAGGTGGTTGTGGTGAACGACAAGTTCGGTATCCGCCTCACCGACATCATCACGCCGGCCGAGCGCATGCGCCGCCTCTCGCTCAAGTAGGCAGCCGTGGCCGCACCCGCCCGGGGACATCGGCGACGGCTCGCCGCCGGCCTGCCGGCACTTCTCCTGATCAGCACACCAGCTCTGGCGGCACCGCCAGAGGCCGGCTCGGCGCTGTTGCAGATGACCCTCTCGCTTGGGCTGGTGCTGGCGCTGCTGGTCGGCACGCTATGGGTCATGCGGCGCCTGCGCATCGGCCAAGGCAGCTCGGGCGGCGTGGTCAAGGTCATCGCCAGCGCGGCGGTCGGTCCGCGCGAGAATGTCGTGGTGGTGGAAGTTGGCGATGAATGGCTGGTGCTGGGCGTGGCGCCCGGCGCCGTGCGTCTGCTGCAGGCTCGACCACGCAGCACCTTGGCAGAAGCCGATCGCACCGCACCCGCAGCCTTTGCCTCGCGGCTGCTCGACGCACTGAAGCAGCAACGCTGATGCGCGCACTGCTCGCGGCGGCCCTGCTGATCCTGGCCGGCATCGCAGGTGCCGCGGTCGCCGCCGAGCCTGCGCTGAACGCGCTCACCGCCACGCCGGGGCCAGGCGGCACCACCAATTACTCGATCAGCGTGCAGACGCTGCTGATCCTCACGCTGCTCAGCTTCCTGCCCGCCGCGGTGCTGATGATGACGTCGTTCACGCGCATCGTCATCGTGCTGTCGCTGACGCGGCAGGCGATCGGTACGCCGACCATCCCGCCAGGACAGGTGGTCATCGGGCTGTCGCTGTTCCTGACCTTCTTCATCATGGCGCCGGTGTTCGACCGCGCCTACAACGACGCCTACGTGCCATATACCAAGGACCAGATCGGCTTCGAGCAGGCGTTGGCCAAGGGCGCCGAGCCATTCCGCAAGTTCATGCTGCGACAGACCCGCGAGAGCGACATCGCACTGTTCGTCTCGCTCTCCGGCGAGCCCAAGCCAGAGACCGCCGAGGCCGTGCCCTACAAGGTGCTGGTGCCAGCCTACGTCATCTCCGAGCTTAAGACCGCCTTCCAGATCGGCTTCATCGTCTTCATCCCGTTCATCATCATCGACATGGTGGTGGCCAGCGTGCTGATGTCGCTAGGCATGGTCATGCTCTCGCCACAGGTGGTGTCGCTGCCATTCAAGCTGATGCTGTTCGTGCTGGTCGACGGCTGGTCGCTGCTGATCGGGTCGCTGGTCTCGAGCTTCCAGACATGATGACGCCGGAAACGGTGGTCGACATCGGCCGCCAGGCGATGGAACTGATGCTCTACGTCTCGGCGCCGCCGCTGCTGACCTCGCTGGTGGTGGGTCTGGTCATCGGCATCCTGCAAGCGGCGACGCAGATCAACGAGCAGACGCTCTCGTTCATCCCCAAGTTCATCGCCACCTTCGCGGCACTGGTACTTGCCGGCAACTGGATGATCACCATGACCGTCGACTTCATCCAGCGCCTCTACGGCAACATCCCCAACCTGATCGGCTGAGATGGGCGCGCTCAATTCGGCGCAGATCGACCTTCTGGTCACCCTCTACGGCCTTCCACTGGTGCGCATCCTCGGCCTGCTCGCTGCCGATCCGCTGCTCGGCAGCGACCGCGTGCCGATCCGCATCCGTGTCGCCACCGCCATCCTGCTGACCATGGTGATCGTACCCACCCTGCCGCCACCGCCGCCGGTGGCGTTGTCCGGCCCCGAGGGCTGGGGTCTGGTGATCCAGCAGTTCCTCATCGGCGTGACCATCGGCTTTGTCATCCGGCTCGTCTTCACCGCCCTCGAGGTGGCCGGCGAACTGATCGGCCTGCAGATGGGCCTGGGCTTTGCCACCTTCATCGACCCCGCCAACAACGCCCCGGTGCCGGTGGTCACGGCGTTCCTGACCACCATCGGCTTTCTGTTCTTTCTGGCGGTCGACGGCCACCACCTGGTGATCACCGCGCTGGCGCAGAGCTTCTACGCACTGCCACCCGGGCGGTGGCCGGACGGCCAACTGTTCATGGGCGTGGCGCGCACCGCCAGCGACATCTTTTCGGCCGGTGTCCGCATCGCCCTGCCGCTGGTCATCGTGCTGCTGTTCACCAACCTTGCGCTGGGCGTGATGACCCGCGCTTCGCCGCAGATCAACATCTTCGCCGTCGGCTTCGCGCTGACGGTGACGGTGGGTGCGGCCATGCTGGCGATGCAGATGACGCAGATCGACGGCCCGCTGATCCGGCTGTTCGAGCTGCTCGCCACCCGCCTGAACGAGTTGGTCGGCAGCGGCCTGGCCGCGCGCTAGGGGCGGCCAGCACGGGGCTTTGCGATAGAATGATGGTTTTGCCGGACTGACGACACATGCTGAAGGGAAGCCTGGTAGCCATCGCAACACCGATGCAGGCGGATGGCAGCATCGACGAGGCCACGCTGCGCGCGCTGGTCGACTGGCACATCGCCGAGGGCACCCACGGCATCGTCGTGGTCGGTACCACCGGCGAGTCCCCGACGGTCGATTTCGACGAACACTGCCGACTGATCGACATCGTCGTCGCGCAGTGCGGTGGCCGCATACCGGTGATCGCCGGCACCGGCGCCAACTCCACCCGCGAGGCCGTCGAGTTGGCGGGCTACGCCAAGAAGGCCGGCGCCGACTACAGCCTGTCGGTGGTGCCTTACTACAACAAGCCGAACCAGGACGGCCTGTACGCGCACTTCAAGGCCATCGCCGAGGCGGTGGACATGCCGCACATCCTCTACAACGTCCCCGGGCGTACGGTGGCCGACCTGGCCAACGACACCGCGTTGCGTCTGGCGCAGATCCCAAATATCGTGGGCATCAAGGACGCCACCGGCAACATGGAGCGTGCCACCGACCTGATCCTCCGCGCGCCGTCCGACTTCGCCCTCTACAGCGGCGACGATGCCTCGGCGCTGGCGTTCCTCATGCTTGGTGGCCACGGCTCGATCTCGGTCACCGCCAACGTCGCACCCGGCCACTACTCGAAGATGTGCGAGGCCGCCTTTGCCGGCGACTACACCGCCGCCCGTCATCACAACGCAAAGATGTTCCTGTTGCATCAGCGGCTGTTCTGCGAGGCCAACCCGATCCCGGTCAAGTGGGCGCTGCACCGCATGGGCCGCATCGGCCCGGGCATGCGCCTGCCACTGGTGCCGCTCAATGCGGCATTCCACGACCGGGTGCTGGAGGCCATGCGCAGCGCCGACATCCCCGTGTGAGGCCCGCCAGCTTGATCCGATATACATTCGCCGTTGCCGTCTCGCTGCTCTTTCTGGCCGGCTGCTCGCTGGTCGAACAGGTTCAGCCCAAGCCCATCGACTACAAGTCGACCAGCACCCTGCCTCCGCTCGAGATCCCACCCGACCTGACCACACCAGGCACCGACGACCGTTTCGTGGTCCCGGACGCCGGCGGGCGCAGCACGGCCAGCGCCTCGGCCTATGCCAACGAACGCAACGCAAAGAAAGACCCGGCCAAGGCCGGAGTGCTGCCGGCACCGCCCAAGGCGCGCATCGAGCGCTCCGGCTCGCAGCGCTGGCTGGTGGTCGAGGCCGACCCGGAGAAGGTTTGGCCCACCGTACGCCAGTTCTGGCAGGAGCAGGGCTTCATCCTCACCGTCGAGTCGCCAGCCACCGGTGTGCTCGAGACCGACTGGGCGGAGAACCGCGCCAAGCTGCCGATGGACTTCCTGCGCAACACACTGGGCAAGGTCATCGACAGCATCTACTCCACCGGCGAGCGGGACAAGTTCCGCACCCGCCTGGAACGCAATGGCGAGAACCTGACGGAGGTCTACGTCAGCCACCGCGGCATGGTCGAGGTGGTCGACAAGCGAAGCTCGAACGCGCTCAAGGACGCATCGACTGACGGCACCGTGTGGCAACCGCGGGCGCCGGACCCGGACCTTGAGGCGGAATTCCTGCAACGCCTGATGATGCGCTTCGGTGTCGAGGAATCGGCAGCCAAGGCGCAGCTGGCCAAGCCGCAGGGTGGTGCCGACAAGGCACGCCTGGCCAAGTCGGCCGAGGGCACCACGCTCACCGTCGACGAGCGCTTCGATCGCGCCTGGCGACGTGTCGGCCTGGCGCTGGACCGCGTCGGCTTCACCGTCGAGGACCGCGACCGTGCCAATGGTCAGTACTTTGTGCGCTACGCCGACCCTGACGTCGACATGAAGAAGGACGGCATCATGGATAAGCTGACCTTCTGGCGCGACAAGGACGATCCAAAGAAGGCGATCACCTATCGTATCCAGGTGCTCGACAGCGGCGGCGCCAGCACCGAGGTCCGGGTGATCAATTCCGAAGGCGAGCGCGACCGCTCCGAGACCGCATCGCGCATCCTCACGCTGCTGCACGAGCAGTTGCGTTGATGCGCTTTGCCAGCCTGGGCAGCGGCAGCCAGGGCAACGCCCTGCTGGTCTCGGCTGGTGCCACCACGGTGATGATCGACTGCGGCTTCGGCCTGAAGGACTGCACCATGCGGCTGGAGCGCCTGGGCATGCAGCCGGGCGACCTCGGCGCGATCCTGGTGACACACGAGCATGGCGACCACATCGGCGGCGTGGCGCGTTTCGCGGCGCGCAACCGCATCCCGGTCTGGCTCACGCACGGCACTGCGCGTCACCTTGACGCGCCGGACGACTTGCCGCTGCATCACATCGAGGGCTACCGCCGCTTCGCCATCGGCGATCTTGAGATCGCTCCGTTCCCGGTGCCTCACGACGCCAGCGAGCCAGCGCAGTTCGTCATCGGTGACGGTGCCCGTCGCCTCGGCGTTCTCACCGATGCCGGATCGATCACGCCGCACATGGTCGAGATGCTCGGCGACTGCCAGGGGCTGTTCCTGGAGTGCAACCACGACGAGCAGTTGCTGCGGCAGAGCGACTACCCGCCCAGCCTGATCGACCGCGTGGCGGGCGACTGGGGCCACCTCAGCAACGTCGCCGCCGCCGATCTGCTGCGTCGCGTCGCTGGCGGCCACCTGCAGCAGGTCGTGGCGGCCCACCTGAGCCAGCAGAATAACCGGCCCGAACTGGCGCGAAACGCGCTGTCCGGGGCACTCGGCTGCGCGCCGGAATGGATCGCGGTGGCCGACCAGGCCGACGGCATCGACTGGCGTCAACTCACCTGAATCCTGCCGGCCAGATGGCCGGCGCACGAGGAAACCAAGATGGACAAACGTGCAGAGCTCTACCGCGGGAAGGCCAAGACGGTTTTTGCCACCGACGACCCGACGCGGCTGGTGATCGAATACCGCGACGACACCAGCGCCTTCGACGGCGCCAAGGTGGCGCAGCTGGCCGGCAAGGGCGAGACCAACAACCGCTTCAACGCAGCAGTGATGCAGCGCCTGGCCGCAGAAGGCGTCGAGACCCACTTCGAAAAGCTGCTCGGCCCCACCACCTCGCTGGTGAAGAGGCTCGACATGGTCCCGGTGGAGTGTGTCGTGCGCAACCGGCTGGCCGGCTCGCTGGCCAAGCGCCTGGGACGCGAAGAGGGCGAGGAACTGAAGCAGCCGGTGTTCGAGTTCTTTTACAAGAGCGACGCCCTGCACGACCCGTTCATCAACGACGATCACGTGCGAGCCTTCGGCTGGGCCACCAATCTGGAGGTGGAGGTGATGCGCACCATCACGCTGCGCGTCAACACACTGCTCAAGGAGGCCTTCGCGCATGCGGGCATCCTGCTGGTCGACTTCAAGTTGGAGTTCGGCCGCTTTGAGGGCCGCCTGCTGCTGGGCGACGAGTTCAGCCCGGACGGTTGCCGTCTGTGGGACGCGAAGACGCTGGAGAAACTCGACAAGGACCGCTTCCGCCGCGATCTGGGCGGCGTGGTCGAGGCCTACCAGGAAGTGGCGCGCCGGCTCGGTGTGGCGCTGTAAGCACCTTCTGCCGGAGATGCGTGCGGTGATGGCAATGGTCCGCTGCGGCGGATCGCGATAACTGCTCGACCCGCGAATGCGGGCTGCAGAAACAAAAAAGCCGACCCGAGGGTCGGCTTTCTTGCGGTCCCGAGAAGCGCTTACTTGGCGGCTTCGGCAGGAGCAGCCGGAGCTTCAGCCGGAGCTTCAGCGGCCGGGGCTTCAGCCGGAGCGGCCGGAGCTTCAGCAGCGGGGGCTTCAGCGGCCGGAGCAGCTTCTTCCTTCTTGCCGCAAGCGGTCAGAGCAAGAGCGGCGATCAGGGCGGCAAACAGGGCGGACAGTTTCATTTTTTGCTTTCCCTTAAATGAGAAGTTGATGACCAGAATGGCTCAAGTCGACACGCTGGTGGTCAAAGCCAAACGCACGATCGCGCGAATCCTAGCACAAAAAAATTACAAGTGAGCCGCAAAAACCCTTGAAAAATCGCCGTTCTTCGCGATGCGGCGGTGCCGCATCAGGGGGCCGGTTCGGCCAGGTGCAAGTGCCCCGCCAGATAGAGGGGGTAGATGCAGTCGGTCAGCGCCCGGTCCAGGTCGGCGCCCTCGAGGAAGCGGCGATCGGCGAGACGGCACATCGCAGGCAGCAAGGCAACCGGCACCGCCAGTGGCTCACCGTTGCAGAACACCTGCACACCGTCGTGCAACATCAGCGTCTGCAAGTCCAGCGCAACACCGTGCCGCTGCGCGCCGCGGCCAAAGGCCGCACCACCGAGCGGGTCCTCCGGCGGGTCAAACACCACGTGCGGCTTGGGTTCCGACAGGTACTGGCAGATAAAGCCGGCAACCGCGGCGTCATTCCAGCGGATGCCCTGCAGCACGGCAGCCACCCGCCGGACCATTCCGGCATCGACACGCGAGGGTTCGCTGGTGGGCGACAGGTCAGGGTCGGCGTAGAGCCCGGGCAGCTCGATGCGGTCGGCCAGCCAGAACAGGAACTCGCGCCCAAGTTCGGCGTGTGAGGGCGCCCGAAAGCCGACCGACAGTGTGATGCAATCGTCAGCGGCAACGCCATCGTGGGCGTAGCCGGGCGGCAGGTAGAGCAGGTCGCCGGGCTTGCATTCGAAGGTCTGCTCGGGGCGGAAATCAGCCATCAGCTTGAGCGGCTGGTCGGGCAGCAGGTCGCGGTCAGTCTGGCTGCTGATCTGCCAGCAGCGGGTGCCATGGGCCTGGATCAGGAACACATCATAGGAGTCGTAGTGCGGCCCCACCCCACCGCCTGGGGTCGCGTAACTGGCCATGACGTCGTCCAGCCGGGTGTAGGGGATGAAGCTGAAGCGCCGCAGCAGCGCATCAGCCTCGGGCAGGAAGTGGTTGATGCCCTGCACCAGCACCGTCCAAGTGCCCTTGGCGGACAGCTGGCGCGGGCGCAGCGGACCCTGATCGACGGTCCAGGTGTCGCCCTTGCGGGCGATGCGGCGGGTCTGCGCCTCGGGGTGTTGGGCCAGATCGAACAGGGTCTCGACGTCGATCACGCCGGCGGCCTGCGGCACCGCGCCGGGCACGAACAGCGGCCGCTTCTGCCAGTGCACGGACATAAAGTCTGCGGCGCTGAGGCCGCCCAGCAGGGTCGTCGCGGTGTCCGGGGGCATCGTCATCCAGCGAGTATATCGGGCATACTCGCCAGCCCGGCCGCGCACACGGGCGGCCTGCCCACAGACGCCACACACCCGCGGGGAGCCCCATGAAAGTCGGCACGAATACCGTCGTCACCATCGATTACCAGCTGCTGGACGCCAGCGGCACGCTGCTCGAAGAGGAGCAGGGCATCGCCTACCTGCACGGTGGGCACGGCGGCCTGCTGCCGGTGCTAGAGGCTGCCATGGAGGGGGCCGCGGTCGGCCAGGAGGTGCGCGCGCGCATCGAACCTGACGACGGCTTCGGCCACTACGACGAGAACGCCATCCGCAAGGAGCCGCGCAGCGCCTTCCCGCCCGACGTGAAGGTCGGCATGCAGTTCGCCGGCAGCCCCGACGGCAGCGACGACATGACCGTCTACACCGTGCGCGAGGTCGCAGAAGATGCGGTGGTGGTGGACGGCAACCACCCACTGGCCGGGCAGACCGTGGAGTTCGTGGTCACCGTGCGGGGGCTGCGCAACGCCACCAGGGAAGAGGTGGCGCATGGCCACGCGCACGGCCCCGGCGGTCACCACCACTAAGGCGGCGCGATCATGAAGCTGCTGCTCGCAATGGCCGCCCTGGGTGCCCTCTGCATGGTGCGCCCAGCTGCCGCCGAACTGGCCCCCGGCAGGCCGGCACCCGACTTTGCACTGCCCGACGCGGCTGGCAAGTTGCACCGCCTGGCCGACATGCGCGGCCAATGGGTGGTGGTCTATTTCTACCCCAAGAACGACACGCCGGGCTGCACCACCGAGGCCTGCAACCTGCGCGACCGTCACCACGAACTGGTCAAGCTTGGCGCGACGCTGGTCGGCATCAGCGTCGACAGTCCGGCATCGCACGCCGACTTCGCGCGCAAGTACAGCCTGCCATTCACGCTGCTGGCAGACGAGAAGGGTGAAGTAGCGCGCGCCTACGACAGCCTGCTCAATCTGATCGTATTCAAGATGGCCAAGCGCAACACCTTCCTCATCGCGCCGGACGGCACGCTGCAAAAGTCGTGGCTCGGCGTCGACCCCAAGGCGCACGCCGACGAACTGGTGCAGACACTGCGCGCGCTGCAGAACAAGGGCTGAGCGTGGGTGGCGACGTGGCCGCAGCGCCTCTGCAGGTGGACGCCTGCGGCCTGAAGTGCCCGCTGCCGATCCTGCGCACCAAGAAGGCGTTGTCGACGTTGCCCGGCGGGCAACGGCTTGAGGTGCTGTCGACCGACCCGACCTCGGTGCGCGACTTCGAAGCCTTCTGCCGCCAGGCCGGCCACACGCTGGTGAGCTGGAACGAGGTCGACGGCCGTTATCGGTTCCTGCTGCAGAAACGCGCCGACCTGGCGTGAGCAGCGGCGCGAGTCGCCGGACCGCCTAGTCCGAGGGCGGCTCGGCGCAAAGACCCTGCTGGATGCCGATGCGGCGGCGGATCTCGCCATGGCTGCGGCAGTAGGCCTGGATCTGGCCGAATTGTTCCGGCGTAGGGGCCAGTTCACGCAGAGGACGCTGCTTGCGCGCCAGTTCCAGTTGCTCCGGCGTCAGGGTCACCGCAGTCTGATCCAGCAACTCGTTGGAGTCGAGGCTCAGGCGCATGTTGCAGTCGCGCACACCGCCATCCACCAGTCGGTCACAGGAAGGCGCCGCGGACGCGCCAGCAGCGAACAGCCCGAGGGCGGCGGCGACCAGAAAGGCACGCAGGGCCGCGCGCCTCAACGGCCCACTCCTTGTGCGTCATCGTCGGCACTGATCAGCCGGGCGGCCTCGCGGGCGGCGGTGCGCTCGCGTTCGCGACGCAGGTCGCGGAACTGCCACCAGGCGAAAGCCAGCACGCCACCGAACACCAGCACACCCTCGACGAGGATCAGCGGCAAAGGCCCTTCCATGTTGCGACTCCTCTTGCATTCCCGCGCACTCAGGCGCCAATACGTTCCAGCATGCGTGCGTGAATTTGCCCCAGCGGGAGCACCTCATCGACTGCGCCGGCGGCGATCGCCTGCCGCGGCATGCCGAACACCACGCAAGTGTGCTCGTCCTGAGCAATGTTATACGCCCCGGCGCGCTTCATCCGCGTCATTCCGGTGGCGCCATCGGCGCCCATGCCGGTGAGGATGACACCCAGCGCGTGTACACCGGCGGCCACGGCCACCGACTCGAACAGGACATCGACCGATGGCCGGTGCCGGTTGACGGGTGGGTCATCGGAAAGTTCGCAGCGGTAGCGGCCACTGCGCCGACAGATGCGCAGGTGGGCATGGCCCGGCGCCACCACCGCCTGGCCGGGGCGCAACACATCGCCGTGACGGGCCTCGCGTACGGCGACGCGGCACTCGCGGTCAAGGCGCGCGGCGAACATGCGGGTGAAGCCCTCGGCCATATGCTGGGCGATGACCACCGGCGGACAATCGGCCGGCATCTCGCGCAAGACGGTGCGGATGGCTTCGGTACCGCCGGTAGATGCACCGATGGCGATCAACTGCCCGGGGTGCAGCGGCTGGCCGATCAGGCGCTCAGAAGAGCTCGATCTCGCCGCAAGCCGGCTGATGGCGGATGCGTCGGGCATGCTGGGCCTCCTGGTGCGTGACGCCGCCAGCGTCGGCCACCGGCAGCGGTCGCGCCCAGGCCTTACCGCTGGCGGGGAAGAAGCAGACCTTGAGCGCATCACTGCCGTCGAGCCGCTCGCCGACCAGTTCGATGGACTCCTGCCGCAGGAAATCGCGCACGAAGTCGGCGTTGCGGCTGCCGACGCGCGACACGCTGATGCCCGGCAGAACGTGCGCACCGCCGAACACGCGCGCCTGCAGCCGACGCCGACTGGCGCCCATGGCGTAGAGACGATTGAGCAGCAGTTCCATGGCAAACACGCCAAAGCGTGCCGACGCCGAGGTAGCACCACGCGCACTGGCGTTGGACGTGTCGGGCAACATGAAGTGATTCATACCGCCGACCCGCGCCACCGGATCGTGGATGCAGGCAGAGATGCAGGAGCCCAGCGTGGTGGTCAGCGCGATGGCCTCGCCGGTGACGTGGAACTCGCCTGGAAGGACTTTGATCGCAGGGGTGTCGAAGGCGCGCTCGCGGTAGCGCAGCGTCGCCTCGTGCTCGCTGCCAGCGGCGCTCATGACGCGGCGACCCGCTCGTAGACGGTCTGCCCTTTGAGCCGGAAAACGTCGCTCACATGGAACAGGCTCTCCGAGTGACCGATGAACAGCAGCCCATCGGGGCGCAGCAGCGGCGCGAAGCGCTTGACCACCTGCGCCTGGGTGGCGCGGTCGAAATAGATGAGGACGTTACGGCAGAAAATGGCGTCGAATGGCCCATCGACTGGCAGCCGGGTGTCAAGCAGGTTGACCTGGGTGAAGTCGACCATGCGGCGGATCTCCGGACGCAGACGGACGTTGCCGGCCTGTGTGCCGGTGCCGCGCTGGAAGTGCCGGCGCAGGCAGGCGCGGTCGAGCTGCTCGACACGCGACTCGGGGTAGACGCCGGCGGCAGCTGTTTCCAGCACCTGGGTGTCGAGGTCGGATGCGACGATGCGCACCTGCGAAGCCTGCGGGCCGAGGACGTCGGCCACCGTCATGGCGATCGAGTAAGGCTCCTCGCCAGTGGAGGCGGCGCTGCACCAGATGCTCGGTGCGTGGCTGCCGATGCGCTGCCGTATCAGGTCGGCCAGCACCGGGAAGTGGTGCCCCTCGCGAAAGAACGAGGTGGTGTTGGTGGTCAGCGCGTTGACGAACTGCTGCCACTCGGGGTGGCCGGTGTCGCCCTCGAGCCCGTCGAGGTAAGCGTCGAAGCGGCTCATGCCGAGTACGCGCAGCCGCCGTGCCAGACGGTTGTAGACCATGTCGCGCTTGGAACTGGCCAGGGCGATGCCGGCGCGGCTGTAGATCATGCGCGTGATGCGCTCGAAATCCCTACCGCTGTAGGCGCAGTCGCGGTGTGCCGCGCCGGCCGCGTGCGGCGGCCGGGCGGTTGCGGTGACGATGTTCACGTTCGGGCTCTCAGAAGGCTTCCCACTCGGCCTCGGACGGTGCCGCAAGCGCCAGCCGGGCCGCCGGACGCGCCGCCTTGGGCAGCGCTGCGGCTGCCGCGGTGCCGCTGGCGCCACGATGGCTTGCGGCGGGCTCGTTTCCGGTGCTGAAGCGTGCCACCGACTCGAACAATGCCTCGGCCTGGCTCTGCAGCGACTCGGCGGCGGCGGCAGCCTGCTCGACCAAGGCGGCGTTCTGCTGGGTCACGTCATCCATCTGCGACAGCGCCTCACTGATCTGCTGGATGCCGTCACTCTGCTCGGCAGAGGCGGCAGCGATCTCGGTCATCAGCTCGGTCACGCTGCGTACCGCGGTGACGATCTCTTCCATGGTGTCCCCGGCGTTGACCACCAGTCGCGAGCCGGCGTCCACCTTCTCGGCGGAATCCGAGATCAGCACCTTGATCTCCTTGGCAGCGGCAGCCGAGCGCTGCGCCAGGCTGCGCACCTCGCTGGCCACCACGGCGAAGCCACGGCCCTGCTCGCCAGCGCGCGCGGCCTCGACTGCAGCGTTGAGCGCCAGGATGTTGGTCTGGAAGGCGATACCGTCGATCACCGAGATGATGTCGACGATCTTGCGCGAGCTCTCATGGATCGAGCGCATGGTATCGACTACCTCGGCCACAGCCTCGCCGCCGCGCGAGGCGACGCCGGACGCGCCGACCGCGAGTTCGCTGGCCATGCGTGCGTTGGCGGCGGTCTGACGCACCGCGCCGTTGAGCTCCTCCATGTTGGAGGCGGTGTGCTCGAGGCTGGAGGCCTGCTCCTCGGTTCGACCGGAGAGGTCGGCGTTGCCTGCGGCGATCTCGCGCGAGGCAGTGTTGATCACGTCGGTCGATTCCTTGACCACACCGATGACGTTGGCCATGGTGTCGAGTACCGAGTTGATGCCGGAACAGAGTTCGGCAACGGAGCCGGTCAGGCCATCGAGCGGGATGCGCGAATCCAGCGCGCCGTCCGTCGCCTGGGCGACGACCATGCGCGTGGACTCCACCGCGCGCTCCATCTGCATCGCCGCCTGGCGCTGTGCGGTGATGTCGGTAGCGTATTTGATGACCTTGGTCGGGCGGCCCTTCTCGTCAAAGATCGGGTTGTAGGTGGCCTCGAGCCAGAGCTCGCGACCACCCTTGGCAAGGCGGCGGTACTGGCCGCGGTCGTACTCGCCGCGACCAAGCTTCTGCCAGAACAGGCGGTAGTCCTCTGACTCACGCTCGACCGGGTCGACGAACATGCGGTGGTGGCGGCCGGAGATCTCCTCGGCCCCGTAGCCGGTGGCGCTCAGGAAATTGGCATTGGCCCGCAAAATGTTGCCGAGCAGGTCGAACTCGATCACTGCCTGCGCCTTGTCGATGGCGGACATCTGGGCGTCGTTCTCGGCGTCGCGCTGGCGCTGCGCGCTGATGTCACGTGCGTACTTGACCACCTTGTAGAGCTTGCCGTTGGCGTCGAAAACCGGGCTGTAGCTGGCCTCGAGCCACAGTTCGGAGCCGTCGCGAGCAATGCGGCAGAATTGTCCATCGACGTATTCGCCACGGCCCAGGCGCGCCCAGAAGTCGGCGTACTCGCGCGACTGGCGCTCGGTCGGGTCGACGAACAGGCGGTGGTGCTGGCCACGGATGTCTTGCAATTCGTAGCCCATCAGGCGCAGGAATCTCTCGTTGGCAGACAGCACAGCGCCGTCCGGCGAGAACTCGATGATCGCCGCCGAACCGTTCAGCGCTTCGAACTTGCAGCGCGCGTCTTCGGCAGCAGCGAAGCGCTCCTGCAGCGTATTGAAACGCTCGGTGAGGGCGGTGAGCATGTGCTCGCGCTCGCGGTCGTTGAACAGCCTACCCAGCAGCGATGTCGTGGTACCAGCCATTTGCGTTCTCCCCGTGTGAGCCGGGCGGTCAGGCCGCGGCAGCGATGTTCAAAATGTCTTCGTTGATCAGTGATTCGATGTCGATGAGGATCAGCATGCGGTCCTCCATTGCACCCAGCCCGGTGACGTAGCGGGTGTCGAGCGCGCCTCCGAGTTCGGGTGGCGGCCGCAGTTCGTCGGGCTTGAGCGCGACCACGTCGGAGACACCGTCGACCACGACGCCAACGGTACGGGTGTCGACGTTGAGGATGATCACGACGGTGGTCGGGTCGTAGGCGGCCAGCCCCAGCTGCAGGCGGACGCGCATGTCGATGATGGGCACGATCACCCCGCGCAGGTTCACCACGCCCAGGATGTGGCCAGGCGTATTGACCATGCGGGTGGGCTGCTCGTAGGAGCGGATTTC
>JACCDS010865883.1_pt1 | contig 17386 bp, 13 predicted proteins | sample 7446441 | NCBI WGS metagenome assembly JACCDS01 (sample SAMN15323445, study PRJNA562643) | freshwater metagenome | isolation source: river surface water | place: USA:Blue River Watershed | collected 2017-08-17
AGAGATGCACCGGCCTTTCTAGTTTGTGCGCTATCCCGCACTTTTTTGGAAGATGTTTTTCAGATTACCCGAAATTACTGCGGGATTTTGGTGCTTGGATTGGCTTGAATTTTGCCGGACGTAACACCTTTTCCCAGTCGCCAACGGTTGGGTTAATATTGGCACCTTTTTGATGGAAGATTGTTGCGCTGCCAGCAGCCGAAAAATCGACTGGCAAAACACGGTCGGTTGGCGTAGCCGAACCGAAAAAGTTGCTACCAATCTTACCCAGTGGAACATTGACCAAAGCCTGATCGATTGGCTTGTTCGGGCTAACAAAGTCGTGAAACAGACGGGTGGTGGCAACCGGCAAACGGCGGTCGGTTGAGGCAACAATGGTGCCAGAATTGGCTTTGCCTGCCTGATACACACCGATTTCAATCAGCTTCGGTTCGACATTCAAAAACGAAATAGTTGGCGAAACCTTGGTGTAATCAGTCAATGCCTTGCCATTGAAGGTGTTGATGCCATGGGTAACATAGCCCGGAATGTCTACAGTCGTGCCACGGCTGTGTGAGTGATAGTCATGTGCGAATGCGCTGCTGCCAATAGCCATGAATGCCAATGCGGTTACGGTCAGTTTCATTTTCTGTTCCCTTAAAAAAGTTGGTGAAAAAATTGGATTGCTACTGGAAAAATTAGGCTGCTACTTGACTTCTCATTTTTTTGCCAGTCTCGGTTCTCTCGATTTTCTGGACAAAGTTAAATTCTTTCGGGATAGTGTTGGGGGAAATATGTGACAACAATACCTTTCTGATATCGCCAATCGTAATACCATCCCTGGCTTGAATATTGGCCACGGCAATTTCCCCGCGTGCTGAGTCTTTTTTGCCCAAAATCCGGACATCATAAACGCCATCGATTCCGGCGATAATCGATTCAATGGTTGCCGGGAAGATTTTTTCACCGCCCTGCACCAGTATTTCCTTGCTACGGCCAGCGAAATAATAATTTTCGCCATCTTTGCGGAACACATCGCCAGTGCGGATCGTCTTTCCGTTCAGTAATTCATATTGAACTGGCGCATCAAGGCCAAAATAGTAGCCAATCATTGCGGTTGTTGAGGTAACAAGCAACTCGCCATGCGTGGAGCCGGGCCGGTCTGGTTCAATTTCAAAACGGCTGCTGCCAATTGGCTTGCCGAGCGGAGTAACCAGGGTGTGTTCGATATCCTTGGCCGAAAATTCCCAAGTTGAAACACGTGGGCCAGCCTCGGTTAGGCCGTAGGTACCAAAGATTTGGCATGACGGAAACTTGTCCCGTATTTGCATCGCAGCACCACTATGCAAGGCATCTCCACCAATGGTGAGCACGCGTAAGCCGGGAGCAGTGATGGTCGATTCCTTGGCCAAATACGGCGTTAAGCCCATTACCGTTATCTTGTTGTCGCTTAACCAGGCATCGTTGAGTTGGCTGATGTTTTGCAAAACGATCTTTGCACCGCTCACCAAGGCACCCAGCAAATTGGCAACCAAGCCGTAACTGAAGAAAATTGGCAAGGCACATCCAACCACGTCGGAAGCGTTCAGGCCGATCGATTCAGAATGAAATTTCGCGTTTTCCGATATATTGTCAAATGTATTCAGGATGGCCTTCGGCTCACCAGTCGTGCCAGAACTAAAGATGGCAACATTGGCATCACGAAAGGCTGGCGACACATCACTGATGCGAATGGCGTGCTGTGGGAATACCAGGCCGGCCAACGCTCCCGATCGACTATCCAGATCAAATCCGTGCGAGTTGCCACTCATTTGAAACGCGACACCCTTGGTGGTCGGAATATCGGCAATCAAATGATGAATTGAGAATTTTTTGATGGTACGAACGACGTTGTCAAGCGGCATAAATGGACTGCCAATAAAGACCAGTGAGTCAAGCGACCAAGAGGCTAAAATGGCAATAACGCTTTGAACATCATTGGCAACTCTAACCATAACGGGGGTGCCTTTTCCTACACCATTTTGCCTCAGAATTTCCGCTTTAAGCATTACTTCTGTTACTAATTCAAAACCGGATAACTCACAATTTTTGTCACTAACTACAACTTTAGATGTTTTGTGTAGCGTGTTTAATAAAATATCTATATTCATGATTTTTCCAATATAAACAATTGAGAAACTGAGTTTACTCTTGTTTGAAGAGTAATAAGAAAATGCAGGTACTAATACAGAAAAAAATCCTTAATAATAAAAATCAATATCCACTCATGGTAGATTTTATTATATTTAAAGTTGCTGGAAAGTCCTAGTGTGGTCAATTTCGGTAATTGTAGCATGCATATTCAGAAAAAACACATTTGCACAAATTTTTTAAATCAACTTAAAGAATCTTTCTGTCCGAAATCTAAATTCAATTCCGTTTATCATCAGTCGAATGGATTGGCAAATACTGTCAATATTAAGGAGTATTTTGAGTGAATGCACCCATCACTATTTGTTATTTAATCGAGGAGGCATTGTTAATGAAGTGAGCGCCACGCCACAACGAGGTTGGTGATGTGGTTTACGAATTTAATTGCTGCATGGCACTCAAGTGATTTGATCGTTGACATTTTATGGTCAGCAGGCGAGCAATAACCTGATTTTTTCGGAGGGGGGATCTGTTTGATCGGAAAAAACTAGCGACAGATTTGGATATTCATCAAATGTATAGCAGCAATCATCGTCCGTAATTTTCGGATGGTTGTACACTGGCACTGCGTAAAATATCGGTTGATCCAATTTGGGTAAGCTGTTCTTTTGATTGAGGGAAACTTGGTTGAGAATAGTAAGGAGGGGATTGTTGGAAAATTTTACCGGTGACGTTGATTGCGTCGAGAGTGGATTGTGTGAAAAAGAGGTGGGATGATGATTTTTTTAGCTTATGCTAAAAAATGGGAAGAGGGGGAACTTCGTCGTGCTGCTGTAGTGTAATGGGGCGGGTATTTTTTAGAAGAGAGGCGGTTATGATAACTATTTGCTTGTAACTTGATTTATTCTGGATGGCCGCTCAAACTTTATGTCTGGGCGGCCATAAGAATATCGATCAGCCGTTGCGGGAAATTCAGTGCTGCCAAAATTTCGCTGATCGATTCAATAGCACCTTAAGCTCCGATCAACTGGAACTGCGAACGCATCCCTGCATCGCGCAGTGGAAGTAGTGCTTGATATTCCGGAGAATTATACCAACCTGCTGCCTGATCTTTGCTTGGGAAGGCAAGGATAACTTGCATCTGGTAATCGTTATCGCCGGAAAGCTTCTCCGCTACGCCCTTTACCAGGTATTCGCCATCGAACTTGGCTAAAGTGGCGGGCACTGCCGCACCGTATTGTTGTAGCTTCTCTTTGTCGGTTGGTGTGAAATTGACTGTGATATACGCGGGCATTTGATTAAAGCTCCTTTTTATAATCAGGTGGGTGAGAGCAGCGGGCGGTGATTAATTTGCCTTAGGATCTTTCCAGACGCGTGGAGCAAATGCTGCATCGAGCGGGGTATGGGCGATGTGGTTGGTGAAGTTGCTGATGACTTTTACCGAAATCGCGAGGATGATCCCCAGAATCTGCTGTTCGGTATAACCGGCGCTCAGGAACTGGTCTACATCGCGAGCGGTAGGCAGGCCGCGCTGGCTTACCATGGTGCGGGTAAAGGCCGACAAGGCAGCAAGCCGTGCATCCGGGATAGCGGTATTGTCACGCAAGGCGTTGGTAATATCCTTCGGTACTTTCGACCATTCATCGGCCACCAGGCTGTGTGCCGAAACGCAGTACTCGCAGCCATGCTCGTGGGAGATGGTCAGGAATACGACTTCTTGCTCAACTGCCGAAAAGCCGCAGCTAGAACGGAACTGTTCGTAACCTTGGAAGTAGGTTGCCAGCAGGCCAGGGGCGTGCGCCATGTAAGTAAACATATTGGGCACGAAGCCGAAATTGTCTTGCGCGCCTTGCAGCAACGGGCGGGCTGCTTCTGGTGCGGTTTCGATGGTCACTGAAGGCAAGCTGATTTTGTATTGAGAGAGCATGTTAGTTCCTGTTTAAGTATGTGAAGCGTTGGGATGACGCATAAGGGGCTTGGGGTTAAATTGTTCTTCGTCGTTCGATGTCAACTTGGGATGCAGTGTACAGTAGGAATTATTTGGCGACAATGGCGAAAAAATGTAATGTTTGTTTAGGATTTCTGGACAATGACGCTGCCAAGGGGGGGGAGCTATCGTTGTTCATCTATTTTTGCTAGTGCGGACGAATTTCGCTTGTGTTTTGCCATTTGCCTGTTTATAATTTCGTGCTTCGGGCGGTTAGTTCAGCTGGTTAGAATACTTGGTCGACATCCAAGGGGTCGGGGATTCGAATTCCTCACCGCCCACCAGAATTTTAGATGTGCTTGTAAGAGTTGTCGGAAAGATGGGCTGATCCGATTCATTTATACGCACCACAACCTATATCATATGTAAGAGCGAGAAAGGCAGTGATGGTTATGACACCGCGAACTACTTCAGTCAGTTTCGAGTGCTGCTAGCCGTCCCCTTTGTTTAAGCTTTTTGTCAAGGAACGCGGTTAGCCGCGTTTTTTTTCGTCCGCGCTTTTTGTTCATGCTTTTTTAGTCACGTCCGCATTCCATGTTTGTGCGGTAATTATGTGGCAATGGCGCGGGCCACTTTCCCAAATGTAGTCGATTTTTTGTGGCAGGCCATGCCGCTTGTCCGAGTGGAGAACAACATGATTTCAGTCCAACTTCCCGATGGTTCGGTGCGTCAGTTTGATGCGCCGCAGACAGTGGCGCAAGTCGCCGCCAGCATTGCACCGAGTTTAGCCAAGGCCGCGTTGGCAGGCAAGGTTGATGGCAAGCTGGTCGATACCTCGTATTTGATTGAGCGTGATACGGCACTGGCGATTGTGACCGACAAAGATGAAGACGCTCTGGAAGTGATTCGCCATTCGACCGCACACTTGCTAGCCTATGCGGTCAAGCAATTGTTCCCGGAAGCGCAGGTGACGATTGGCCCAGTGATCGAGCACGGTTTTTTCTATGATTTTTCATTCAAGCGTCCGTTCACCCCAGACGATTTGGTGGCGATTGAAAAGAAGATGACTGAACTGGCCAAAAAAGATGAGCCCGTGACGCGCAAGGTGTTGCCGCGTGATGAAGCGGTGGCCTATTTCAAATCGATAGGCGAAGCCTACAAGGCGGAAATCATTGAATCGATTCCGGCTGATCAAGAGGTGTCACTGTATACCGAAGGCGAGTTTACCGATTTGTGCCGTGGCCCGCACGTGCCGTCGACCGGCAAATTAAAAGTGTTCAAGCTGATGAAGTTGGCTGGTGCCTATTGGCGCGGCGACTCGAAAAACGAAATGCTGCAACGGGTGTATGGCACGGCGTGGGCCAAAAAAGAAGATTTGGAAGCCTATCTGCACCGGCTGGAAGAGGCGGAAAAGCGCGACCACCGCAAGCTCGGGCGTTTGCTCGATCTGTTTCATATGCAAGACGAAGCGCCGGGACTGGTGTTTTGGCATCCGAAGGGCTGGAGTATTTGGCAGCAAGTTGAGCAATACATGCGCCGTGTGTATCAGGATTGTGGCTATGAAGAGGTCAAGGGGCCGCAAATTCTCGATCGTGCGCTGTGGGAAAAGTCCGGACACTGGGACAACTATCGCGACAGCATGTTTACCACCGAATCGGAAAGCCGCCAATATGCGCTAAAACCGATGAATTGCCCGGGTCATGTGCAAATTTTTAAATCCGATCTGCGCTCGTATCGCGATTTGCCGCTGCGCTATGGCGAATTTGGCCAGTGCCATCGCAATGAAAGCTCGGGTTCCCTGCATGGCATCATGCGCGTGCGCGGCTTTACCCAGGACGATGGCCATATTTTCTGTACCGATGAACAGATTTACGGTGAAGTGATGGCGTTTCACCCACAGGCGATGCAAGTGTATGCCGATTTCGGTTTTACCGATATCGCGATCAAGCTGGCGCTGCGCCCCGAGAACCGGGTCGGTTCCGATGAGCTGTGGGACCGGGCGGAAAATGCGGTGCGCGAAGCCCTGAAGGGCTGTGGCGTAAGCTGGCAAGAGTTGCCCGGTGAAGGGGCGTTCTATGGGCCGAAAATCGAATACCACCTCAAGGATTGTCTCGGTCGGCCATGGCAGGTTGGCACCATGCAGATCGACTTCAATACGGCCGAGCGGCTCGGTGCGACCTATAAAACCAGTGACGACGGGCGCAAGTCGCCGACCATGCTGCATCGTGCCATCGTCGGTTCGCTGGAGCGCTTCATCGGGATTTTGATCGAAAACTATGCCGGTGCGCTGCCGTTGTGGTTGGCTCCGGTGCAGGTCGCGGTACTGAATATCTCCGACTCACAGGCCGAGTATGCGCAACAAATCACACAAAAACTGCGCAAATCGGGCTTGCGGGCGCAAGTTGATTTGCGTAATGAGAAGATTACCTATAAAATACGCGAGCATTCCTTGCAAAAACTCCCCTTTATTTTGGTAGTGGGCGATAAAGAACGGGATGCAGGTACGGTGGCTGTGCGCGCGCGCGGAAATATCGATATGGGTGTGATGCCAATCGAACAACTGGTGGAACGCCTGTTACAGGACGTGATCAACAAAACCGCTGCGTAAATCGACGCATGGCTTAATTTTTTCTTTTGTAAAGGAAACGGCAATAGCTACTGAAAAGTCTCATCGCATTAATGGCGAGATAACAGCCCCCGAATTGCGCTTGACCGGTGTCGAAAACGAACCACTGGGCATCGTCAATCTGGCTGAGGCCTTCCGCTTGGCGGAAGAGGCAAATGTGGATCTGGTGGAGATCGCCCCAACGGCGACGCCACCGGTGTGCCGCCTGATGGATTACGGCAAGTTTAAATATCAGGAACAGAAAAAGGCGCATGAAGCCAAGCTCAAGCAGAAAGTTATCCTGGTCAAGGAGGTGAAATTCCGCCCTGGCACGGATGATGGCGATTACAACATCAAGTTGCGCAATCTGACCAAGTTTTTGGAAGACGGGGACAAGACCAAAATTACGCTGCGGTTCCGTGGGCGTGAGATGGCCCATCAGGACATTGGCTTTCGCATGCTGGAGCGGTTAAAGGCCGATCTGGAACCGTTTGGTCAGGTCGAGCAGTTCCCGAAAATGGAAGGCCGCCAGATGATCATGGTGCTGGCACCGAAAAAGAAAAAGTAGCGTTGAAATTTACTGCGCTGCTCATTGGCTAAATTGACTGATTTGGCCAGTGGGCAGCGTGGTTAATAATACAGTGGCAGCAATTGGCCATTGTCAAACAAGTGAAAGCAGGCACCCAAGTGCAACGTTGTTGTTGCCACCTGCAATCATAAAAAAAGGAGCTGTCGCAAGACAGAAGTGTTATGCCAAAAATGAAAACCAAGAGCTCTGCAAAGAAGCGCTTTCGTGTCCGTCCGGGTGGCACGGTTAAATGTGGTCATGCGTTCAAACGCCACATCCTGACCAAAAAAACCACCAAAAGCAAGCGTCAATTACGTGGTATCGTGAATGTGAATGCATCCGATATCGGTTCCGTCATGCGTATGATGCCAAACGCCTAACCCCTAACCCACCAACGGAGAAATTATGCCTAGAGTAAAACGTGGGGTAACAGCGCGTGCCCGTCATAAAAAAGTCCTCGATCTGGCCAAAGGCTATCGCGGTCGTCGCAGCAAGGTCTATCGCATTGCCAAGCAAGCCGTTATGCGCGCCGGGCAATATGCATATCGTGATCGTCGTAACAAGAAACGCGTTTTCCGTGCGTTGTGGATCACCCGTATCAATGCCGCGAGCCGTTCGCATGGCATGACCTACAGTGTATTCATGAATGGCCTGAAAAAAGCCAATATTGGTCTGGACCGCAAGGTGTTGGCTGATATGGCTGTGACCGACAAACCGGCTTTTGCTGCTATTGTTGATCAAGTCAAAGCCAGGCTCGCTGCGTAAAATCAAAGCTGTTAGAGAAACCGGCGCGGCCTTTGGTAGCGCCGGTGCATCGGGCGGGGCAAAGGGTGATACCGATGCCCCGCTTCTGTTTAGGGTGTTTGGGCTATTAAGTTGCTTAATCATTGAATTTTTTGGCTGGTTAAGTTAACACGTTTGCGTAAAAATTTGAATGAATGTGCCTGATCTCAGGCAGGAACCTATCAATATGACTCCCCTAGAACAATTGGTCAAACAGGCTCAGGCCGATTTTTTGGCCGCGCTTGACGCGGCCAGCCTGGAAAATGCCAAGGCACGGTATTTGGGCCGCACCGGGCAAATTACCGAACGGATGAAGGGTTTGGGCAAGCTCGCGCCCGACGAACGCAAGGCCGAAGGGGCCTTGATCAATGCTGCCAAGGAGCAAATTGAAAGCGCGCTCACGGCCCGGCGTGAAGCCTTGGCTAATGCACAAATGGAAGCGCGGCTCAATGCCGAAGCGATTGACGTGACGCTGCCAGGGCGTGGCCGTACCATCGGCGGGATTCACCCGGTGATGCGGACCTGGGAGCGAATTGAAGAAATTTTTCGCTCGATTGGTTTCGACGTGGCCGATGGCCCGGAAATTGAGACCGACTGGACCAATTTTACTGCCTTAAATAGCCCGGAAAATCACCCGGCGCGTTCGATGCAGGATACGTTTTACATCGATGGCAACGACAGCGAAGGCAAACCGCTGTTGCTGCGTACTCATACCAGTCCGATGCAGGTGCGTTATGCCCGTACCCATCAGCCACCGATCAAGGTGATTGCACCGGGCCGTACCTACCGGGTCGATAGCGATGCGACCCATTCGCCGATGTTTCATCAGGTTGAAGGTTTGTGGATCGCTGAAAACATCAGTTTTGCCGATTTGAAGGGCGTGTACTTGAATTTTGTGCGCGCCTTCTTTGAAACCGACGATTTGCAGGTACGGTTTCGTCCTTCCTATTTCCCGTTTACCGAACCATCGGCTGAAATCGACATTGCCTTTGGCAGTGGTCCGTTGCAGGGGCGCTGGCTGGAAGTGTCGGGCGCGGGCCAGGTGCATCCGACGGTGGTGCGCAATTACGGGCTCGATCCAGAACAATACATCGGCTTTGCCTTTGGTTCCGGACTGGAACGTTTGACCATGCTGCGCTATGGCATTAACGATTTGCGACTGTTTTACGAAGGTGATTTGCGCTTCCTCAAGCAATTTGATTAACAATTTGATTGACAATTTGATTAAGGAAGAGCGTGATCAACTGCCAGCGCACGGCACGGTAAGGCACAACGTGGCACTGCGTGTTGTGGCGTGATGATGGGTTGATATTTGGCTGAGGTTTGGCTGATGTCTGGTTGGTTTTTGGTCGATTTTTAGTCGATTTTTAGCTTGTATTTGAAGGTTTGAATTATGCAATTTTCTGAAAACTGGCTGCGTACCATGGTTAACCCGAAGCTGACTTCGGATGAGTTATCCCACATGCTGACCATGTCCGGTCTGGAAGTCGAAGAAACCGCGCTGGTGGTGCCGCCGTTCTCGAATGTGGTGGTTGGGCATGTGCTGGAAGTGGTGCGCCATCCGAATGCGGATCGCTTAAATGTGTGTCAGGTCGATGTCGGACATGGCACCAACCTGAATATTGTCTGCGGCGCGCCGAATGTGCGGGTCGGGATGAAGGTCGCTTGCGCCCTGGCTGGTGCCCAATTGCCGCCCGGGCCGGATGGCAAGCCGTTTGAAATTTCAGTGGGCCAGTTGCGTGGGGTTGAATCGCACGGCATGCTGTGTTCGGCACGCGAACTAAAGATGTCGGATGATCAGGGTGGTTTGCTTGATTTGCCGTCCGATGCGCCAGTTGGACAAAATTTCCGCGATTACTATGAACTCAATGATTTAAAGTTCACCATCAAGCTAACCCCGAACAAGGCCGATTGCCTGTCGCTGTTGGGCGTGGCGCGCGAAGTGGCGGCCCTAACCGGTGCGCCGCTGCATGCTGTGCCATGCAAGCCGGTAGCCCCCACCATGTATGAAGTATTGCCGGTCAAGGTACTTGATCCGGATTTGTGTGGCCGGTTTTGTGGCCGCATCATTCGTGGCTTGAATGCCCGTGCCGCTACCCCGGACTGGATGGTACAGCGGCTGTTGCGCAGCGGCCAGCGTTCGATTTCGGCACTGGTCGATATATCGAATTATGTGATGCTTGAACTGGGTCGGCCATCGCATGTGTTTGATCTGGCCAAAATTCACGGTGGACTGGAAGTGCGCTGGGGCCGCGATGGCGAAACCCTGAAGCTGCTCAATGGCAATACGATTGACGTCAATCCGTGGTTTGGGGTGATTGCTGACGAACGGCAACTCGAATCGCTGGCCGGAATTATGGGCGGTGATGCGACAGCGGTCTCGCTTGATACCACCGACATCTATCTGGAGGCGGCATTTTGGTGGCCGCAGGCGATTCAGGGCCGCACCCGCCGCCTGAATTTCTCGACCGATGCAGCCCATCGCTTCGAGCGTGGTGTCGATTTTGCCAGCATCGTTGCACATATCGAGCGTATTACCGGCTTGATTTTGGAAATTTGCGGCGGAGAACACACCCAGATTGGGCCAGTGGATGATCAGGTGATCAATCTGCCGGCCCGGCCACCGGTCAGCTTGCGTACTGCCCAGGCGCGGCGCGTGATTGGCATCGATTTTACTGATCAGCAAATCGCTGACATTTTCACCCGGCTTGGCCTGGAATTTACCCAGCAGCCGGGCCTGTTTTCGGTGACGCCGCCGTCGTATCGGTTTGATCTGGAAATCGAAGTCGATTTGATCGAAGAAGTGGCGCGCGTGTATGGCTTTGATAACATTCCGGCCTTGCCGCCAGTGGCCGCGCATGCGATGACGATTCACCCGGAAAACCAGCGCAGCCTGTTTGCGATTCGGCATCAACTGGCTGATCTGGGTTATCAGGAAGTGGTCAATTTCAGCTTTGTCGAAGAAGCATGGGAACAGGATTTTTGCGACAATCCGAATCCGATTCGCCTGCTCAATCCAATTGCCAGCCAGATGAATGTGATGCGCTCGTCATTGATTGCCAGTTTGCTGGCCAATGTGCGCTACAACTTTAACCGCAAGCTCGATCGGATTCGGGTGTTTGAAATTGGCACCACCTATCAGCGCGATGCAGCGGTGCAGGACGGTGCGTTGTCGGTCGCCGGTTATCGGCAGACCAAACGCGTGGCGGCCATGGTGTATGGCCCGGTTGCTGAGGAGCAATGGGGTATGCATAGCCGCAATGTCGATTTCTTTGACATCAAGGCCGATCTGGAAGCCCTGTTTGCACCATCGGTGTTGCGCTTTTCCAAAGTCGTGCATCCGGCACTGCATCCGGGCCGCTCGGCTGAAGTCGAGCTCGATGGCAAGGTGGTCGGCCTGATTGGCGAATTGCATCCGCGCTGGCAGCAAAAATACGATTTGCCACTGGCACCGGTGTTGTTTGAAGTCGATGCCGGGGCCTTGCAACAACGGGTGGTGCCGTCGTATCATGAGATTTCGAAATTTCCGCCGGTATTGCGCGACGTGGCATTGGTGGTCAAGCAATCGGTACTGGCGCAAGATTTGGTCGATGATTTCAATCTTGAAATGGCCAGCAACCCGAGCTGCAAGATCATGCAATCGATTGTTTTGTTTGATGAATACCGCGGTAAGGGTTTGGAGGCGGATGAAAAGAGTTTGGCCTTCCGCATTACCTTGCAAGATACGCAAGCGACCTTGCACGATGAAGCGGTTGAGGCGGCGCTGGGTGCCTTTATTGTTGCTGCCAGTGTCAAGCATCAGGCTAAATTGCGTTCCTGAGCCAGGCGGGGCAGTGGCCCCGCTCGTTGTTTTATTGTTATTTCCGGGTGGTTGCTCGCCTGGCGTGTGCTTGCCAGCCATGGGATAAATCTATGAATGATGTCACTTCAGTCGAAATGCAGTCGGTATTGAATGCCAATTTGCAGCGTGCGCGTGAAGTCAGTGCGGCGCGCTTGCAGGCCGAAAAAGAATTGCCGACCCTGACCAAGGCTGAATTGGCCGAGCTGTTGTTTGAGCGGGTCGGCTTGAACAAGCGCGAAGCCAAGGATATGGTGGAAACGTTTTTTGACGAAATCAGTAATGCCCTGGAACGGGGCGAGAGCGTCAAATTATCCGGCTTTGGCAATTTCCAGTTGCGTGACAAGCCACAGCGTCCCGGGCGCAACCCAAAAACCGGGGAAGAAATTCCGATTGCGGCGCGGCGCGTGGTGACGTTTCATTCCAGTCAAAAACTGAAGGGCATGGTTGAGGAATTGGCCAAACCGGTGGCAAGCCTTGATTTGGCGCATGATTTGGCCGCTGCATCATGAATGAACGGAGCCAAAAAATCGAGCCAGTCGCCTTGCCACCGATTCCGGCCAAGCGCTATTTTACGATTGGCGAAGTAAGCGAATTGTGTGGCGTCAAGCCACACGTGTTGCGTTATTGGGAGCAGGAATTTACCCAGTTAAAACCGGTCAAGCGGCGCGGCAACCGGCGCTATTATCAGCACCACGAAGTGTTGCTGATTCGCCGTATTCGTGAATTATTGTATGAACAGGGTTTTACTATCAGCGGCGCGCGCAACAAGTTGGATAGCCGCCTGTCTGATGCCGAAGAGGGTGCTGTGCCCGATGATGTGCCGGATATGCTGGCTATCCGTGCCGAGTTGCAGGCCATTTATGAATTGCTTAACCCGCCCGGGCAATAGATTTCCCGCGATAGATTTCCCGCTTTTGCTTAGCGTGCCAGTGCTGGCGTATTTGCGTTTTCCAGCATCACTTCGATTTTTAACTGGCTTTTGACCGCAATCCCATCAATTTTCCCGGGCGTAAACCGCAACCGGTTAAACGCCCCCAGCACAATTGGCTCCACTTCGGGGCGCAAATTCGAGTGTTCCACTTCCACCTGATCAATGGCACCAGCCTCATTGATCAACAGCCGCAGTATGACCGATTGGCTTTCAATGCCGGGTAAAATCAGGCGCATATCGGTCGTGGCATCTTCGATCACGCTCGGTCGCTCGGTGAGCTGCTTAAGCGAATAATAATAGGGCAGGTCGGGCGCTGTGTCCGCGTCAATGGCTGCCACCTGCGCGCTGGCCGGGGCCGGGTTGGCTTCAGCCGTATTGCTGGCTGGGGCCGGTGCCGGTTCGACCGCATTGGTAGCCGGTGTCGGATCGGGTTTTGCCGTATTGCTCGCATCGGTGGCCGGTGTTGGGACGGTCTTGTCGGGGAGACTTGATTCCGCCTTGAGTGGTTGGGCCATTGCCGATGCGGCCACTGCCGTGACTGGTGTGGTGGCTGGCGGTGGTGCCGGGATGGGGGGAGGTGTGGCCGTAGCGGGTGTGGTCGTAACGGGTGTGGTTGGCGCAGCAGGAAGCGGCAGCTTCACGGCAGCGGGCCGTGGCAATTGCAGGGTCACCACGGTTTTGGGCGGGGGGGGCTTAATATTGCGCTCGGGGGGGAGTTGCAACACCCCGAGCGCAATGCCAATCAAGACCATCATATGCCCGCTGGCACTGAACATCGCACTGCTTAGTTGCCGGGTTAAAATCGGGCCGGGCCCGATTTTAGGCAGCTTATTCAACAGCTTATCCAGCAACTTACTCAGCGAGTAATTCACGCCATGAAACCCGACGGGTAGTATTGTTGGGCGGGGCATTAGGAATATCCTTCACCAGCGGCTTTTCACCGGAACTGCCCTGGATCAAGGCAATAACCTTGTTATTGGGCAATTTGGCATACACCGGACGGGTAGCCAGTTCATTGCCCAGCGAGACCCCGGTCACACCGGTGGTCGAGGTCGAGACCGGGCCACCAGTGCGATAGTTGAAGTAGTACAGATAACTGTTGCCGCCAATCGTACAGGCACTGACATTGGGTACGTTGGTGGTGAACAGGATGGTACCTAATTGCAACTCGGGATCGGTGTTGGCGCGTTCTCCGCTGTCAAGCAAATCGACATACCAGCCATTATTGACCGCCCAATTGACAACCAGGTTGGTACTGGTACGCACCTGTTGCCCGGCTCCGCAAATCGAAGTTGGGGTATTGGGTGGACAACTGGAAGCGGTCAGCGTTTGACGAATGAAATTGTTGGTGGTCAAGCGCGGATCGCCAAAGCCGGTGGTGCCCAAAGCATCCTTGACCGCATAAATCGATTGCTGACTGTTGTCGGACAAATCCGTGACACCCAAATATTTACCGGTGCCGACATAGACTACGGCTGTGCCATCGACATCACCCAATTCCGGTTTGGCAGTCACGGGCTGGGCATTGCCGGAACCGTCTTTCAGGGTGGCCAATAGCATCGCTTCATTGCCCGGTGGCGCAATTTGGTTATCAATGTCGAAGCGCCACAGATTGCCCTGCAGGTCGCCACCGTACACGCGGCGGGCCGTATTGTCGCTTCTGCCGTTGTCGGTCCAGGCGCGAATTTGTGCCAGGCCGTTCGGTGAGCCGCCACTGCCAGGTGCGGTCAGGTCCAGCATTTTGGCACCGGTTTGGGCATTGAGCACATACAGGTGGCCATTGCCGTCGCCAGGCGAGACATTGTTATAGCCCGAAGCCAGAACCACCACCCAGGTACCATCACTGAGCTTGGTGATTTCAGCCCGGCCGAAGGTAAGGCCGAGATTGGCATCGGTGGTATAGCCCGCTCCTTTGCTGGTGTCAAAGGTAAATTCCCACAGCGCCTTTGGGTTGGCCGGGTCGGTAACATCGAGCGCATAGTAACCGCGTCCACCGGCAGCCAGCCCACCGACCAGAATCGTACGCCAGGCACCACCGAAGTAGACATCGCCCTGAACCGGTGAGCCATCGACAAAGAACTGGTGCGAGGTCGCATAATTCTTGTCAGCCAGTTTGTACAAATTGGGTAAGACCAGCGACGGGATATACGCCCACGCTTCCACCCCGGTGTCGGCGTTAAAGGCATGCAACATGCCATCATTGGCACCCACATACACCATGCCCTGGCGGTTGGCATTGGCCGACTTGAAGCTGGAATAGCCACTGTCGTTGTAGCTAAACGGCGGCTGTTTGATGTACACCGCTTCCGAATTGACGATGTCGCCCAACACATGGCTGCGCTGCCGGAATGGGGTGCTGGTATCGTTCGACGGACCTTCGTTGGTGCGGACACCCCTCAAAAAGTCAACCAGATGGCTGCCATCGACCCGGGTTCTGGCCGAAGCCGACAAGCAGGTGGCACCGCTGCTGCATAATTGCGACAGGGTCGGGCTCCAGTTGCTGCTTTGAAACCAGGTTTGGTCACTGCCGAGCGTACTCCAGGTGAATGCTTTCAAACGATTGGCGGCACCCGGGTCATAGGTGAAAATCGAGCGGCTGGTATTGGCATCGAGCAGGGCCTGGGCGCTCCAGTCGGCGGTGCTGGAAATGGCACCGGTATCGAGATCGAGTTGCAAGCGGGTTAGCTCACCGTCCCAATTGACCGAGACAAAGTGCGAACTAAACACGAAATTGTCACCCGCCACAATGTTGGGGTTACTGGTGGTGGCGGCAGCCGAGGCCCCTTGCCGGGCAATCACCCCGGTTAGGGCATTGGTCAGGCCCGTTGCCAGCAAGGCCGGGTTGGTGGCGCTAAAGTAGGTGCCATAACCGTTGACTGCGGCATGCCAAAGATCGTCAACCGTGGTTTGCGTGTTGCTGACCGGGGCTGGCCAATTGCAGGCACCACTGGTTTCCCAGAAACAAACACCGGCTGCCGCATTCGATGCGGTGCCATTTCTGACATTGAAATAGTCGCCACTGGTATTGCCTGCACTGTCATAGTTTTGGGTAAATTGCATAAAACCCGAGGCACCCAGGCCGAGGGTAAACGTGGTCATGTGCTGGTGCGAGGCTGCGTCTTGAGCGCTCGGTGGAACATTGTTGAGGCAAACGTCGTTGCCCGTGGTGGACGGTGGTACAGCAGCACCGGTGCAATACGGCGAGGCGCTCCGTAAATCGGTATTGTAGTAATAGGCAGCCACATCGGCCAGGGTATTGCTGACCGCCCTGCCATCCAACTGCGGTCGGGGCAAGGTACTGTCTTGATCACCAATGTCGGTGCTGCCATCGAGTCTTTTTGGGTTACCGCTCTCGTTCCAATAACCATCGGTTGACAAAATGGTGAAATTTTGTTGGCATGAATACTGGATTGGGTCAACCACGACGGAGCCGTTCAAAGTAGTGCCGTTCAGGCGCCCGCCATACAGCCGACCAATCGTTGACAGTGAGGCGCGTAGTGGGGTCGAACCGCCTGGATTGGAGGCAGTTAGTTTGGCATACCAGTCGGTTTTATGGGTGCCGGTAAACGCGCCCAGGTTCAAATAATCGGTGGTGGTCTTGTTGTTAATACTGTACCAGCCGACCCGATAATTCGCACTCAGGCTGGCAAACGCGATACTGGTTGCGGTTTTCATCATCTGCATGCGGGTGCGATAATAGGCATACCAATTGGCAAAATTGGTCATTTCTTCTGCGTAGGTACAAGTACTGCCTGCACAATCGGTGCGGGTGGCTGCTTTGGTGGCGGTGCCGGGATACGGGTAGCTGGTGGTGCCTGGCACAATATCGGTGCGAATAAAGCGGCCAAAATAGACCGCAGGCGAACCGGTTGCAATGAAGCCGCTAAAGCTGGGCACGGTGGGCGATATGGTCAGCTTACATCTGGAATCGGTCGCGCTGGTGGTAACGCTAAGAGTGGCCGTGGTAGCGCGCGAAACACTGACCGTGAAATTGGAACCACTGGCGCTGGCAGAATGGGTGGTGGCGATGGCCGCGACCATTCGGGAAGCGATGGTTGACGCTGAATTTGAGGTGGCGGTAGCGCTTCTTAGCAAGTTGGTGCCAGGGGCGTCACTGGCAAATAAACCGGTCACCGAAATGGTACGGGTACTGCTACAACCGGAGAGCGTGATGGCGAAGGTGCTCCTGGCTGGGGAGGCCGCACCACCGCTGAAAAACCGGTTCGGGACACGCAAAAAGTTATAGGTTGTGGTATTGACTGATTGGCAGAGATTCGCGCTGCCACCTGAGGGGTTGGCATTGGCCGTTGTGGCTCGGGCTGCCGCATCGCTGCTGCACCAACGCACCGGGGCGGGGTAGGTAAATGCACCGCCCTGTGTGTTGGCGCAATTGCGCAGGGTGGGTGAATCACACCATTCGCCAGGCTCAATGGTATAAAAATAAGGGCCAAGCGCGCGCGACGTGATAACCGGTGCGGCCGGTGTACCGGAAACCACATTGGCAGTACCAGTGGGAGTAGTGGTGTAATTGAGAAGGTAATGTTTACCTAGAAAAGATGCTGCGGCAAGGTGATTGTCATTGCTCACACAATCGGTCTCAGCAGTACTGGTACACCATCTAA
>JACCDS010000677.1_pt1 | contig 17385 bp, 13 predicted proteins | sample 7446441 | NCBI WGS metagenome assembly JACCDS01 (sample SAMN15323445, study PRJNA562643) | freshwater metagenome | isolation source: river surface water | place: USA:Blue River Watershed | collected 2017-08-17
TGCCAGCGGCTTGGCGCAGTTTGAGGTTGGTCACCAACACGTCGTAACGCGCTTTGGCCAAGTCACGCTTGGTTTGGTAGAGCTGGCTTTGTGAGTTGAGCACATCGATGTTGATGTTCACGCCGACTGAGTAACCAAGCTTGTTGGCGTCCAGAGCACTTTGGCTCGATGCTTCGGCGGCTTCGTAGGCCTTAACTTGGCTCAGACCTGCGAGCAAACCGAAGTAGGTGTTGCGTGTGGCTTGTTCAGTAGCACGACGCGCATTTTCTAAATCAGACTGTGCTTTTTCTTTTAGCGCGTATGCCTCTTTGACTTTGTAGACACCGCTAAAGCCTGCGAACAATGGGACGTTTAAAACTAGACCCACCGAAGGGTTCCAGGTGGTAAGTGGAGAGGTAGGTGTTGTACTTGTACCCAACAAAACGCCGTTCAAGTTCTCAGTGCGCCCATAGGTCATCTGAGCGTCTAGCGTGGGTTTGTGCGTTGCCATGGCCTTGTCTATTTCGAAGTTGGCCACCTCAAGGGCCAATTGCGCTTGGCGCACAACTGGGCTGTTGGACTGGGCTTGGTTAACCCATGAATTCACGTCTTCTTTTGGAGGGGTAACCAAAACGGTGCTTTTGGCCAGACGCTTAGGCTTGGCATCGCTCAAGCCCACCACCATATTGAGCGCCAATCGTTTGGTGCGCAGTTCGTTCTCTGCTGCAATCGCTTGAGCATGGGCCAAGTCGAAGCGGGCTTGTGCATCACGCACGCCGGTGATGGTAGCCGTGCCCACTTCAAAGTTGCGTTGCGCTGAGGCAAGCTGCTCACTCACTGCTTTCTTTTGGTTTTGTACCAGTTCAAAGTTGTCTTCGCTGGTCAGGACATCAAAGTAAGCTTGCGAAACGCGAATGAGCAAATCGTGTTCAGCAGCCTCGTATTGCGCAGCCGCTTGTTGCAGTTGACGACCGCCTTGCCGGTAAGCTGCCCAAGCTGCTGGACGATAGATGGGCTGAACCAAGCTGGCTGAGGTGGTTTTGGTTTCGAGTTCAACCGCAGGGGTTCTGGTGGGATCTACACCGATAAACTGGCGCTGAGAGTCTGTTCTCGTACGACTTACCGAAGCAGAAATGTTAGGCAAGATACCCCCCAAAGCCTGGTTCGCACGCGCTAAGTTGGCTTCAAACTGCGCCTTGGCCGAGATAAAACCAGCGTCATACCCACGCGCTGCTTCGTACATCTCCACCAAACTTTGGGCTTGTGCGTTTGACGCAAAAGCCATCATCACCGCAGTGGTGAGGGGGAGAGTACGAAACACAGTGCGAGTGAGTGACATTCGGTTCTTTCAAAAATCAATAGGTGGGCACAGAGGCGTCCACTTGCGATGACCAAGCGTTGATACCACCCGCGATGTTGGCCACATGGCTGAAACCTTGCTGCACCAAAAATGCAGCCACTTGCATGCTGCGGCCACCGTGGTGACACAGCACAGCAATGGGTTGATCGCGGTCTAGCTCTGACAGGCGGGGTGGAATCAGGTGCATGGGAATCTTGACCAAATCAAAGCCTTGCGCTGTGACGCAAGCCGTTTGGACTTCCCACGCCTCGCGCACATCCAGCACCACGGTTGAGCCATTGGGTACTTGCGATGCGATCCAGTCTTGCAACTGGGCGGGTTGAACTTGGTCAATCATCTTGGCGTTTTTAGAACTTGAAGCGTGAGGGTTCTGCAAATCCTTGCAAGCGTGGGGCGGTGTGGTCCCACAGGGCTTTGCTGTCCCATGCTGCCTCAGAGGTGCGTGTGAACAATGTGGCAGCCATGACATGGTCTTGGCCCACGATGGCCAAGAGGTGACCGCCAACTTTGAGTTGCTGCAACAAGGCTTGTGGCACTTCGGACACTGAGCCGCTGAGCACGATGGCATCAAACGGGGCATCGCCTGCAGCGCCTGCGCTGCCATCGGCCACGCGCACATCGGCGTTTGTGATACCAGCGCGTTGCAGGTTGCTGCGGGCGGTGTTGGCCAGTTCAGCATTGATTTCCAAGCTCACCACACGCTGTGCGCGGCCAGCCAACAAGGCGGTCATGTAGCCGCTGCCCGTGCCGATTTCCAAAACCTTTTCAGCGCCGGTCAGTTGCAAGTCGTGCATCAAACGCGCTGCCACACGGGGGTGCAACATGGCTTGGCCGTGGCCCAGAGGAATGTCGGTGTCGGTGTAGGCCATGGCTTGGTAAGCCTGTGGCACGAACAGTTCGCGTTGCACGTTGGACAACACGTTCAGCACTTGGGGGTCGAGCACTTGCCAAGGGCGGATTTGTTGTTCGACCATGTTGAAGCGGGCTTGTTGGGTATTCATCTCAAAACTCCGAAATCATTCAGTTAAAGCTGGGCAAAATTTTAACGGGCGGGGCTGTCAGAGCCTGACGACCACTTGCGTTTCATCCATTGGGCCAAATCGTCCAAATAGCAATACACCACGGGTACGACCACTAAAGTAAGCAGGGACGAGGTAATCACCCCGCCAATCACGGCTTGGCCCATGGGGGCACGCTGTTCAGAGCCCTCAGACAGGGCGAAAGCCAAGGGCACCATGCCAAAAATCATGGCCAAGGTGGTCATCAAAATAGGGCGCAAACGCACCTCAGCGGCCAGCAACAGGGCATCGTGGCGGCTCAGGCCCGGTTTGACGGAGCCATCGGGTTGCTCTTGGGGCTCACGCGAACGGATGGCAAAGTCGACCAACAAAATCGCGTTTTTGGTGACCAAGCCCATCAGCATGATGACGCCAATGATGGAGAACATCGACAAGCTAGAGCCAAACATCAGCAAAGCCAGCACCACGCCAATGAGGGTGAGGGGCAGGGCCGTCATCAAGGCCATGGGCTGCAAGAAGCTTTTGAACTGGCTGGCCAAAATCATGTAGATGAACACGATGGCCAACACCAAAGCCGAGATGGCATAGCCAAATGACTCGGCCATATTTTTGGTGGAGCCACCAAACTGGTAGCGGTAGCCGGGGGGCAGCTGCATGCCGTCCATGATTTTGCGAATGTCACCCGACACTTCGCCTGCTGAGCGGTTGTACACGTTGGCATTGATGGCCACTTCGCGCATCAAATCGCGGCGGTTGATTTGGTTGGGGCCAGTGCCTTCTTCCACTTTGGCCACTTGGTTCAACCGCGCCACACGGGGGCTGCCGTCGGCGTTGGCGCCAATGGTGAAGGGCAAGCGCTCAAGGTCTTGCATGGCGTTGCGAGCGTTGGGGGCCAAGCGCACATTCACATCGTAGGTTTGGTCATCGGCGGCGCGCCAGTTGGTGACGGTGGAGCCTGCTACCAAGATGCGCAACTGGTTGGCCACGCTGCCCAAAGACAAACCGAGGTCGTTGGCGGCTTCGCGCTGGACTTTCACTTCGATGGTGGGCTTGTTGGGTTTGACGCTGGAGTCCAAATCGACCAAGCCAGGCACGTTGCGGATTTTGTCCATCACTTGGGTGGTCAGGCGTTCAAGCTCGCGCAGGTCGCTGCCTTGCAGTGAAAACTCCACTTGTTTGTTGCCACCTACGGCATCGAGCAAGCCCGCGTGTGTGACGGTGATGCCTGGCACTTGGCGCAAGCGCTCGCGCAACACGGCGGACATTTGGTCGACGTTGCGTTGGCGGTCTTTGCGGTCCACCAAGCGCACGTAGATGCTCGCGTAAATCTTGCCGTTGGCGTTGCCCGTGTTGATGGTGGAGAGCGTGTAGCGAACCTCAGGAAACTCGCGAATGATGGCTTCGACTTGTTTGGCTTTGGCCTCGGTGACTTCGATCGATGAGCCCACAGGTGTGTGAAAGCTTACCGAGGTTTCTGAAAAATCGGCCTTGGGCACAAACTCAGTGCCCAGCAGCGGAACCATGAAGATGCTCAACACAAACGTCCCCGCAGCCAAGCCAAGGGTGGCACGCTTGTGAATGAGCGACCACTTCAAAATGCGTTGGTAAAGCGCAATGAGTTTGTCTGTGGTTTCTTCAAACCAGGTGGTCACTGGGCTGATGAAGCGGTCGTACCAAGTGTGGCTGTGCCCGTGTTGGCCGTGGGCATGGATGGTGGGGTCATGCCACACCGATGACAGCATGGGGTCGAGCGTAAAGCTCACAAACATCGAAATGAGCACAGCAGCCACGATGGTGATGCCAAACTCGTGGAAGAACTTGCCAATGATGCCGCCCATGAAACCAATGGGCAAAAACACCGCCACGATTGACAGCGTGGTGGCCAGCACTGCCAAGCCAATTTCTTGAGTGCCGTCCATCGCCGCTTGGTACGGCGCTTTGCCCATTTGCACATGGCGCACGATGTTTTCGCGCACCACGATGGCGTCATCAATCAGCAAGCCCACACACAGCGACAAGGCCATGAGCGTGATCATGTTGATGGTGAAGCCAAACATGTACATGAACAAAAAAGTGCCGATGATGGCAATTGGCAGTGTGAGGCCGGTGATGACGGTGGAGCGCCACGAGTTCAAGAACAAGAACACGATCAGCACCGTCAGCAGCGCACCTTCAATCAGTGTTTGACGCACATTGGCTACACCCACACGGATGGGACGCGAGCCGTCTTGTACTTGCTCCAAGCGGATGCCTGGGGGCAACTGGGCTTTCATCTCAGCCACGGTTTTGTTGAGGCCGTCAATCACGTCAATCGTGTTTTCGTCTTGTGCTTTTTGCACCGTCATCAACAGCGTGCGTTGGCCGTTGTAAAGCGCCAAGTTTTCAACTTCTTGCGCGCCATCGTTCACGGTGGCCACTTGGTTCAAACGAATCGGCGTGGTGTTTTTGCGTGCCACGATGATTTGCCCAAAGTCTTCGGGGCGCAGCATGCGCCCTTGAATTTGAATCACACGGTCTTGTTGCAGCGAACGCAAGGTGCCCACGGGCAAGTCTTGGCTTTCGGTTTTGACAGCATTCACCACTTGGTCCGCGCTGACGCCGAGTGACTCCATGGCTTGCGGGTTCAAATACAAGTTGATCTCGCGCTTGGTGCCACCCACCAGCGACACCGAGCCTACGCCGCGCACGTTCTCAAGGCGCTTCTTTAGTACTTGGTCAGCCCAGTTGGTGAGCTCCACAGCTGAGAGCGATGGGCCGCCTTGGGCAGCTTGGGGCAACACAGCCAGCGACCAAATGGCGCGGCTCGATGGGTCAAAGCGCAAGACCTTGGGCTCTTTGACTTCGCTGCGAAGGGTGGGGCGCAGGGCCGCGACTTTTTCGCGCACATCGTCAGCGCCTTTGCGACCATCAATGTGGAGTTGAAATTCAATCACCACCACCGACATGCCCTCATAGCTGCGCGAGGTCAGGGCACTGATGCCCGCAATCGAGTTGACGCCTTCTTCAATCTTCTTGCTGACTTCGCTCTCGACAATCTCAGGCGAAGCGCCTGGGTATTCGGTGGTGATCACCACCACCGGAAAGTCGATGTTGGGGAACTGATCAATCTTGAGGCGTTGGTACGAGAACAAACCCAGCACCACAAAGGCGAGCATCACCATGGTGGCGAAGACGGGGTTTTTCAGGCTGACTTTGGTGAACCACATGCTGTGTCAGTTGCCTCAGTTGGCCTGGCTGGCGCTGGCAGCAGGTGCATTTGCTGCTGCGGTGTACTTGACCGCCATGCCTTCGCGCAACGCGCCCACATGGCCTTTGAGCACGGTGCTGCCTTGCGCTAGGCCACTCACGCCCACCATCGTTTCCGACTCGGGTTGCGCCAAGTCCATGCCACGCACGCCCAGTGTGACCGTCTTGTGCGCTATCTGCAGCTGATTACCCACTTGCTCGACCACTTGCACATACGGTTGTGCGCGGTCGGTGCGCACGGCCGACAAAGGCACAGCCAAGACTTCACTTTTGCCTAGCCCCAAAATGCCTTTGGCAAACAAGCCGTGGCGCAAGCCTTCGGCCTTGTCGAGCACCAAATAAATCAAGATGCTGCGGCTGCCCGCTTGGGCGCTGGGGCTGATGCGTTTGACCTTGGCTGCAATTGTTTGGGCGCGGTCTTCTACTTGTAGGGCTGCACTTTGGCCCACGCGCACATCCATGGATTCGCTCGGGCTGAGTGGGACTTCGACTTCGAGTTGGCGCAAGTCCACCAGCTCCATGATCTTGGCATCCACGCCCACGCGCTCACCCACTTGAGCACTGCGGCCTGAGACCACACCCGCAAAGGGCGCGCGCAAAGTGGCGTCGTCCAGGGCTTTACGGGCCACGTCGGCACCAGCCATGGCCGCTTTGTGGCTGGCCACTGCGCCTTGGTAAGACGCCACCGAGTTGTCCATGGCGGCTTTGGAGATGAAGCCTTGATCCACCAGCGCTTTGTTGTTGTCCCACGCACGTTGTGCAATGTCCATTTGCGCCTTGGCGGCAGTGGCCGATTCGGCGGCTTGCAGCCAACGGCGTTGGTATTCGGTGGGGTCGATGCGGGCCAACACGTCACCAGCTTTGACGACATCACCCTCACGTGCCACCACCTCTTTGAGTTCACCCGCCACGCGGGCCTTGATGACGGCGTAGTTCACTGCCTTGACCGTGCCTGAGATGGGCAAGCCTTGGGTGATGTCGCGCAGCTCGGCTTTCATCACATCGGTGTTGGCCAGTTCCACTTGTGTCACAGCAGCTGTGGGTGCCGAGGCCGCGTCTTGTTTGGCACGTTTTTGAATCATGGCGCGGACCACACCAGCCACCAAGGCCAACACGATGATGCCAATGACGATCCAACGAGGGGTAATTTTTTTCATAGCTTGTTGTTGTCACGAATGCCGTTGATCAGTAGGTCAACGTGCAAGTGGATAAAGGCTTGTGGGTCAAGGATGTTGGCCGATGCGGCGCAGGCGCCCATTGAATGCTTCCACATCATCAAGAAAATCATGGGTGAAATGATGCTGAACACGCTTTGCTGGGTGTCCATGGTGCAAAACTCACCGCTGTCCACGCCGCGTTGCAAGATACTGCGTAGCAAATGCGTGCCAGGCTCCACCACTTCGCGTTGGTAAAACTCAGCAATGTCTGGAAAGTTTTGTGCCTCGCTCAGCACCAGTTTGACAATGCCGCTGGCGGGTGTGTTGCCCACGTTGTTCCACCATAAGTCCATGGCGTAGTGCAGCATGTCAGCGCTGCTGCCCGAAAACGCCTTGAATTCTTCGTTCCATGCGGGGAACAAATTGGCGATGTTTTCGGTGATGACCGCTTTGAACAAGTCTTCCTTGCTCTGAAAGTACAAAAACAAAGTGCCTTTAGACACACCCGCACGCGCGGCGACTTCGTCAGCGCGGGTGGCGGCAAAGCCTTTTTCAACAAACAAGTCGCGCGCAGCCGTGACCAGTTCACCCGGGCGGGCTTCTTTGCGTCGCTCGCGTTTGGGTGCTTGATCTGCGTGGTTGGGGAGTGTTTCAGAGGTCATAAGCCGTTAATGACTAATTGGTTAGTAATGTACCAGCTTAATCCTTTTGATGCACTTAGGTCAGCAATAGCCCTAGCCATTCGCGGATGACCCAGCCGCTGTCGCGCAGGCCTTTACCGCTGGGCAGCCATTGGAGCAAGGGCGAGAGGTCGCTGCGCACAAAGCCCATGGGCGCAGGAGTGACCACCAGCCCCGCCGCCTCAAACTGACGCACGCTACGTGGCATGTGCCATGCATGGGTGACCAAGGCAATGTGGGTCACGCCATCGGCTTTGAGCAGGGCAGCCGTGAGCCGTGTGTTTTCACGTGTGTCACGCGATTGGCCTTCTTGCCAGCGCAACGCCGGCAAGCCAAGTCGTCTCAGAGCGATGCTGGCGACCTCAGCTTCTGACGTTTGTCCGCTGGGCCCAGCCCAACCAATGCCACCTGTGTATGCCATGGGCAGCTGAGTGCTGCGCGACAAATGCACGCCATACAACAGACGCGACATGGCGTCTGGCGACAAGGTGGGGCCGCTGTATTCAACGGCTTCGTTTTCGACACCGCCACCCAAGATGACGATGGCTTGGACCTTGTGTGACTTCAAATCGTCAGGGCTCACAGGGCTGACTTGTGGCAACACATGCAACGAGAGCCAAATGGCCACGGCTTGACAGCTCAGCAACCACAACAGCAAAGAGGTGACGCCCGCCAGCGCGATGGGCAGACGTGGCTGCGAGTGGGCGCTGCGCCGCCACGCCCACACCAACAATGCAAACAATGCCAGTAAACCGCTGCAAGCGGGCAGGATCAAGCTGGTGAGGATAGGTTTGAGGGCGAGCAAGGAGTCCATGGAATTGGGATAGGCCAAGGGTCTGTGGGGGTTCTGTGGTGGGTTGCTTGCAATCATAGAATCACACACCATGACATCTCACCCAGATCAACACCCCAACACCCAGGTCATCACCTTGGGCGGTGGCTGCTTTTGGTGCACCGAGGCGGTGTTTGTACGCGTGCAAGGGGTGTTGGATGTGGAGTCGGGCTACTGCAATGGTCACACCTTGAACCCAACCTATGCACAAGTGTGTGAGGGTGATACGGGCCACAACGAGGTGGTGCGTTTGGTGTACGACCCAAAAGTGATCAGCCTGCGTGAGTTGTTGGAAATCTTCTTTGTGATCCATGACCCCACGACTTTGAACCGCCAAGGCAACGATACTGGAACGCAGTACCGCAGTGGCATTTACTGGAGCGATGAAGCCGACCGAGAGGTGGCCCAGCATGTGTTGAACGAAGTCAACACCGCACTGTCGGGGCGGGTGGTGACTGAGTTGCAACGCTTGAGCAACTATTCTCCTGCCGAGGACTATCACCAAGACTACTTTGAACGCAACCCAAACCAAGGCTATTGCGCATTTGTGGTGGCTCCAAAAGTCAAAAAGTTTGTGCAAACCTTTGCCAGTAAGGTGCGGCATGACTGATGTGTCTCGCTTTGTGCAGCGTGGCTTGCTGGCGCTGTTGACCGCCTTGATTTTGGTGCAAACCGTCGGCGTGTTGCACCGTGTGGCGCATGCCCAGCAAAACGCTGGAGGGTGGTCACATGCCATGCCTGCTGAGGTCAAAGACGATGTGAGCCTGCTCGCTGCCATTTGGGGCGAGCACAGCAATTCGGCCGAGTGCCAATTGTTTGACCAAACCTGTCCCGACTTGCTTGACACGCCTGTTTGGGCAGTGCCAGCCGTCACAGTCTCACCCGTTTGGTGGGCTGTTGAGCTGCGCGAACGTTTTGCGCTGTTCGAGCGCTTTTATGCGGCCCGAGGGCCACCTGCTGCTTTGCTTTGATCACCGCGCCTGTGTGCCCCTTATTGAGTTGGCACACAGACTTTCATTGCAAAACATTTGGGGCCACAGACATGCCCCGCAGGAACAATACATGACACACGTTTTTCAACGCAGCGCCGTGGCCGCTGCTGCTTATTCATTTTTTTCTCTCTCATTTGGGAACGTCTATGCGCAAACCGCGCATGCCGATGATGTGCATCGCTTAGATGAGGTGACCATCACTGCTCGCAACTTGGAAAGCGGCAGTTTGTTGGTGCCCGCGCAGCAGCTCTCAGGTGCTGCCCTCACCCAGCGCCAAGGCAGCACTTTGGGCGAAACGCTCGACAACCTGCCCGGCATTGCCAACAGCTCATTCGGCCCCAATGTGGGCCGCCCCATCATTCGTGGCATGGAAGGCGACCGCATTCGCATTCTGCAAAACAGTGGCGCGAACATGGACGTATCGGGCTTGAGCAACGACCATGCGGTGCCAATTGACCCCCTCACCACCGAACGCATTGAAGTGCTGCGTGGTCCAGCCACTTTGCTGTACGGCGGTAGCGCCATCGGCGGTGTGGTGAACGTGATCGACAACCGCATTGCGCGTGAACGCACCTTTGGTGCCAAAGGTGGCGTGATGGGTAAAGCCGAAGTGCGTGCCGGTGGCGCAGCCAACGAGCGCAGCACAGGCGCGATGGTGGAAGCGGGCAATGACAAATTTGTGTTGCACGTCGATGCATTTGACCGCAGCACCAAAAACTTGCGTGTGCCCAAAGATATGACATGCGGTGCGGTTGGCCCCTCGAACGGCCGTCGAGTGTGTAACTCAGCCAGCGACAGTAAAGGTGGCGCGGTAGGCGGCACACTGTTGTTTGACCGTGGCTATTTAGGCTTGTCGACCAGCGAATACCGCAGCACCTACGGCACGGTGGCTGAACCTAACGTGACCATTGGCATGTTGCGACGCCATCATGTGATGGAAGGTTTGGTGCGCGATTTTGGAGCATTTGAAAACGTCAAGTTTCAGCTGGGGAACACCAACTATCGGCACACCGAGTTTGCTGATGGCAACCCAGAATCGACTTTTAAAAATTCAGGCCAAGATTTCCGTCTAGAGGGACGTCAGCGCGCCATGCGCTTGAGCAATGGCATGCAGCTCGATGGCACAGTCGGCGTCCAGCACGAGCGTAATAACTTGCAAGCAAAAGCTGAGGATGGGGTAAATACACTTTTGCCACCCACGCGCTCCCGCAGCACCGGCGTATTCACCTACCAAGCTTTGAAAACATCTTGGGGGCAACTGAGCGCTGGCGCACGTGCTGAAGATGTGGAGGTGGTCTCGCTTGAAGCTCATGAGGAGCATGGCGCTCAAACCAAAAAATTCAAGCCTGTGAATTTTGCGATTGGTGCGATGCGTAACTTGCGCGAAGGCGAAGCGCAAAACGGCTGGCAGCTCACCACCAACCTCAGTGCGAGCCAACGCGCGCCCAAAGACTATGAGTTGTTTGCGCATGGTGTGCATGCTGCAACGGGTACCTATGAGATTGGCCAATCAACGCTCAAATTAGAAAAAGGCACACAGTTGGATGTGGGCGGGGAGTGGAAGCAAGGGCCGCATAAATTTGGCGTCACTGGATTTGTATCCGAGTTTTCGAATTTCATCTCCCTTCAATCTACAGGCGCAACACATACCGTGAACGGTGAAACCTTTGATGACTATCGATTCGAAGGCGTCCGCGCACGCTTTTATGGCATCGAGTCCACCGCCAAACTGCGCATGGTCGGCGGTCAATCGGCCTTGCTCTCGCCCAACGCTACCCACGGCGCGATGGACCTTGAACTTCGTGCCGATGTGGTGCGAGCCAAAGACCTGACCCACAACAGCTACTTGCCACGCATTGCGCCGATGCGCGTAGGCGCAGATGCGGTGTGGTCACGCAACGCGTGGGGTGCGCGTTTTGGCTTCATGCATTCCGCGGCTCAAAACCGTGTGCCAGAGGGCAACATCACCACAGCCGGGCATACGTTGTGGAATGCGGGCATCAACTACCACGCGCACACCTATGGCCCGACACACTGGCTGTTGTTTGCCAAGCTCGACAACATCACCAACAAGTTGGCCTACGCATCCACGTCGGTGTTGACGCAAACCATGGGCACCAATGCCCCGCCTATTGCAGGGCGTAGCTTGAAGGTGGGCGCTCAAGTGAGCTTTTAAGGCGCCAAGCGCTCCCGAAGCCAATCACCTTCGGGTGATTGGCGGTAGCGCAAGCGATCATGCAAGCGGCTTTTGCGCCCCTGCCAAAACTCCCACTGATCGGGCACCAAGCGATAGCCGCCCCAGTGGGGTGGGCGTGGTGGCTGCAGCAAAAACTGCGCACCGTATTTGGCGGCGTTGGCCACCAGCGTGCCACGCCCGTCGATCACTTGGCTTTGGGGGCTGGCCCATGCGCCGATGCGTGAGTCGAGTGGGCGGCTGTTGAAATAGTCGTCGCTCTCGGTGTCGCTGACTTTTTCCACGCGGCCTTCGATGCGTACCACGCGCTCCAACTCCACCCAATGGAATTGCAAGGCAGCAAACGGGTTACCCGCGAGTTGCAGGCCCTTGCGGCTGTTGTAGTTGGTGAACCACACGATGCCGCGCTCGTCATACCCCTTGATGAGTACCACGCGTGTGCTGGGGCGCAAGTCAGAGCTGACAGTGGCCAAGGTCATGGCGTTGGGCTCGGGGACTTCGCTGGCAATGGCCTCTTTGAGCCATTGGTCAAACTGCTGCATGGGGTCAGCGGCAGAGGCTGACTCGTTGAGTTCGGCGCGTTCGTAGCTTTTGCGAAGGTTGGCTATGTCGTTCATATGCCAAGGATAGCGCACGGGCTCAGGTAAAACCCCTGTGCCTTGATGTTGATCAATCGAAAGCCGCGATCTGTCGTTAAGATACGCAGCGTCAGTATGTTCTGGCCCAATTTCAAACTTTCCCAAGGGGACCTTGATGCAAAAACCTACCAACCGTCGCGTATTCATGATGCAAACCATTTCTGTTGCTGGCGTTGCTGCCTTCGCAACAACCGCTGCACAAGCCGCCATGGTCGACGAGAAAGACCCACAAGCTGCTGGCTTGGGTTACAAAGCTGATGCCACCAAAGTGGACAAAGCCAAGCAACCCAAATATGCAGCAGGTCAACAATGCAGTAACTGCACATTGTTCCAAGGTAAGCCCACAGATGCAGCCGGTGGTTGCCCCTTGTTTGCTGGCAAGCAAGTCGCTGGCAAAGGCTGGTGTTCGGCATACGCCAAGAAGGCTTAATTTCAGCTTTCGCCTGCCTGCAGGCCAAAAACCCAAAGGGAGCCCGATGGCTCCCTTTTTTATGTGCCCTTGAATTTGGGTGCTCGGCGCTCGGCAAATGCAGCACGCCCCTCGGCAAAGTCTTGGCTGTACACCGATTGGCGTGAGCGTTCTTTCAGCGCAGGCTCGTTGTACAAACCAGCGGCAATGTCGTTGAGACTTTTCTTGGTTTGAGCCAAAGCCAAGGGCGCCATTTGGCCAAGGGTGGTGACCAAGCTTTGGACTTGGGCTTCAAAAGCATCTTCATCCACCAAGGCTTCAAACATGCCCAGTGGTTCTAGGTCTTCATACGGCATGGCTTGGCCGAGTAAAAATGCACGCTTACTTGCCTGCAGACCCAAGCGGCTCACATAGCGACGCAAACCACTGGGGTAATAGTGCAGACCCAAAGCCGCAGCGGGCATGCGCCATGTGCAGCCGCGCTGCGCCACGGTGAAATCACAAGCGAGCACAAGGTCGGTGGCCCCGCCATACACACTGCCGTTCAGGGCACAAATCGTGACAGGGCGAAGGCGCTCGAGGGCCTGAGGGATCTTTTCAAAAAACAACGGGGCCATCGGGTCGTTGTCAAAACCGCCCACGTTGTAGCCCGCGCTGAACACGGCTTGCTTTTGTCCTGTCGTTTCGGCACGCAACACCATCACATGCACAGCGAGGTTGCGGTTGATGGCATCAAAGTGAGCCAGCAAGGTGTTGAGGTCATCGTCCGTCAAGCTGTTGCGCTGTGAGGGACGGCGCAAGGTGAGGGTGGCGATGTCGCCTGCGATGTCTAAGAGGGGAGTGCCTTCGGTCATAGCCTGTGATGTTAGCCAATCAGGGAGTAGAGTTAGGGTGCATCACAGAACATGTTGGAGGTTGCATCATGGCCCAAGAAATCATGCAAGTTTCGCCCTTGCCGCCGTACATGATGAAGGCGCTGCAAGAAGCTGATTACATCGTGCACGATCACACGCACATCAAAGACCCAGGAGCTTTGAGCAAGGTTACTGCCCTGATTGGCACGGGGTCGGCCAAGGTGGATAAAAAACTCTTGACCATGCTGCCGAATCTGAAGCTGGTTGCGATATGCGGCGTGGGCTACGACGGCGTAGATGTGACGGCCTGCAAGGAAAAAGGCATTGTGGTCACGCACACCCCGGGCGTCTTGACCGATGACGTGGCAGATTTGGCAATGGGCTTGGTGTTGTCTATTGGTCGACGAATTCCGCAAGCCGATAAATTTGTGCGCAACGGTGATTGGGTGGATGACGAATTTCCGCTACTTCAGAAAGTGTCGGGCACGCGCATCGGCATTGTTGGAATGGGACGCATAGGCAGAGCTATTGCCAAGCGTGCGGCGGCATTTGACATGCACATTGCCTACACCAGCCGAGATGCCAAGGCCGATGTGCCTTACGCTTTTTACGACAGCCCCACACTTTTGGCAGCCGAGGTGGACTATTTGGTGGTGGCCGTGCCTGGCGGGGATGAGACCAAGCACATGATTGGTTCCTCGGTGTTGCAAGCCATGGGCAGCAAGGCTTACCTCATCAACATTGCCCGAGGTTCGGTGGTGGATCAGCCGGTCTTGGTGCAAGCTTTGAAAGACAAACACATCGCAGGCGCCGCTTTGGATGTGTTTTGGGATGAGCCTGCCATTGACCCAGAGTTACGCCGTTTGAACAACGTGGTGCTCACACCGCACATAGCCAGCGCCACTGTAGAAACTAGGCACGCCATGGCGGCGCTCACCATGGAAAACCTGCAGGCCTTTTACGAAGGTAAAAGCCTGCCAAGCCCTGTGCCAGAGTGCAGCGCGTTGTGTGACTTAGCGGCCGTAGCCACCACCACCGCTGCGCCCGCCGCCTGAGCGGCCACCGCCGCCGGAGCGGTTACCACCACCTGAACGGCGGCCAAAGCCACCGCCGCCGCGTTTGCGTTCGGTCATGAGGTCAATGCTGGTGCGTGTGGGGTCAGGTTGTCGACCGCCGCCACCTTGGGTTTTGTGGCCAAAGGCGTTCACACCACTTTGGGTTCCCAAGTGCGCGTTGGCGCGAGGTTGGAAGTCGTCATCGTCGTGGCGAGGTGTGCGTGGTGCATCAAAGTCACGTGGTGGGCGTGGGCCACCATTGCGCGGGCCACGGTTGTCGAATTGACGGGGTGGGCGCTGACCTTGCGGACGATTGCCGTCACGTGCAGGGCGGTCATTGCCACGGGGGGGGCGTTCACCAAATTGCTCAGCGCGTTCACCTTCGCGAGGAGGGCGGTCACCCAGACGGTCACGGCTGACGTGGCTGTTGGGGCGAGGGGCACGGCCACCGCCAGCGGCTTTGGTATCGCGGATGCGCTGCATCATTTCGCTGCGTGCGGCTTTGGCTGCAGCTGCCATCACGTCACGGCCAGGGGGCTTGCCTAGGCCGCCCCACAGGGTTTGGCGGCCCATCGCAATCGGCTCGGCTTTTTCATCGGGTTCTGGGCCAAAGCCTTCAACTTCGACGACCGGTACTTGTTGTTTGGTGAAGATTTCAATGTCGCGCATGAAACCTTGCTCGTCCAACGACACCAAGCTCACGGCCTCACCGCTCGAACCTGCGCGGCCTGTGCGGCCAATGCGGTGCACATAGTCTTCGCTGATGTTGGGGATTTCGTAGTTGACCACATGTGGTAACTCGTCAATGTCAATGCCGCGTGCAGCAATGTCGGTGGCCACCAAGGCGCGGATTTCGCCGCTTTTGAAGCCTGCCAAGGCTTGCGTGCGCGCGGTTTGGCTCTTGTTGCCATGCAAGGCCATGGCGCTGATGCCGTTCTTGGTCAAGAACTCAGCCACGTTGTTGGCACCAAACTTGGTGCGTGTGAACACCAACACTTGGCTCCAGTTGTGCTCGTTGATGATGTGGGCGAGCAGGGCCTTTTTCTTGCCGCGGCCCACAGGGTGAACCACTTGCGTGATGCGTTGCACCGTGGTGTTGCTGGGCGTGACCTGAATGCTTTGTGGGTCTTTGAGCAGGTTGTTGGCCAGTTCACGAATCTCGTCGCTGAAGGTGGCAGAGAACAACAAGCTTTGCTTGTCTTTGGGCACCAAGGCCAAGATTTTCTTGACGTCGTGGATGAAGCCCATGTCCAGCATGCGGTCAGCTTCGTCAAGCACCAAGATTTCGACAGTGGACAAGTCGAGCTCGCCTTGTTGCTGCAAATCCAGCAAGCGGCCAGGAGTGGCTACCAAAATATCCACGCCTTTTTTCAAGCGAGAGATTTGGGGGTTCATGCCCACGCCACCAAAGATGACGGTGGAGGTGAGTTGTAAATATTTGCCGTAGTTGCGCACCGACTCTTCCACTTGGGCGGCGAGTTCGCGGGTGGGGGTCAGCACGAGGGCGCGCACACCATACACGCCAAACTTGTTTTCTTTGCTACGGCTCATGGTGAGCTTGTGCAGCACAGGCAGTGTGAAGGCGGCTGTTTTACCCGTGCCGGTTTGAGCGCCTGCCAACAAATCGTGCCCAGCCAAAACGGCTGGGATGGCTTGTTGCTGAATAGGAGTCGGCGTTTCGTAGCCCTGTTCGGCCACAGCTTTTTGGATGGCCGGAGCCAAATTTAAATCTTCAAATTTCATGATGGAGCGCTTTAAGTCAGCGCATGACACCAACCCACTTGGCCCTTGGGCCACCCAGTCAAAGGTCGGCAATATTTACAGGTGAGCTCTGAAAATCACAAACAGAAGTGTTTGGAATCAGCTCCAGCAGAACTGCTGATGTTGCGGCAACTGGCGGCGGCAACTGACGCTATTGTGGCATGGATTGAGATAGCTGGGATAATCAGCGTTTTATTGCATTCGCTACCCGAAAGAAAAACAAATGGCTCAGTACGTTTTCAGTATGAACCGCGTCGGCAAAATCGTGCCGCCCAAGCGTCAGATCTTGAAAGATATTTCCCTGTCCTTCTTCCCAGGCGCCAAGATTGGTGTGTTGGGTTTGAACGGTTCGGGTAAGTCCACCTTGCTCAAAATCATGGCGGGCATCGACAAAGAGATCGAAGGCGAAGCCATTCCTATGGCTGGCTTGAAGATCGGATATTTGCCTCAAGAGCCACAGCTCGATCCTGAGCACACCGTGCGTCAATCGGTTGAAAGCGGCATGGGCGAAGTGGCCGAAGCCAAGCAGCGCCTCGAAGAGGTGTACGCCGCTTACGCCGAAGAAGACGCCGACTTTGACGCCTTGGCGGCTGAGCAAGCCAGGCTTGAGGCCATCATCAGCGCGGCAGGCGCAGAGGGTGACTCTGAACACTTGTTAGAAATCGCGGCCGACGCGCTGCGTTTGCCACCTTGGGACGCCATCATTGGCAAATTGTCTGGCGGTGAAAAGCGTCGCGTGGCCTTGTGCCGCTTGTTGCTGTCTAAGCCCGACATGCTGTTGCTCGACGAACCGACCAACCACTTGGACGCTGAATCAGTGGACTGGCTGGAACAGTTCTTGGCTCGCTTCTCAGGCACTGTGGTGGCTATTACCCACGATCGCTACTTCTTGGACAACGCCGCCGAGTGGATTTTGGAACTCGACCGTGGTCACGGCATTCCCTACAAGGGCAACTATTCCACATGGCTAGAACAAAAAGAAGCCCGTTTGGAGCAAGAGCAACGCACCGAAGACGCACGCACCAAGGCCATGAAAAAGGAATTGGAATGGGCGCGTCAAAACCCCAAAGGTCGCCAAGCCAAGAGCAAGGCGCGTTTGGCCCGCTTTGAAGAGCTGTCTGACTACGAATACCAAAAGCGCAATGAAACACAGGAAATTTTCATTCCTGTGGCCGAGCGCTTGGGCCATGAAGTGTTTGAGTTCAAGAA
>JACCDS010159694.1_pt1 | contig 17382 bp, 16 predicted proteins | sample 7446441 | NCBI WGS metagenome assembly JACCDS01 (sample SAMN15323445, study PRJNA562643) | freshwater metagenome | isolation source: river surface water | place: USA:Blue River Watershed | collected 2017-08-17
GAGTTGCGCGCCTTCGAGATGCCGCCGCACGCGCAGATGAGTCTCGCCCAGCACCTGCTGTTGCGCGGTCTCGTCAGCAAATTCTGGCAGGAGCACTACAAGAACGACCTCGTCCGCTGGGGCACCGAGCTGCACGACCGTTTCCTGCTGCCCGCCTTCGTGCACATGGACTTCGTCGACGTGATGGCCGAGATGCGGCAGGCCGGTTTTGCCTTCGACGACGCCTGGTTCGCGCCGCATTTCGAGTTCCGTTTCCCCCTGGTGGGCGAGGTGCAGAGCATGGGCGTGGAGCTGACTCTTCGCAACGCGCTGGAGCCCTGGCATGTCATGGGCGAAGAAGGTACGTCGGGCGGCACGGCGCGTTACGTCGATTCCTCGCTGGAACGCATCGAGGTGCGCGTCACCGGCCTGAACCCGAGCCGTTACACCGTCACCGTCAACGGCCAGGCCCTGCCCCTGCAATCCACCGGCACCGTGGGCGAGTTCGTCGCCGGCGTGCGCTACAAGGCCTGGAACCCGCCCTCATCGCTGCATCCCTCCATCGGCGTGCACGCCCCGCTGACCTTTGACATTGTCGACACCTGGATGAAACGCTCGCTCGGCGGCTGCCAGTACCACGTGACGCATCCGGGCGGGCGTAACTACGACACCTTCCCCGTCAACTCCTACGAAGCCGAGAGCCGGCGCCTGGCGCGTTTCTTCCGCATGGGCCACAGCCAGGGCCCGATCAAGGTCCCGCCGGCCACCAGCGCCTTGCCTGGCAGCCGTGAATTTCCGTTCACGCTGGATCTGCGGCAGGGCGCCTCATGAATTGAGGGCCCCCTCTGCATCCGCAGCCATCCCTGAATCCAGGCAGAGGCTGTCGCTTCACCGAAAGATCCTGTTGGTCCGACTCAAATTCTCGATCGAGCTGCATTACGAAATCGACCCACCCGGCAGTGATTTCATCTTCAGCATTCATGCCGCGAAAACCCGCCACCAGACCGTGGTGAGCGAGTCGCTGGGCATCAGCCAGAACCTGCTGCCCAATCTCTCTACCGATCCCTACACGCACACCCGCTACCTACGCCTGCAGGCCTTTGCCGGCCCCCTGACGGTGCGTTATGACGCCACGGTGGACATCAGCCACCACACCGCGGCACCGGCGCAGATCGGGGAGGTGGCCGTGGCTAATCTGCCGGGCTCGGTGCTGCCCTACATCTATCCCAGCCGCTACTGCCAGTCCGACCGCCTGCACCGGCTGGCGGTCAAGGAATTCGGCCATTTATGGCAGGGTTACAGCCGCGTCCAGGCGATCCGCGACTGGGTGCTGAACCGTGTCGTCTTCCGCTCCAACTCCTCCACCGGCAACACCTCCGCGGTCGATACGCTGGTGGAAGAAGTCGGTGTGTGCCGCGACTTTGCCCATCTGATGATTGCCCTGTGCCGGGCCGTCAACATACCGGCCCGTTTTGCCACCGGCATCGACTTCGGGGCCGACCCCATCCTGGGGCCGACCGACTTCCATGCCTATGTCGAGGTCTATCTGGGCGAGCGCTGGTACATCTTCGATCCCTCGGGCGTTGCCATCCCCATGGGCTTCGTGCGCTTTGGTACCGGCCGGGACGCAGCCGACACCGCTTTTGCCACCATCTTCGGTGGTGTGCGCGGATCCGCGCCCCTGATGCAGATCGAGGCCATCCCCGATGCGAAGGGAACGCTGGTCGTGCCACAGCATGTGCCGTACGCGCTGTCTACGGATGGTCAGTGGGGTGCTTAGCTGTTGCCCGGTCTTGACGAGAGCCGCCATGGGCTGCCCTGCGGCGATCCGCATGGGACCGAGCGCCGGCGCCTGGCGCGTTTCTTCCGCATGGGCCATGGCCGGGGCCTCATGAACGTGCCCCCCGCCACCAGCGAGTTGTCAGGAAGCCGCGAATTCCCGTTCACGCTGGATTTGCGCCACTGAAAGTGGCGATATCAGGCGGGAGTGATGTAACAATACCGTCACAGTGGACCACCCCAGCACCGACCTCTTCGACACCGAGCCCCAGCCCTCCCCCGCCCAGCGGGCGATCGGGCTGGCGCCATCAGCCGCCAGCGGTCACTATGATGAATTGCGCGGCGGCCTGACGGGCCAGAAAACCTCCCCGGCCTGGGCCAGCTTCTTTGAGCATCTGGGCCACGAGGGCTACGCCGACCTGAACCACCGCGCCCACAGCCTGGCGCGGCAGATCCGCGACAACGGCGTCAGCTACAACGTCTACAGCGACGCCAGCGGCCCGCAGCGGCCCTGGTCGCTCGACCTCTTCCCGCTGATCATCACGCCCGAAAGCTGGTCGCAGATCGAGGCCGGCGTGCTGCAGCGCGTGCGCGTGCTCGAACGTGTCATGGCCGACGTCTACGGCTCGCGGGAACTGCTCAAGGCCGGCCTGCTGCCGCCGGCGCTGGTGCAGGGCCATCCGGGTTATCTGCGCCCCATGCACGGCGTGGCCCCCGTGGGCGGCACGCATCTGCACATCGCCGCCTTCGACCTGGCACGCGGGCCCGACGGCAACTGGTGGGTGATCTCCCAGCGCACGCAGGCGCCCTCGGGCCTGGGTTATCTGCTGGAGAACCGTATCTCGATCTCGCGCCAGTTCGCGCCGGCCTTCGAGGGCATGCACATCCAGCGCCTGGCCGCCACCTACCGTGCGCTGATCGAGGCGCTCAAGCAGATGAGCCCGGCCGGCGCCGATTCGCACATCGTGCTGCTCACCCCCGGCCCCTACAACGAGACCTACTTCGAGCACGCCTATCTCGCACGTTACCTGGGCCTGACCCTGGTCGAGGGCAACGACCTGACGGTGCGCGACCAGAAGCTCTACCTCAAGACCCTGCGCGGCCTGGAGCCGGTGCACGGCCTGCTCAAGCGCCTGGACGACGAATTCCTGGACCCGCTGGAGCTGCGCGCCGATTCCACCCTGGGCGTGCCCGGCCTGCTGCAGGCCATCCGCGCCGGCAACGTGCTGGTGGCCAATGCGCCGGGCTCGGCCTTCCTGGAATCCAGCGCGCTGCTGGGTTTCCTGCCGGCCCTGGCCCGGCACCTGCTGGGCGAGGAGCTGTCGCTGCCGGCCCTGCCCACCTGGTGGTGTGGTGAGCGCGCAGGCATGGAAGACGTGCTGCCGCGACTGGGCGAGTGCGTGATCAAGCCGACCTATGCCGGCGCGGCCAGCGGTTTCGAGGCCGTGCTCGGCCGCAACCTGACGCGCAGCGGGCTCGACCAGTGGGCCGGTCGCATCCTGCGCGAAGGCGATCTGCACACGGTGCAGAGCTACCTGCCCCCCTCGCAGTTGCCGACCTGGCAGGACGACAGCATCGCGCCGCGTTCGCTCATCCTGCGCGTCTTTGCCATCGCCGACGGCCCGCAGTCCTGGCGCGTGCTGCCCGGCGGCCTGACCCGGCTGGTCAACGCGAATGCCGGCATGGCCTCCATGCAACGCGGCGGCAGCAGCGCCGACACCTGGGTCATGACCCACGGCGCGGTGGACCGCACCACGCTGCTGGCGCCGCATCACGCCACCCCCCTCCTCACGCAGCGCAAGCGCCTGGTCACCAGCCGCGCCGCCGAGAACCTCTACTGGCTGGGCCGTTACACCGAACGCACCGAGAACAACATCCGGCTGGCCCGCCTCACCCTGGACAGCCTGAACGGGCAGGACCCCTGCTCACCCGCCCTGCTGAGCTGGCTCAGCGATCTGGCCGTGCGCAACACCCTGGTGCTGCCCGACGTGCCCACGGCCCTGCAAGCGCGCCGTGTGTTCGAGCGCTCGCTGATCGCCAGCCTGGGCAGCCAGGAGATGGCCACCAGCGTGGGCTACACCCTGCGCGCGCTCAAGCTGGCCGCCGCCGCCGTGCGCGAGCGGCTCTCGCAGGAGCAGTGGAACGTCATCACCCGCGCCGAGGCCGAGATGACCTCATGCTGCGCCGAGCAGGCGGTCCAGGGCGACTACTCCGCGGTGGAGGCCCTGCGCGTGCTGGCATCGGCCAGCGGCCACCTGGCCGCCATCACCGGCGCGCAGACCGACCGCATGACACGCGACGACGGCTGGCGCCTGCTGTCCATCGGACGCCAGATCGAGCGCCTGTGTTTCCTGGCGCCGGCGCTGGCGGGCAGCTTCGAGAGCGGCGCGGTGCAGGACGACGGCGGTTTCGAGGCACTGATTGCGCTCTTCGACAGCACCATCACCTTCCACGCCCAGTACCAGCAGACGCGCGAGGTCTCGGCCCTGCTGGACCTGCTGGTGCTGGACCGCGACAACCCGCGCTCGCTGGGCTGGGTGGCGCAGACCCTGCGCGGCCGCCTGGCCAAGCTGGCCGGCGGCCCGGCCGGCGAGATGGACGCCCTGGCCCGCAGGGTGCCGGACCCCGAGGGCTGGGAGCTCGATGCGCTGTGCCGCACGGCCGAAGACGGCACGCTGCCCCGGCTGGCCGAACTGCTGGCGCAGTGCACCGAAGCCGCCTGGCGCATCTCCGACGACATCAGCCTGCGCTACTTCACCCACACGGGCGAATCCGGGCAGAGCCTGGGGGCCTGATGGACCTGCGCATCACGCACGAGACCCGCTACGACTACACCCCGGCGGTCGAAACCGCGCAGCACGTGGCCTATCTGCAGCCGCTGGACACCCCCTCCCAGGCGACGCTGAGCCACCAGATCGATGTGTCACCGACGCCGGCGCAGATCACCCGCAGCGTCGACCTCTACGGCAACCACCGGGTCTTCTTCTCCTTGCAGTCGCCGCACACCCAGCTGTGCGTGGTGGCGCGCAGCGCCGTGCGCACGCGCGCGCCCGAGGCGGTCGACAGCCGCATCGGCTGGGAAGCGCTGCGCGAACAGTTTCGTTACCACGCGGGCGCGGCCTGGAGCCCGGCCGCCGAATTCAGCTTTGCCTCGGCGCGTGCCCCGCGCCACGACGACTTCGCGGCCTATGCGCGCCCGAGTTTCGGCCCCGGCGTATCGGCCCTGGCCGGCGCACGCGAGCTGATGCAGCGCATCCACGCGGACTTCAGCTACGAGACCGCCAGCACCGAGGTGAACACCTCGCCGCTGGAGGCCCTGGCCCAGCGCAAGGGCGTGTGCCAGGACTTCGCCCACATCATGCTGGGCGGCCTGCGCAGCCTGGGCCTGGCCGCGCGTTATGTGAGTGGCTACCTGCTGACCCGGCCGGCACCCGGCCAGGCCCGGCTGGTGGGCAGCGACGCCTCGCATGCCTGGGTGTCCATCTTCCTGCCCGACCTGCCCGAGGCGCAGGAGAACCGGGGCTGGTACGACCTGGACCCGACCAATGACCGCCACGGCTGGGGCACGCCGGGCGAGGACTATGTGACCGTGGCCACGGGCCGCGACTACGCCGACGTCTCACCGATCCGCGGGGTCATCCACGGCGGCGGCCAGCACACCCTGGCCGTGGCCGTGACGGTCGAACCCATCGACGAGGCAGACCAGCCCTGAACCGCGACCCGGAAGTATCGAAACATGAAAGCGCGCCTGCGCGCGCAGGACGGCGTTGCAAATCCGCGCCATGGCCAAGGCTATGACCGTGGTCTGCGCCTTGTCCTGCGCACGAATCCATCGCTTTGATTTTGTTCCTCTACTTCCGGGCCGCAGCACTAGGGCGGGCTGGCGGGCTGCGGGTTCCAGCGCTGCGGCGTGAAGCTGAAAACCCGCCGGCTGCCCAGGTCCACCCGGCCCCGGACCCAGCCCATGAAGGGATAACCGTGGACCTCGACGCGCGTGAAATTGTCCAGCACCTGCTGCCCGGCCTCGTCGAGCAGGGGCTGGTTGAGCTGGTAGCCGTGCGTGTCGCCATGCACCAGCACCACCTGCCCGGCGTAGGCTCGGGTCTCCAGGCGCAGCTGGTCGATGAAGTCGCGGTAGCCGGGCCGGGGTCGGCCGGCGCTGGCGGCCTCGAAGCCCGGGTTGGCCTGGACCACGATCAGCACACCGGCCAGCCTGCGGCTGCGCGCCAGCGCAAAGGATTGGGCCAGCCAGGCGCGGTTGGCCGCGCTGCGTTCCAGGTATTCGGGGACCGGCCCGCCGCCGCTGCGCCGGCGGCCATGGTAGTTGTTGTGGCTGCCCGGCACATTGAGGCCGACGAAGAGTACCCCGCCCTGCTGCCAGCGCACGTTCTCGCGGTAGGCCGCATGGGCCGGGTCCTGGCTCTGACGCTCCAGCCTGAAGGGGCGCTGGCCCAGGGATGATTCGCCCGGGAAGAACAGCGCGCGCAACTGGCCCAGACGCTCCAGCGAGTCATAAGCGCCAGCGCTGCGGCGGTGGCAGTCGGTCCACTCGTTGTCCCCGGGCACGTAGACCAGCGGCAGGGGCGCGGCCTGGAAAACACCCAGGATGTCCTGGTAGACCTCGTCACTGCAGACGCTGCCGCCGCTCTTGATGTCCCCCGCGTGCACGGCGAAGGCCGCGCCCTGGCGCGCCATGTCGGCCAGCATGTCGGGCAACTGCTCGCGCTCCCAGCGGCTGTAGGGCGTGTCACCGAACAGCGCGAAGGAAAAGGGCTGGGCCGCCAGCGGCCCGGCCAGCAGGAGGGCCAGCGTGAAGAGGAGGCAACGCAGCATGCGGGACTGCGCGGAGGGAGAGAACCCCGCCGCCGTCAATCGGCGCCGCGCCAGCGGTGATTGATATACCGCGTGGCCCTGGCCTGCAGGCGGCGGCTCAGGGCCATGGCACCTTCGAGCAGCAGCAACATGAGCAGCGCCACCACGCCACCGGCGATGAGCGCGTCCGGCGTCAGCGGCACGACGGCGTCGTACTGGAGCAGGGTCTGTTCGCGCAGGTCGGTGTCGGCGCGGAAGGCCAGGTGCCACAGACGGCCCGGCATATGGGTCTTCAGCGACTTGACCTCGCCCTCGAAGCGCAGCTTGCGCTGGTACATGCGCTCGATGGCGTCACCCTCGGCCCGGAAGGCGGCGACATTGCTCTGGCGGTGCATGGTGATCAGCGCCTCGACGTTGCCGCCGGTGTGCTGGTTGGCAATGATCAGGAAGGGCTGGAAATTGAGGGTGACTTCGCGCAGGGTGGCATCCACGCGCTTGGCGTACTGGTCGGCCAGATGAGGCAGCTGCATGCCGACCAACAGGCAGATGCAGGCAATAACGATCATCACATAGCGCAACAGGACCGACATGGTATTTCTCCGTACAAGCGTAAGCGTGACATTAAACCAAAGCCGCCCGGTGGGCGGGCAGCGGAAACAAACGCTTGCAGTTTAGAGCGGGCGGGCCGGCGCTCAGGCCGGGTCGGCGGCGGCGGCTTCCGTGGCGATGCGGCGCAGCGCCTCCACGTACACCGCCACGGGCTGGCCGCCCGAGATCAGGTACTGGCGGTTGACGATGACGGCCGGCACGGCGGTGATGCCGGCCTGCTGCCACTGCAGCTCGTTCTCGCGCACGGCCAGGGCATATGTGTCGCCCCCCAGAATCTCGCGGGCGCGGGCTTCGTCCAGGCCGGCCGTGAGGCAGGCACGCACCAGCACCTCGGGATCCGACACATTGTCGGCGCGCCCGTGGTAGGCGGCCAGCAACTCCTTCTTGAGCGCGTACTGCCTGTCGGGGCCCTGCTCGCCGGCCCAGTGCAGCAGGCGGTGGGCGTCGAAGGTGTTCCAGACGCGCCCGCGCCCTTCGGGCTTGAAGCTGAAGCCGACCTCGGCACCACGTGCGCGGATGGTCTCGCGGATCTGCGCCTGCTGCTCGGGCGTGGAGCCGTACTTCTGCGTCAGGTGCTCGCCGATGTCCTGGCCCTCCGGTCCCATGGCCGGGTTCAGCTCGAAAGGCTGGAACTGGAGATGGGCATCGACCTGGCCCAGCAGTTGGTCCAACGCCTGTTCCAGGCCACCCAGGCCGACGGCGCACCAGGGGCAGGCCACGTCGGAGACGAAATCGATTTGGAGGGAATTAGTCATGGGCGCATGCTAGGCCATATCGAAAAACCGTACCGCCCGAGGACTTAAGTTTTATTCCGGGCCATGGCGCACGCGTCCGCGCATGGTTTTGGTCTCGGAACGCTGGCTTTTGCCCTCCAGCCGTCGCTGGCGCGAGCCGTAGGTAGGCTTGGTCGCACGGCGTGTCTTGGGCGCCCGGGCCACGCTGTTGACCAGTTCATGCAGACGGGAAAAAGCATCGAGCCGGTTCAGGTCCTGGCTGCGGTGCTGCTGGGCCTTGAGGACCAGCACGCCCTCCTGCGTGATGCGGCTGTCGCGCAGGGCCAGCAGGCGCTCCTTCACATCTTCCGGCAGTGAGGAGGCGGGGATGTCGAAGCGCAGGTGCACCGCGCTGGAGACCTTGTTGACGTTCTGGCCGCCCGCCCCCTGGGCGCGGATGGCGCTGATCTGCACCTCGGTCTCCAGGACCTGCAAAGGGGTGGGGGCGGTCATGGCAGGCGTGGCCCGGGCTCAGTCCGGCGCCGCGCGGCTCACTTCTTCTCGGTCAACTGCACCAGGCCGGCAATGGCCAGGGCGTAACCATTGATGCCGAAGCCGGCCATCACGGCCTTGGCCACCGGGGAGATCCAGGACTTGTGGCGGAACTCCTCGCGCGCGTGCACATTGCTGATGTGCAGCTCGATCAGCGTCACGCCCGCGCCCTTGATGGCGTCGTGCAGCGCGATGCTGGTGTGCGTGTAGGCACCGGCATTGAGGATGACACCGAGCAGCTTGCCCGCGGCCTGCTGGCGGCCGGCCTCGTGGATCCAGTCGATCAGTTCGCCTTCGTGGTTGCTCTGGCGAAAATCCAGCGCCAGGCCGTTGGCGGCGCAGGCACGTTCGCAGAGTTCCTGCACATCTGCCAGGGTCTGCGAGCCGTAGACGGCGGGCTCGCGCGTGCCGAGCAGATTGAGGTTGGGGCCGTTGAGGACGAGGGCTGTTTTCATGGTCGGACTTTCAATTCATTTCTTTGAGCGTGATGGTAGCGCCCGTCGCGATGGAGCGGTGCACCGCCGTTACCGCGCGCAGGCTTTGCAAGGCATCACTGACCGTGATTATCGGGGCAGCCGTGCCGGCGATCACATCGCAGAAATGGCCCAGCTGGGCCAGCAGGGGGTCCCGTTCGGCCACCGGCAGGGTCTGCTCGACAAAGGGCGTCATCCAGCCCGGCTCCCCCGCCCCCTCGCTCGCCTCGGCATGACGCCAGCTGCGCAGGGTGGGCACGGCCAGCGTGCCCCGCGTACCGGCCACGACATAGCAGTTTTCCTGCGGGTAGCGCGCGTAGCCCTTGTTTTCGCCCGAAGTCTGCTCCCAGCTGAAAGGCGAGGCGGCCACGTCTGACACGACGAAAGTGCCCAGGGTACCGCTGGCAAAACACAGCGTCATCACCGCCGTGTCTTCCACGGCAAAGCCCCGCACGGCATTCGAGGCCACCGCGTGCACCGATGCGATCTCGCCGCAGAGGAAGCGCAGGTCGTCGAGCGCATGGACCAGGTTGATGAGGATGGGCCCGCCCCCGGGCAGCCTGCGCCAGGGCCCCTGCTCGAAATAGCTGTCCGGCTTGCAGAACTGGGCGCTGCCCATCACCGTGACGATGCGCCCGAGCTGTCCGGCAGCGATGGCGGCGCGCGCGCCTTGCAGGATGGCGCCATGGCGGCGGTGGTGCCCCACCAGCATCGGCACCAGGCTGGCGGCCAGGGCATCGGCCAGGGCCTGCGCCGGTGCCAGCGCATCGGCCACGGGTTTTTCAATGAGTGCTGGCACGCCATGCTGCAAACAGAGCAAGGCCCCGGGCACATGGAGAGGGTTGGGCGTGGCCAGGATCACACCGTCAGGCCGGTCTCGCTGCTGCAGCAGGTCTTCGAGACGGCTGAAATGCGGCACGCCCAGTTCGACGGCCAGCGCCGCGGAAGCCGGCGCAGGATCGACCAACGCACTCAGGGTGGTACGCGCATGGGCCTGGATCAACTCCATATGGCGCCGGCCGATCAGACCGGCCCCCGCTACAGCGATACGGAATGGGCTCATGGAATTCCTTCGGATGCGGAAATACTGGCTGGCGCCCTTTCAATCGATCTGCGAGTCGATTTCAATCGTCGCGGCTGCGATCTTGGGCAACCAGAAATGAGTGATCATCAGCAGCAGCAGTGCCGCCAACACCATGGGAACGATCATGGGCCAGGCGCCGTTGGTGTTGCTGCCGTCGATGTAACGGGTAGCCATCTGCCCGGCTGCGAAAGCCACCACCATCATGAGGAAACCCGACCAGGCCACCGCGCGGCCAGCCAGATGCGGGAAGTCGCCCACCGCGCCGGCCTGTCCGCAGGGCTGGTGTATGCCGTGCCCCGCCGTGTAGACCCAGTGCCCGAGCAGCAGCAGCCAGATACCGTGCGGGGTCCACAGACCCGCCGCCAGCTGGATCAGCGCACCGGCCAGGCTCAGGCGGGCACCCCAGCGCGCCACACGCATTGCAGAGTGCTGCTTGAGCAGATGGCGACACCAGGTGGTGCTGAAGATGTAGACCAGCGAGCCACTGGCGGGAATCCAGCCGTAGGCCAGCGGTGACAGCCCCAGATACTCCACGTACACGATGGGCGACAGCAGCAGGAAACAGAACATGCCGCCGTAGGTGCTGGCCGCCAGACTGGTCCAGGCCCAGAAGCTGCGGCTGGCCAGCACGTCCTTGACGCTGCCGGCAGGCTGCTCATGCGCGGGCGGGCGGGTCTCGGCAAAACGGAACCAGCAGAGGCCCAGGATGGCCATCGAGTACAGGGCCATGCAGGCCAGGGCCCAGCGCCAGCTCAGGAACTGGACCGCCGCCGCGCCCAGCAGGGGCGCCAACAGGGCCACCACGCCCAGGCCGGACAGGCCCTTGGCCATGATGCGTGGACCTTCATGGGCCGCATGGAGATCACGCACCGCGGCACGGGCACAGACCAGGATGGCCGCCATGGCCAGACCTTGCAAAGTTCGCCAGGCGGCCAGCGCCACCACCGTGGGCGCCAGCGCGGCTCCCACGGCGCTGAAGGTGTACAGGGCCAGGCCGGCCAGCAAGACCGGGCGCCGGCCATGGCGATCCGCCAGCGGGCCGCAGATCAACTGCCCGACGCCAAAGGCCAGCATGAACAGCGTCAGGCTGGTGCTGGCCGAACCGAGCTCGCGGGTGATGGCCGGCAACGCGGGCAAATACAGGTCGGTGGCAATGGGCTGCGCGCCGAGCAGCAACAGGAGCAGGACGGTGAAGGACCGTCCGGCCGCGGGATGGCGTGCCGGGGGCCCGCTCATCCAGCGGCCGCCCCGGGCGGGTGCGATCCAAGCTCGCCCTGCAGCAGCTGGAGCTGCTGGCGGGTGATCTGCCCGGCCTCCAGGGCCAGGGCGGGATCGAAGCATGTCTCGGCCTCGTTCTTCGAGAGCTGCGCACGCAGGCCATCGATATGGGCGCGCATGCGTTCGGGATGCACCTGCAGACCCGGCAGCATCTGGGCCAGGGCCCGGGCACTGCCATGCGCGGACATCAGCAGCTGCGACCAGTCCGTCCATTCCACCGGCCAGGTGTCCGCAGCGTGCGCATCTTCCCGGCTCATGGCGGCCAGCAGCGCAGCCACGCGCTGCGGCGCATGGTGCGCGCACGCCCATGCCGCCATGCAGGCACTGGAGGAGCGCCTTGGATATCCGTGCGATGCCACCAACGCCGCAGCCTTGACCGGCTCCGTCACTTCGCCCACTTCATGCTGGCTCATGAGGGCCAGATCCTGGGCCAGCCTCCCGAGGCTGCCCGCCAGCAAACCCAGCTCGCACGCCAGGGCCGTCCATTCCTCGCGCGGGGCATGCCACGGCGACTTCGGCACCGCCAGGCCCAGCTCCCGGGCCATCAGGCCGATGATCTCGCCCTCGCGCTGCTCCAGCGACGCCAACGCACCGACCGCGGCGCCGAGCTGGACGGTCAAGGCACGGTCGGCGGCACGGCGCAGCCTTTGCCGGCTGCCCACCAGGGGAGCGGCCCAGCCGGCGCATTTCAGACCGAAGCTGGAGACCGCGACGGGCTGCAGGCCGGAGCGGGCCAGCATGGGAAGGGCCGTATGCCGCTCGGCCAGCGCCAGCAGAGTCGTGGCGATCCTGGACACATCGGCGTCGATCCAGCCCAGCACGTCGCGTGTCACCAGTGCCAGGGCCGTCTCGATGAGACTGCGGTCGCTGCAGGCGAAATGCACGTAGGCCGCAGCCTCCTGGTTGAACAGCCCCACCGTTTCCTTCAGGCGGGCCACCAGGGAAGCAGCCACGCCGCCGGCCCGCCGGCTTTCACGCAGGATCTGGGCGACGTCGAACAGGTCCACCTTGCAGGTGCCGATGATGGACTGCGCGGCGGTCGCGGGGATCAGCCCTGCCGCGGCCTGCGCACGTGCAAGCGCGGCTTCGAAATGCAACATCGCCGCGACGACACTGCGCTCGCCCAGCGCATCCAGGACTTCAGGGGACGAGAAGGAGGTCTCGAACATGGGACTCAGCCAGGGACCGTACGGGTCATGAACCGGCCAGGCGCTTCAGTCGCATCTGGTTGGGCAGCGGCATGGAGCGCCTGAGCACGTCCTCGCCCAGCCACAGGGCCGAGCGACGCGCGCGCTGCGCGACCACGGGCAACGGCATCTGCTGGTAATCGTCATTGAAGACCTCGAAGCTGTAATCGCCGCGGTAACCCAGCCGATGCAGCTTGAGCACGAGCGCCGCCAGGGCCGCGCTGTGCACACCCTCCCCGGGGAACACGCGGAAATGCCGCGCGGTCGCCATGCGTTCCTCGGCCGTGCGGACCTCGTTCCACATGAAGTCGGACAGCTGCACCAGGAAGATCTTGTCCGGGTCCAGCAGCTCCAGATCCTCCAGCGGCGTCTGGGCAGCAAAGATGTGGAAGGAGTCCAGGCCGACCCCCAGGTTCGGCGTGTCGGCCCGGGCCACCACGTCCCAGGCGGTCGTGAACTCGTTGATGGCGCGCCCCCAGGACAGCCCTTCGTAGGCCACCCGGATGTCCAGCGGAACCGCCAGCATGGCCAGCTTGCGCAGATCTCGCGCCAGGGTGTCGATCTCACCCGTGGCATGGGTCGATGTGGAGGAACACACCAGCAGCAGACCACAGCCCAGGGCGTGGCACATCTCCAGCATGGACTTGGCCACGTCGACCTTGTAGTCGTGCAGATGGCCCGACAGGCCTTCGAAGTCACGCAGCACCTGGAAACCCGTCACGCGCAGACCGCTGGCGCGCACGGCGGCGATGGCGGCATCGAGCCCGCCCTCATGGCCGACCAGATCGCGGGCCGAGAGCATGATCTGCGTGAACCCTGCCGCGCGCACGGCGTCAAGACGTGCCTCCAGCGGGCCGGCCAGCGAGATGGTGTCCATCCCGAAGTCGTGGATGCTTCCTTCGAAGGGGCTCATGCTGCTCAGGCCTGCTGGTCGTGCACCAGCTCGAACACGACACTGCCCATGTAGGTGCCGGTCAAGGCCCCGCGGTCACCGGTGTGCACGCCCGTGGATTCGACGAAGGCCATGCCGCGCTGGCGCAGTTCGGCCACCGTGCCCAGCACATCCGGTGTGCCCAGCCCGATGCGCTGCAGGCGCTCGTTGTCCTCGACCTCCAGAATGCCGGGTTCCGGCTCGATCAGCTGGACAAAAAAGCTCCGGCAGGGGCTCTGCAGGATGCGCCCCTTGTGCATGATGCCGAAATGCCGGTCGTCCGACAGCGGCCTGAAACCGAACAGCTCCTGGTAGAACTCGGTCCAGTCCCAGGTGCGCTCATTGCCGATGTACTGGACCAGGCCGAAAAAATGCAGACCGGCCAGGGCAGGCGGATGCTGCGACACGCCGGGGATCTTGATGAAATCGACGTCGTAGATCGAGAACTCCTTGTGGCGGTCGACGAAATAGATGCGGCTCGACCCCACCCCATGCACTGCCGGGATGTTGAGCTCCATCACCTCCACGTGCACGGGCACGGCCCAGGCTCCCTTGGCGATCGCACGCCGATAGGCCGCGGCGGCATCACGCACGCGCAGCGCCAGCGCCACGATCTGCGGTTTTTCCGTCAGCACCGTGGTGCCGGGCAAATCGCTGCCATGGGCGTTGACGATCACGTTGATGTCGCCCTGCCGGTACAGCATGACTTCACGCGAACGGTGCCGCGCCACGGGGCAAAAGCCCATCATCTCCAGCACCTGCCCCAGCGCCTGGGGCTTGGAGGTCGCGTACTCGATGAACTCGATGCCCTCCAGTCCCAGGGGATTGGGCACTTCCCCAGGGAGTTCGCGGTCGGAGGCGACCTCGGGGAGGGTCTGCTTGGCGAGGGTCATGGCATCTGCTCCCGTGGGGGTCTCAAACGGCTGCCGCGGGCGCGGCTGCGCCCCCGAGGAACAGGCGTTCGATGTGCGGATCCGCCAGCAGTGCGGCAGCGGGCTTTTGCAGCACCAGGCGACCGGACTCCAGCGCGATGGCCTCATCGGAAACCTTGAGCGCGCTCTTGACGTTCTGCTCCACCATCAGCACCGTGGTGCCCTGGTCGGCCAGGCGGCGCAGCAGGCGAAAGACATCCTGCACGACGATGGGCGACAGGCCGATCGACGGTTCATCGATCAACAGCACCTTGGGGCGCAGCAGCAGGGCGCGCCCGATCTCCAGCTGCTTCTGCTCGCCCCCCGACAGGGCCGAGGCCTGGGAATGCAGGCGCTCCTTCACGCGCGGAAAGAATTCGAGCACCTCGGGAATGCGCGCATGCGTGGTCTTCATGCCCAGGGTGATGCCACCGAGTTCCAGGTTCTGGAACACCGTGAGCTGGCCGAACAGATTGCGCCCCTGCGGCACGAAGGCGATGCCACGGGCCAGCAGTTCCTTCTGGCTGGCGCCGGCGATGTCGGCCCCGTCGAGCAGGATGCGCCCCTGGCGCGGCTTGAGCAGGCCGAACAGGGTCTTGAGCACCGTGGACTTGCCCGCGCCATTAGGCCCGAGCAGCAGGGTGATGGACCCGCGCCGGGTCTGGAAGGACAGGTTGTTGAGGATCATGAAATCCTTGTAACCGGCCACGACGTCATCAAATTCAATACAGTTGGGATGCGACATCTTCAGTTCCCCAGATAGGCGTCCAGCACCTGCTTGTTGGCGCGGATCTCGTCGGGCGTGCCGATGGCCATGACCTGGCCCTCGACCATGACCATGACGCGGTGGCACAGCGCCATCACGAAGTCCATGTTGTGTTCGATCACGACAAAGGAGCCCTTGCGTTTCTGGTTGAGTTCCTTGAGCAGGGTGGAGATGCCGCCCACCAGGCTGGGGTTGACCCCGGCGCAGGGCTCGTCCAGCAGCACCAGGTCGGGTTCACTCATGAAGGCCATGGCGATATCGACCAGCTTCTGCTGGCCGTAGCTCAAGCTGCCGGCCGGCTTGTCCGCCACGTGCCGGATGCGGAACAGGTCGATCAGTTCGTCGGCCTTGTCGCCCAGGCCGGAGTCACCCGGCGCGAAGAGGCGGCTGAACATGCTGCCCCGGTGTTCCTGCGCGGCCACCAGCAGGTTGTCGCGCACCGTCATCTTGCCGAAGACCTGCAGGGTCTGGAAGGTGCGCCCGACGCCGCGGCGGTTGAGCTCCAGCGGCGAAAGGCCGGTGATGGGTTGGCCATTGAGCTCGATCGTGCCCTCGTCAGGGCTGATCTGCCCGAGCACGCTGTTGAACATGGTGGTCTTGCCCGAGCCATTCGGCCCGATCACGCCGAAGATCTCGCCCGGCATGACCTCGAAGCTCACGCCGCCCACCGCCTGGATGGCGCCATAGGCCTTTTTCAGATGGCCGACCTTGAGGACAGGCGTGCTCATGATTGACCTCCCGTGCCGGCCGCCTGGGCCCGTGCGGCCGAGGCTTCCCTCGCCTGACGTCGCGCCTTGATGCGGTCCGGGATGCTGAGCAGCCCGTCGGGCAACCAGATCATCAGCAGCACCACCGACGCGCCAAAGACGAAGAGATACCAGGCCTGGGCGAAGCGCAGCCACTCAGGCAGCAGCACGCCCACCGCCGCGCCGACCACCGGCCCGAAGAAATAACCGGGGCCGCCCACCACCACCATCAGGTACATCATGATGGAGGAGCCGACGGTGAACGGTGCCGGTTCGATGAACTGCACCAGCGAGGCAAACAGGACCCCCGCCACGCCGGCGTAGGCCGCCCCGATGGCGAAACTCAGCAGCGTGTAGTTGCGGATGTCGATCCCCAGGCTTTCGGCGCGGATCGGGTTGTCGCGCAGCGCCGTGAAGGCCTTGCCCCAGGGGGAGCGCAGCAGGCCCCAGAGCAGCGCGGCCAGCAGCACCGTCACGGCCAGGGTGAAGTAGAAGTAGGCCCGGTTGCCCTCCAGGGACAGCCCCAGCAGCGAAGGCCGCGTTATGTTGTTGATGCCGAAGGTGCCCCCGGTCAGCCATTCCTCGTTGCGCATCACCAGCCAGATGGCGGTGTTGAAACCCAGGGTGGCAAAGGCCAGGTAGATGGTCTGCACGCGCAGGGCGGGGAAGCCCAGGATCAGGCCGACGCTGAAGCAGATCAGCGCCGCCACCGGCAGACCGAGCCAGAAACTCAGACCGGCCTTCATCAGGATGGCCGCCGTGTAGGCGCCGATGCCGAAGAAGGCCGCATGGCCCAGGGATTTCTGCCCGGCATAACCCACCGTCAGGTTCAGGCCCATGACGGCGATGATGAAGATCAGCCAGTAGGTCAGCAGGTAGACGCCGTAGTTCTTGAGGAACTGGGGCGCCAGCAGCAGCGCCAGGGCGACGGCTGCGATCAGGATGATGTGGATTTTTTTCATGGCGGCGGCCTCAGACTTTGCGCTCTTCTTTTTTGCCCAGCAGGCCCTGCGGCTTGAACAGGATGACCACCATGAAGATCATCAGGGCCACCGCGTCCTTGTAGGCCGGCGAGATGTAGGCGGCGGCCAGGTTCTCGGCCACGCCCACGATGACACCGCCCAGCAGGGCGCCGCGCGAGTTGTTGAAGCCGCCGATGATGGCGGCGAAGAAGGCCTTGGTGCCCAGGCCCTCGCCCATGTCGAACTTGGCCAGGTAGGTCGGCGTGACCAGCAGCGCGGCCGCGCAGGCCAGCACGGCGTTGATGGCGAAGGCGTAGAGGATCATGCGCGGCACGTTGATGCCCAGCACCGTGGCGCTTTCGGTGTTCTGCGCCACGGCCTGCATGGCGCGGCCGGTGACCGTCCGGGTGATGAAGGCCTGTGTCGCCAGCACCAGCACCAGCGCCATGAAGAGGGTCCCGATGCCACCGGAGCTGACGGTCACGCCGGCGATGTTGAACACGTGGTCGCCGAAGAGATTGGGGAAGGGATGCGCCTCGGCGCTGTAGCCGGCGCGCACGCCGTTGCGCGCGGCGATCGCCAGGCCGATGGTGGCCACCA
>JACCDS010851918.1_pt1 | contig 17378 bp, 13 predicted proteins | sample 7446441 | NCBI WGS metagenome assembly JACCDS01 (sample SAMN15323445, study PRJNA562643) | freshwater metagenome | isolation source: river surface water | place: USA:Blue River Watershed | collected 2017-08-17
ACACCGGCAAGGCGCGCCCGGTCATCAACTACGGCGTGGGCGTGCCCGATGCCGTGGCCAAGCTGATCGCCGCGCGCAACGAACAGCACCGCATCTACCAGACCATCGAGCACGGCACCTACGGCGGTACGCTGATGGACGGCGTGCTGTTCGGCTATGCCCGCAACGCCACCGCCATGCTCGACGCGGCCACGCAGTTCGACTTTTACGGAGGCGGCGGTCTGGACATCGCGTTTCTGGGCTTTGGCGAGTTTGATGAGGAAGGCTCGGTCAACGTCTCGCGCCTGGGCGGTGTCACCGTAGGCCCTGGGGGCTTCATCGACATCGCGCAGAACGCGAAGAAGGTTGTGTTCTGCGGCACGCTGGCTGCCAAGGGCGTGAAGTTGCAGACCGGCGACGGTCAGATGCGTGTGTTGCAACAAGGTGCGGTGAAGAAGCTGGTCAAGCAAGTGGATCAGATCACTTTCTCGGGTCCGCAAGGTCTGGTGCGTCAGCAAGAGGTGCTGTACCTGACAGAGCGCGCGAGCTTCCGCCTGACACCGCAGGGAATTGAGGTGTTCGAGATCGCACCTGGCATCAATCTGCAGCATGACGTACTCGACCAGATGGAGTTCCGGCCACTGGTAGCCCGGGACCTGAAGGTTATGGACAACATCTACTTCAGATCATGAAATACCAAGCCCCTTGCCGAGCGCAGCATTGCAGCGAGGCAGCAAGGACTCCAATCGGAGACAGACTTCGGCAGACTGCCCGGGATGAACTGACAATGATCAAATCGTCATAGCATCCGCAGGCCTTCATGGCGCGAGCGGTCGTAACGATGGTGTGCTGAGGCCTGTCCGCAACCACATTCTGCTGCTGGGTGCGGGCGCGCGCTTTGCAGGACAATGCCGGCGTCGTTGGCAAGCGCATCGATGTGGCCTTTGTGGGCCAACTCCTCGGCCACACGCATCCGCAAAGCCAAAGCGTTGGTCATATCGCAGACCTCACCAAAGTGTCGCGACCCAACGTCTGTGCGCTCTCGGCGAACAGGGCGCCTTTCCAGCGAACATCGTCACCAAGCAGTTCCCCTGCGCCTGCTGCTGCACCGTAGCCCAGACTTTGCCCTCGGCAGGACCATTTGCGATGACTACCGTCCTGTTCATGCATGGGCCTTGTCGGCAATGTGCTTGGCCGTCACGTAACCGAAGGTCATGTTCGGTCCGTGGGTGATGCCGGCGCCGGGATAGTTGCCGCCCATGATGCTGGCGCGGTCATTGCCCACGGCATACAGACCGTCGATCACTGTGCCATCCCGACGCTTGACTTCGCCCACCACCGTGGTCTGGATGCCGTCAAACGTGCCCAGATCACCCATCATCAGTTTGACCGCGTAAAAAGGCCCGTTTTGAATAGGGGCTACGCAAGGATTGGGCTGGTTCGCCGGGTCGGCCAGATAGCGGTTGAAGGCGGTGGAGCCCCGCCCGTATTGCGCGTCCACGCCCTGAGCCGCACCTTGGTTGTATTCGTGTACCGTGGCCTGCAGGCCTTCCGCGTCTATGCCGCAGGCACCAGCCAGGTCGGCCAACGTTCTGCCCTCCGTCAGATAACCGTTACGGATGAATTTCCCAATCGGCATCGGCGCTGGCTTGACAATCCCGAGCCCGTATTTACCCAGTGTGGTCTTGTCGCACACCAGCCACATCACTGTGTCCTTACCGGTTTGGTTGTGCCTGGCGGCGGCAATCATGTCCACACCCACATCGTGGTACGAGTTGGATTCGTTGCAGAATCGCCGGCCGTCCGCCATTACACCGATCACACCGGGCTTGTAACGGTCCAGCAAGTGCGGGAACACGCCGGACTGGCCGTTGCGATAAGGCACTCTGGAGACGGGCATCCACGCCGCCGCATCCTTGAAGCGCAGGTCCACATCGGCGCCCGCCTGCTCGGCGATAAGAACACCGTCGCCTGTGTTGGATTCGGGCGTGGGCGAGAGGTGGTTGCCGCCACGCTGCAGGTGCGGGTAAGCCTGGGCTATGCGTTTCACATCCTGAGGGAAACCGCCACAGGCCAGCACCACGCCATGGTGGGCGCGGATGCTGCCGCCCTGGCCACCCACATTCATGCCCACCACCCGGCCGTTTTCTGTCAACACGCTCTGGGCAGGTGTAGAAGTCAGAATCGGGATGCCCAGATCGAGTGCCGACTTGGCCAAACGGGCCGCAAGCGCGTTACCGCTGGTCACGTGGATCGCTCGCCGGTAGAGCGCCAGCTCTTTCATGTGGTTGAGCAAGCGTTTGGCCACATAGTAGAAAGACGTGAAAGACTTGGTGGCCTGGAAGAAATGCTTGAGGTCCGCGTTAGACGAGTTGAACATCATCCCCATGAAGGTGATGGTTTTGAGTGGCGGCTTCAGGCGTGCCATATCGGCGCCCAGACGTCGGATGTCAAAAGGCTGAGCCAGAATGGAGCGGCCAATCGCTGCACCACCCGGCTTGTCGGGGTGGTAGTCCGGATACAGCGTGGGGATGAACTGCATCTCGGTGTTTTTTTCGAAGAAGTCCACCATGTTCGGGCCTTCTTCGATGAAGGTCGACACTGCGGCTTCATCAAAGTAAGAACCCGTTTCTTCCATCATGTAGGTGCGCACCGCATCGACCGTGTCCTGCGGGTTTTGCTCACGGCCGTGGTGGTTGAGCGGAATCCAGAGCACACCGCCCGACAACGCCGTGGTACCGCCGAAAACGGGTTCCTTTTCAATCACAACCACATCGAGGCCACGTTTCTTGGCGGTGATGGCGCAGGCCAGACCGGCCGCACCGGAACCCACCACCAGCAGATCGCATTGCTTGTTCATCGTCATCGTCTTCACCTCAAGCGGTCTTGTTGTAGCCAGGGCGAGGCACCATGTCCATGAGCATGCAGGACATACCGCCATCGACCAGGAGTTCCGCACCATTCACATAGCCCGAGCGCGGGCTGGCCAGGAAAATCGCGACATCTGCGATGTCCTGAGGCTCGCCAATGCGACGGCTGGCTGTGACCGCTGCACGCTTGGCCTCAAAGCCGGGCTCTTCGTAAAATTTTGCTGACAAGGCAGTGCGGATCATGCCGGGGCAGATCGCGTTGCTGCGTACGCCCTGAGGTCCCCATTCGACGGCCAGCTGACGCGACATCTGCAACACGCCAGCCTTGCTCGCACTGTAAGCACCGCTTCTGCTTTGCGGAAACAATCCTGAAATGGAGGCCACATTCACGATGCTGCCCTCTCCGGCCTGTCGCATGCCCTCGCCAAAGGCACGGGCACACAGCAGGTAACCCGTCAGATTGACCGCGAGCACCGCATTCCAATCGTCAAGGCTCACTTCAGCCAGACTTCCCGCACGCAACAGGCCTGCGTTGTTGATGAGGGCGTAGGCTGCTCCCCATTGCGCCGTGACCTGCTGCGCAGCGACCTGAACACTGGATGCATCGCTGATGTCGCAGACCACACCCATGGTCTGTGCACCAAGGTCCTGCAGTTCGGACACGCGCGCTTGCAGTCCCGTAGCGTCTCGATCGATCAAGACCACTTTTGCACCCACCACGGCCAGACGATGCGCTACCGAAGCCCCAATGCCACTTGCAGCACCTGTGACTACACAGACGCGGTCTTGCAGCGCCAGCCAGTTTCTTTCTCCGCTCATGTCTGCTTCCTCGTGGCAGGAAATCGAGTTGCATTGTTTGAGCAAGCACTCGAAATAATTTTGACGAATCGAACCAAGAACTGGACAATTCGTGCAATGAGAATAGAAGCCACGACGCGCTCAAGGGTTATCCCGAACTACGATCTCTATGGCGATTCGAGTCGCATTGAGGATTCGGGGGCCTTCAACTTCGAGTGGATTCCGCAACGGTCGGCGCTCTACAACTGGCTCATCCATCCACACCGCCACGACTCCTTCATCCAGGTGCTATACCTCACCCAGGGCAAGGTCGATGTGCAGATCGAACACGCACTCCAGACCTTGCAAGCGCCCTGTGTGATGCTGATCCCCGCAGGCCATGTGCATGGGTTCCGTTTCGCTCGGGACACACAAGGACCGGTGGTCACTGCCATGCAAAAACCGCTTGAATCGGCTGCGGCGCTGATGATGCCCGCACTCCAGGGCACCATCCGCACGCCACGTCTGCTCTCGCTGCATGCCGAGATGCGCTACATCGACCAGCTGATGCCGCTGTTCCTCGCGCTGGAGCATGAATCGCGCACGCCAGCGGCAGGCCAGGTGGCGGCGGGCACCTCGCTGCTGTTGGCGCTATTGGTGCAGGTGCACCGCATCAGCCAGCTTTCGGACAGTGCCAGCACGCCCACCCACTACAGCATCTCACGCAAGGCACAACAGATAGAAAAATTCCGGAGCCTGATCGACAAGAATTTCCGCACCGAGCATTCCCTGCAGGCCTATGCCGATCTGGTCGGAGTGAGTGTAGGGCAGCTCTCGCGCGTTTGCCGGGAGGTCTTGGGCAAATCGAGCCTACAGGTGATGAATGACCGCCTCATACAGGAAGCCCAGCGCGAACTGGTCTATACCAGCTTGCCGATCAAGCAGCTCGCTAGCGAACTGGGCTTCAACGACGACGCCTACTTCAGCCGCTTCTTTCGCAAGCAAACCGGTGTCACACCAAAGGCCTACCGTGCGAATGCTCTGGTACGGATTGGCGGTAGATCCAAGGCATCGCATGGTGTACCGTGAAACCTTGAGCCTGCTGGCGCAGCAATGCAAGGTCGGTCAACGTTGGCTGAGCCCGAACATGCCCTCGTGACGATGGAATTTCAGGACATCGCGACAGGATCCCTCCAATGTTGATTTGCTGTTGAAGCTACAGATAGATCCTGGCAGAAAGACCAAAGTGCCTCTATGCACTGGAGAAATATGGGAAGAAAAAGCGATTCGAAAAAGTTTGACCAGAGAAGATCCCGCCAGCGGCGTGGCTTCATAACGAGAATTGTGACTCAGGGGTGAGGCCCCCACGGGGCGGCCGTCATCAATTTATTACTTTGCTCACGCAGCAATGGACGCAGTTTGGTGACAAAAGACAAGAAGTCCGGATCGGCCAGCACAGCAGCCCAAAAGGTCCTGCGATCGGCATCGTCGTCAAACTTCCAGACATGGATGAGTTCATTGAGCGCACCGACATCCCCTGTGAAATATCCCACCAGTTTCTGAGGGTGACGGGCCAACACTGGCCAGCCTTCATTGGCATACAGCGAAGCAACCTCGCCCATCTTGCCCACCACGACCGAATAAGTCCTCAGCTCGTAAATCGCCATCAGCATGCTCCAGTAGTTGACGTGCAAATTAAACACGACCTTCTCATGTGGAGCAACGCGCAATGGTTTTAGTCGATCACCTTGTAGACGTGCCAAGTGATGCCATGGGCCAGTCTCTCCACCCGCTTGCAGATCAAGCCGTGCGCCATGGCTTTATTCCAGTTTGATCTTGCCGATCCATTTTCGAACGAGCCGATGATGACGCACTCGAGCTTCACCTGCTGCACCACCGCATTGATACGGATTTGTACAGCCAAGACAGGGGAAACGGGGGAATTTTCATGGAACCGTAGACACAAAAAAGCCCGATCGAATCAGGCTAATTTGCAGATTTCATGGGGAAATCATTGGAGGCGCGGGCCGGAGTCGAACCCCTGCAGCCACTGGCGAGCGTAAGGCCTGTGCTGCGGCCCGCACTCGCTCAGGGCAAATCGCGCACCAAACGGAAACCGGTAGCCGTGCCTTGATTGGCGGGCGGCGCCTTGCCCCGGTAGGCGCTGCGCAGGTACTTGTCGGTCAAATCCCAGCCGCCGCCACGCGTGACGCGGCTGCGGCAATGCAGAGGGGCTTGCCGCGTCACATCCGCCTGGAATGCCGAGGTCCAGCACGCTTGCACCCACTCCATGACATTGCCGTGCATGTCATACAAACCCCAGGCATTGGGCGGGAAACTGCCAACGGGCGCCGTGAATGGATAACCATCATCGCAGCCCTGCGCGCTCAACTTGGGGCGCAGCCGCAGGAGTGCCGCATCCGCCGCATTGGCCTGAGCGCACAGGCCTTGTGCGCCTTCGGGCCAGGGATAGGGGCTGGACGAACCGGCACGCGCGGCATATTCCCATTCAATTTCTGTCGGCAGACGGTAGGTTTTTCCTGTCTTACGACTCAGCCACTGGGCATAGGCCTGGGCGTCCATCCAACTGATGCAGACCACGGGATGGGCTTCGGACTGCGTAAAACCCGGGTAACGCCAGCCCAAATGCGCTTCTTTCACATAGCCGTCTTCACTGCGGCTCAAACAGCCGGAGGCGGCGCGGTGTCCCGACGCGCGTTCAAACACTTGCCACTGCGCGCGGGTCACCTCGGTTTGCGCGATCGCAAAGGCGGAAACCGCCAGACCTTGCTGAGGCCATTCGTCATCGTCACGACCCCGCTCATCGAGGGGAGAGCCCATGGCGACCTGACCCGCCGGCAACACCACCATGCGCGGGCAGTTCTCGCAGTCTTGCAGCAGGCGAGGCCCCTGCGAACGACTGGACGGTGGGGGGAGAGGCTGCGCAGGCTGGGGGGCCTGGCTCGGGGCGACGTACACCTGGGGCGCGGGCGAAGGCGTCTGCACTGCTGGCGTGGGTGCAGGTGCAGGTGCAGGTACAGGCGCCGGTGCCGAAGTCTCGGGCACCGTCCTTGGCGGCGCCTGGACGATGGCGGTCGGCTCATCCAGCGTGGTGCGGCTGGCCAGTTGCGTCAGCCGATCTGCAATCTGCTGGCAAGCCGCCAGCGAGAAAGACAAGCCCAGCCACAGCAACAGCCGCCCTGCCCTTGAATACGAGGCACGCGGATCCGCCGTCAAACCGGTCTGAGGATCAGCGAAAGCATCACGCATGGAATAGACAGCGCACACGGTTGGCGAAGCTCAAAAGCGCATGCCGGCCAGGGTACGGATCTGGTTGGTGTCGGAGAAGTTCACCTTGCGATCAAACGCCAGTTTGAAAAACAGCTGATGGTGGTCCAAGCCCAGCAACAGCATGTGGCCTTTGACCATGGGCTCGCCAGCGGCAAGGCGCCCCTGTTTCACGCCAAGGTCAATGGTCAGACGGTGCGTATCGTCGAGCTGCTTTCGCCAAACCATGTGGGCCACCCTTTGCGAAGTGCCCAGACGATCGTCCCACAGGTAGTAACCGGTCAGCATGGATTAGTCGGGCAAACGCCTGGCATAGCCCACCGTGATGGCGTCGTTGGGATCAAAGTTGAGGTTGTAGTAGGTCTTCAGATTGGTTCGACCAAAGCCCAGCAAAGCGTATCCATTGGCGCTCCCGATCTGGGCCGCCAAAGAGCCGCCGACAAAACCACCGGTGGCTCCCTGTACGGATGGCACAAGCACGCCAAACGGCATGGGCATGGCGTTCTCATAACCGAACCGGGTTTGCTCGAATTTCACCGTCGTGGCATCGCTGCCTTGGACGTAGTGGCCGACCCACGCCGTGTGACGGCCGTGATTGCCACGCAAATTCATGTCCCAGGCCGAGTGCTGGTTGCTGTTGTTGTAGTACGAAGGGGTGAGCTTGTAGCTCCAGTGATCTGCCGCCTCTTGCGCCCCGGCCGCCCAGGGCATCAAAACAAGGGCCAGCCACAGCGCCACACGTTCAACTAGGGATTGGATGTTCATGGATAGATCCTCACTGTAGGGATTGGTTTCACAAGGGCGCCCATTCAAAACCGAAGCTCAACCCTTCATGGCGCGTGGTCGCACCCAGGCTAATGACATCGCTGCCGTCAACCCAAACGCCATCTGTGGCCGGGCCTGGCCATCCTGCGCGGCTGTGCGTCAGGCCCTGTCGGCTGAGGTCACGCAGTTGGACACGCCGCTTGTGCACGTCCACCGCCTCGATCACCAGGTGCTGGCGCGAGACCATTTGGCAGCTGGCTGGAATCACCCAGTCACAGGCCTCGTCCCGACCCACGGTGAAGGGCAGCGCGTGCACCGCCACCGGCGCGGTCACAGGCCCCGACAAGGGGCGCAAAATGAGCAGCGCGGACCGGTCCGCTGCTGGTGGTGCGCTCACACGCAAAGGGGTGCGGTCCCTGGCCAGCGCTTGTGCCGGATGCCCCACCTGCACGGCAATGCGTGCGGTATGGGTGCGGGGGTCATTGGATGGCCCCCCCAGAAACAAGGTCTGCAGGTGTGCAAGCGGTTGCCAGTGGCCCGGCTCCAGACGCTGCCCCTGCACAAAAGTGCCGTTGGTCGACCCGGCATCCACACACTCCACCCCCCGCTCGTGCCGACGCAGCACCAGGTGCAAGCCTGAAACATGCTGCGCCGTCACCGCAACAAACCAGGCCGTCTCCCCCTCCCAAAGCACCGGGCTTTGGTCTTTGAGCACGAGACGTTCGCCGTCTGCCGTTTTGAGTGTCTTTTCGGTTCCCAACACCACCAGGGTCTGCATCACCTGGACGCTGCGCTGGCCCAGCGCGTCTTCGAGGTGCAAGGCCAGCGGTGGCCACTGCTGCGCCTCTTCGCTCGGTGCCGTCCACGCAGACCAGCAGGTCTGGGCCTCGATTTCGTAGGGTGACTGCGATGCCTGCGCCACAGATGCATCCACATCGTAGGGGCTGGCAGACGGCCGCTCAGGCAAAGCCATCGGCAGCAGCTCCAGCCGCGTCAGGCCCGCCCAGCTCACCCAACGCTCGATCGCCGCGGTACGCCAGGGACCACGGGCCATCCAACGGATCAGCTGGGACGTATCGCCTTCAGAGAACCACTCGCGCAATTGCCTGTCGTACGCGGGCGATGTCGCTCGGATCTGCAAATGCGTGATTTCCAGCCGCTGTTGGGGATCGATCTCGGCATGACGCTGGCTGCGTGGCACCCAGTCGGTGAGGGCTTGCCGGCGCAAGGCCTGGAACAAATCTGGCCAGGGACTGTGCACGGCTGGCGGCTCAGCGCGGCTACCAACATCGGCAGGGGCGGCGATCGCCGGCGCTTCTTCGGTCTTGGCCATGCCCAACCAACGGGCCAGTGGAGTCCAGTACTGTTTCATGGTTGACGCTCACTCATGCGCGCTGGGGCTTGCACACGCCGAGTCTCAGGCGGTGTCCCACATCCAGGGATTGCGGCTCAAAACGCCATTCGCAGGCCCCTTGCAGGTGCCGCTGCAAGGCTCGGTAAAAGTCGGTTGTGAGCGCCTGGAAGCGGGCTGCATCCACCTGTTGGGCCAGCAAGTTCTCATTCCAGCACACCTCAATGCGAGCGCGCTCACCATGCCGGGCCAGCCAGGCCGTGGCCAGCCACTGAATCTGGTCCCATCCCTGCGGCCAGGGCAAATCGACGGTGTGTGTGTGCAGCATCATGGGGGGGTCGGCGAACTCTGAAACTGCCGTATCGCCCACATGGCGATCTCGGCTGCGGCATTCTGGTCATCGGCATAACGGCCATCGGCACGTCGCCAATTGCTGTGCACCAGCACGGCCATGGCTTTGTCATAGTGCTCCGAGCCCGGCGACTTGAACAGGGCCGCATACCAACGGTAGCGGGGCCGAGGCAAGGGGTACTGGCTGGCACACGTCTGTGAACCCCGCTCCAGGCATTGGGCACGCTGTTGCATGTCCTGCATCAGCTGCTGCAGGCTGCGCTCATCGGCATCGCCCGGCGTTCCTGTTTTCCCGGCCACAGCCTGTCGCTTTTGACAAGCCTCGGCGCCCATGGCGCGCACACAGGCGGCATGCGCCGTTCCCCCGGGCAAGCTGGTGGTTTCCATCGCTGCGATCACCCGCCGCGCGACCGCCGGATCGATGCCTTCGGGACCCCGGGCAGCGGCAGCACGCAAGGCCACGGTGGCCTGCGGATCGCTCAGCCCATCGGCCCGTATCCAATCCACCAAGAGATGGGGATAGCGCGGAGTCTGGCCCTGCGCCGAACTGGCCATGACCGACAGCAAGCCAGCCACCCCGACCGGCGTGGCCAAGGTGTTGCCCTGGCCATAGGCCTCACTCACCAGCCCCATCTTGTCCCCCCTGCAGCGCACATAGCCCTTGGCACCGGACTGCGCACAGGCTTGGCGTTGCTCTCGGCTGGGCAAACTGTCGGGCCAGGACATGTCCTGGTAGCCCGCCGCACCGCCGGGCAATGGTGCGGGCGCCACCAGCGTCTGCCCCATCAGAACAGCCAGACTCGGTGCGGACAGGGGACCCAAGGCGCCCAAAGAGGGCCGTGTCCTGTCGGCCATCGGCACGCCGTGGAGCAGATCGAGCATGCCGCATTGGACCCAGGAGGCCTCGTTGCTGCGCTCGCAGCCGCTGTTCCATCCCAGTTGATGGGCGCTGCGCTGTGTCAACGCAGGCCGGTCGCAACGCATGGCGAATCCACCCTGGCCCAATTGGCGTCTGCACAGCAAAGCGTCCAAAAACTGCGGCGAGTCCGAACGCTGCAATGCCTGCTCAAGACCTGCCAGGCTGGCCTCGGCAGGGGTGTATTGCACAATGCCCGCCATCCACAGAGGCTTGACCAGGGAACCCGGCGGCGCCTGTGTGAAGAGGGCGTGGTTGCCCAGCGACTGCGGCGTGTGTGGTCGGTGCACGGTGCCCAGCGGCAAGACGGGACACGCGGGCGGGGGTTCGCCCATGCGGGTTTTGTCGTGCGCATGGCATGCGCTGTTGGCACTGGCGGCCACCACCACCCGGCCCGATGCGACATCAACCACCGAGATGCCCACCATGCGCACGCGGGCGTTTTCATAGCGTCCCTCGGCCTGCGTCGCGAAACGCGCACAGGATGGTCCACCCTGCCCGCTGAAACATTCGGCCAGGGTTTGTGCACCGGCTTGCCACCGCGGGTCGATGCTGAGTTGGGCATGCAGGCCCAGGGCCTGCTTTTGCCCGCCCCAGAAGACCCGGTTGTCATCACCAACGACATCCCCATAGCGTTCATGCTGGGGCAAGCGCCAAGGGGCCAGAGGCTCCAGCAGCGCAGCCCAGGCGGGGACCTGGCCAGGCCAAGGCGCCGCCGTACGCACAGCCTGCACCGCTGCGACTTGTGATTGACAGAATTTCGCGGAGGCACTCTCCGCGCGCTCGGACACCACGCGCTGACCGGTACTTGCATCGGTGGCATACACACAGCCCGGCAAACCGGCCCAGGCCGAGCGGGTGGTGAGCATCTGTTTGGGCATGCTGACCCAGACCTGGGGCTCAAAGCGCGCCTGTGCCGAGACGCGCCAACGCTCTTTCCAGGATAAAGAGGCCCAGAATTCCACGCCTTGCCGCTGTGCCTTGTTGTTGAGCCAGCGCAGGGCCTGCGCCAGTTCCTCACACCCTGGCAACAGCGGGTCTTGCAGCAATGTGGACAAGTCAAGCTGGTAGCGCTGCTTGACAAACTGCGTGCGCTGCAAGCCCAGCAGATGCCCCTGCAGGGCCTGCACCTCTCGCCGCAAGCGAGCGTGCCCCGCGCATGCCCCCACGGGCTCGGGCGAAAGCGCTGTCGACGGGTCTGCCGGAGCAGGACGCACATGGCCCAGAACGGCTTGCACTTGTTGCCAGGTCTGCGCACTGAAGTGCACCGGTGCAGGCCCCTTGAGCGCCGGACGCTGGTTCACCAACCAGCCACTGCCCAGCACCAGCAAGCCACACAGCCCCACCATGACACCGGCCCGGGTGAGGCTGAAACGCGCTTGTTCAAGCATGGGGCCTCCGCAGTCCAAAAGCACCCACGAACACGGTGCTGACCCACAGACTGGTTTTGCCATACCCCATCAAAGGCCAGGTCACGCCTGTCAAGGGCAACCAACCCAGATTACCGGCCACCGTGATCCAGGTCTGCATGAGCATCAGCACCGAAAACAGAAACAAGAGGTGCACCGTCCAGGCGCGCGCCACCACTTCAGGCTGCAAGAGCAACTGGGGCTTGAGCAGCCCCTGGCTCTCGCGCGCACAATGCACCAGCACCCGGTAGACGGCAGCCGTGAAAGCCAACAAACACAGCCAAGCACCCCAGGGCCCCCACCAGCCCATGAGCGCGGTGAAGGTGTAGTCGCTTTGCAATTGCAGCGGCAAGCCTTGGCACGCATCCAGGCGCGAGGTGCCGCACCAAGGCACTTGCCCGACACCAAAACCCCAGGGCCAGCGGGCGGCCTCGGTCTGGAACCAGACCAGACGGGCCATGTCGTCGTGCTTGGCGGTGAAGGGATCGCGCCAAGCCTGCAAACGTTCGCCCACCACATCCAGGTCGACACCCAGCCAGAAAATCGCGGCAAAGCCCAGGACCAGCATCACCACGCCAGTGGTCCAGCCCAGCACCGTGGACAGCACGACCGCCACCAGTAGGGCAATGACCAGCAAGGGGCCTTTGTCGGCCGTGAGAAAAGCCGCTGCCGCCGCCAAAACCAGGCAGCCCGCCACATCACCGAGCCCGCGCCAGGCCACCCGGGCATGCCCGGCATGCCAAAGCTGCGCGGTGATCGGCATCGTCCAAATGCACCAACTGCACATGCCCACCACGAACGCCGCTTTCAACAATTCGCCCGTCACATGCTGGGGCACGCCCTGCCGATGGGCCAGTGCTAAAACAGCCACGCCCAAGGCCGCAGCACACCAGTGCAGCCAGGACCCGCCACGAGGCCAAAGGGCCCAGGCCGACCGCGCCAGGCGCAAGCCCGCATTCAAGGTCCAGGGCGCGGCCCAGGCCGCAAGCGGCAAAAGCACAGCGCTCAGACACCAGCTCCACCATTGTTCGAGCGCCAGAAACCGCAGGCGTTCATGAAAGTGCAGCGATTGGTCCAGCAGCAACAACCACCCCAGCGCGGTGAACGCCCACCAAGCCGGAATCCAGCTGGCCACCACCAGGCGGCTGGAACGGCCCAAGGGCAGCTTGTGCGGGAAAAAGTGCCCCCACACCCAAGTCAGCGCCAGCCACCCCGCCCCAGCCGCCAGCGCCAGAGGGGAAGTCAGGGGCGAAGGTGCAAGGCCCGCCACAAACATGCCTGCCCAAAACAAAAATGCCCCTACCAGCAAGCCATTGAGCTGGGCCAGGGGGGCCACAGACGTGCGCATCCACAAAGTGGCCACGGCCGTGAACACCGCATGCGCAACCAACAGGAGCGGCAGGTGCGCCATCAGCTGCAGCGAATACCCCGCACGCCTGGCGTTCTCACTGGCCTTCAGCGCCAGCGAGACCTGGCGTGCGCCCACATCACTGCCCTCACCCGACAGCGATTGGGCCAGCCCCCACAAGGCCTCGACCTGCACCTCGTTGGGTGGCACTTGCACCAGCGGCAACACCCTCTCGAGCACCCAGCGGTCCCACTGCGCCAGGCGTTCGTTCGATTGCATTTGCAGTCGGCGCACATCTTCACCCAGTTGGGGCTCGAACTGGACCGGCGCGGCCTCCGACGAGGCCGTCGGCGCCGCCTGCCGAGCCGTTTCGGGCTCGGATTCGCTGGCCAATGCCGCGCCGATCCGGGCCGCGTCAGCCGCCTGCAGACGCGCGCGCCACTGCTGACTGCTGGCCAGCAACTCTTGCTGCCAGCGTTGTACATATGGCTGTTGCTGTTGCGGCGTCCGAGCCGCAGGCTCGCGCAGCCCACGCCAGACTGCACTCCACAGCCCGTCAATTTCGGTACGGCAAGGCCAACCGTCGGCAGACCACTGGGCAATGAAGTCCTGGTCACGCTGACACCACTGTCCGGTGAGCGTCTGCGCCACACCTTTGGACGCTTTGTCCCCGAGCCCCTGAGCATCCTTCTGCCAGCGCAGGACGCCCTCTTGCCCATGCTGCTGAACCGCTTGGGCCACCCACAGCACCGATGCGAGCGCCAGAGCGAATGCACAGCCTTCAAGCCAGGCAGCGCCCCAGAGGCGATCGATGGCGGTGCGCAAAGAACGTGTCATCGCCAACCCCAGGGCACAGGACCCAGCGCTGCCAAGGCGAACATGGCCAGACCCAATAGCCCCCAGGGCCAGCGGGTCTCGGGCAGCGCCGCGGGCATGGCCGGCTCGACCAGGATCACCGTCACATCATCGCGTGCGCCGGCACACTGCATTTGCTCGCACCAACGCTCGGCGATCTCCAATGAAAGAGGCGAAGGGTTGGTGCGCCAGCCACAGGGGCCGTCCTGCTCAATCAGGGTCGGGTCAAAGCCATCACTGCAGAGCAAAAGACGTTCGCCAGGGGCGAGGCAAAGCACATCAAACTGCGCTGGACATGCCATGCCGCAGCCGACCATGTTGGCGGGCGCATGTGGCGGCACACCCAGGGGCGGCTGCAGGCCTGCAGCGGCATAGGTTTGGGCAGTGGAGGCCCAACGGGCTTGCCAAGCGCCATCACGATGCACCAGCACCATCACCTGACAGTCACCCACCGTCATCGCCAGCCAGTTGGCAGAGGTGGCATCCAAAGACCACACCGCCGCGCACACGGCTGCGCCGGGGCCCGAATCCTGCTCAGCGATGCGTTGCGCGATGGCCTGGTCTGCCGCCTGCAACACGGCAGCGACCTCATCGGGCTGCGGCGCCTGCAAACTGCCAAGCTGACGCACCAGCATGGCACTGGCCACCTCGCCCAAGCTTCCCCCCCCCACCCCGTCGGCGACTGCAAAGAAGTCGGGCGCGCGGCAGGCATGGCTGTCTTGGTTGATCCGCCCGTGCTGCCCCGCCAAGGAGGCCGCACTGAAACGACCCGCCCTCAGGCGCCCAGGCGCCCCCCCCGGCTCTGGGTCGCCACGCATCTCGCGGTGGGGGGTCTGGTGCGACATGGTGCGTCAGGCCTTGGTTTGCAAGTCTTCATGCAGCAAGCGCGCGGCCGTGGCCAGCACCAGAGGGGCAACCTCATGGGTGAACGCTTTGCTTTCAGGGTTCCACGCCTGGGCCAAGTCATAAGTGCCCACATCGACCGCCTCATGCTCGGCTTGCGCCAGCAAATCCGAGATCGCCGCCGCTTGCGCATCGCCCACATTGACCAGCAAAGCCTTGAATGTGGCGCAACGTGACTTGATGAAGCTCTCGCCACCGAACAGGTCATCGACCCGCACCACATTGATCAAACCCACCACGCGCTCGATCGCTGTCTGCAAGGCCTTGGCCTGCGAACCCGTGAAACGGTGATCCAGAAAGCCCAGCAACAGCAGCTGCCCCTGGGCCTGACTGGCCCGCGCCTTGCGAAAGCCCGGTCGTGCGCGCGACCAACGATCATCCATGCTCTGCACGAGCTTGATGGCAGCGAACACGCTCAAGCCAAAAGACATGCTGTCCGACAGATCGATCAGGTAGTGGGTGTAGCTGGCCGACAAGAGCGTGACCCCCCCGAGCCCGGACTGAACCAGTACAAAGGCCTTGTTCATCCAGCCACCGCTCTTTTGCCCCATGCTCATCCAGACCAGCACCCATATCGTCAACAGATTGATCAGCAAGGCCGCGCCGTGGGGCATGGTGCGCAAATAGCTCCCGTGCAAGGCATCATCGAGAGCGGTGGCCAGGATCTCGCCATCGTCTTCGACCGAGGCCACCGAAGTCGGTTTGGTCTGGCCCAGACCCGGCGCCGACAGGCTCAAGACCACCCAGGCACCCTGGAAAGCGCGGGCTTGCTCCTGCGAAACCTGGTCGAGCAGCACATCGCTGAACGAGATCCGGTGGTAGCGGCCACGCTTGTTGCGCCAGTTCAGTGAAATCTGGTTGGGCGTGCCCGTCAGCTCTGCTCCGCCCAGCTCGGCCGTGCGCTGCACCATCGAAGGAAGAACAAAGGTGTTTTCCTCCCAGCGCAAAGGGTATTTGCGCACGATGCCATCGGCATCGGGCTTCTGGTTGGCCACACCCAGCCGGTCATGCATGGCGCCAAACATCGGCAAGATCACCGCCAGGGTGGCATCCGCCGCATGATCTGGCTTGGTCAAAACGCCGGGGATCTGCACCACTTTGAGCTGGCTCAGTCCATCGTTCTTCGGGTTCAGGCGAATCAGCGGAAAAGCGGTGCTGCGGGCCATTTGCGCCGTCACCTCCATGGCCGCGTCGGCGTCCGGGTTGTTCTTGTCCGGGTCCGACAACAGCACATTGAAAAGGACCGCCCGGGCGCCCAGATCGTTGAACTTCTGCAAACCATCGGCCAGCACATCGCGCGACCAGGGCCAGCGGCCATGCTGGTCCGAGAGCGCCGCCAGGCTGCGCTCATCGATGTCGACGATGAGGATGTCGCGCGCAGGCAAAGGACTGGAGAAGCGGTTCTTCAAGATCACGTCGTGGCTGGCCTTGGGCATGCCCGGCGTCCAGACGTTGATCGCAAACAGGTACACCGCGTACAAGGTGGCCAAGACCCCCACCGTGAAGATCGCCCGCGCACCGAACAGGCGCGAATAGTGCGCCACCATCGACATGGACAGGGTTTTGAGATCCAGCCCGCGCTTGATCAGGTTGTAAATCGGCGGGAAATACAACTTGGCCACATCGCGCAGCAAATCGATCACGGTCTCCATCATCTTGGACATCTCTACCCTCGGTCAAACAATCAGGCCAGCCAGACCCAGGCCAGCAAGGCCAGCAACAACAGCAAAAGCCCCAGCAGGATGGCCGAGACCCCCTGTGGAAACAACATCACCAAGAAATATGCAGCGATGGCACACAAGCCCAGCACGGGCGCATGCATCCAGCGCCTGGCCCGCTGCGACGCAGTCCAGACATGCCAAACGCCAGCGGCCACCACCAGTGGGGCCATGGCCATGGCCAGCAAACCCAAAACAAAGCCCAGATCAGTCAGCACCACGCCGCTTTCTTCAAAACGCCGATCCACAAATGCGAAGACGCCTGCCAACAGCAGCAGGGCCACCGGGGTCAAGCGCCAGCCACGTTCACCTGCAGGGGGATGTGTCACAGAGGCCGGCGCAAGTACTGGTCCACCTTGGACATCGGTCAGGGCAGCGGGCGCCTGAGTCACGACCAGCAAGGGCGTGAGCGCTGGCGTGGCCTGCGCCTGCAACAGGGGGGTGACGGCCGCCTCAAGCCGCCGCAAGGGCAGCGTGGTCACCGCCTCCTCCCATTGCGTGGGTGGCTCTTGCAATTGCCGCAGCAAGGTCTCGCTCAAGGCCAACAAACGGGCCGTGGGTGCATCCATCGCTTGCGCCAAGGCCGGCTCGGCGCAAGCCTCGGCGCAGGCATTCAACCAGCATTGCCAGGCTGCGCCGTCCGCCACCGAAGCCTCGGGCACCACCTCACGCATCAAGCGGTACAGGCTGAATATGTCGACTTGCGCGCACGCCGCACGCTGTATTGGCGCTGGATCGCCCTCGGTTTGGGCCTGCCGGATGGCGGCACGGTAAAAGTCGGGCAGGTAATCCAGGCGATCAGGATCGGTGGGCAGCACGAATTTCAAAGGCCGCTCGCGGTAGACCGC
>JACCDS011683151.1_pt1 | contig 17376 bp, 11 predicted proteins | sample 7446441 | NCBI WGS metagenome assembly JACCDS01 (sample SAMN15323445, study PRJNA562643) | freshwater metagenome | isolation source: river surface water | place: USA:Blue River Watershed | collected 2017-08-17
CATGGACCAGATAGTCCGGCGCCGCATGGCGTGCGATCACTTGAGCTTCGTTCAGTCCTGTGTGCGCGGCCAACGCGGCCAGGTCCGGTCCCGCCTCGCCGCCATAGAGAACCGGAATTTCCACGGGTGTTGGCAGGTCTTTCGGCCCGCCCGCGCCGGCATCGGGAGCGCCCGCCGTTGCCTGCACCGCCGCTGCGAATTCCGCAAAACTGCCGATCCGCGCCGGATCGTAGAAAACTCCGACGCTCGCGAAAGCTCCGAAACATTCCACCATCCCCTCCGGCGGCGCCGCCTGCAACCGCCGCACGGTCGCCCGCACCCGCGCCGCCGTTTCGCGGTCGATGGCCTTCCCCAACAGCAGCACCACGGCCGCATCGCCCAACGCGATCAGCGTCATGGCCGGAGCTTTCGCGCCGAAGATCGGTCCCGCAAAATAAAAAACCCGGCGCCGTGCGGCACCGGGTAAATGGGAGCGAGCTGTCCCGCAGGCAGACTCAGCGGGTGGCCGGCGCCAACGGCACCAAGCACAATTCCGGCGCCGCCGTCGACGCTGCCCGCACCGTGCCGTCGCCCGACGTCAGGACCGGCGTGGCCCGCAGCAAGGAACGCAGGTCGCTGACTTCGAGCAGCGCGATACCGGAACCCGCCGCCGAAGTCACCATCGCCGTGTAGTTGCCGGGCGGCAGCACCACGACCAGCGCCGACTCCAAGGCGTTGCGCGGCACGCCCGGCAGGCTTGCCAGTTCCGTGCCGGCCGTGACGGTGCCGACGTCGTCATTGGCCGCGATCTCACGCCCGGCCGAGTCGTACAGCCCAAGCCGCGGGTTCGCGATCGCTCCCGTCACGCCGAAGCTTGCCAGCGAAGGTCCTTTCGCGGCGATCAGGGCGCGGATCGGCTCGGGGCCGGTCACGCTGATGCCTTGGATGAGGACTTGGTCGCCCGGACCGACAAAACCACGGACGGCAAGATTGCCGAAACGTGTCGTCGGCGTCTCGTTGGAGACGGTGATCTGGCCGCGCAACTGGCCGCCGGCAAACGCGGAGCTGTGGAAATTCAGGTACATCCCGCCGGTGAGCAGGAGCAACGGATCGCCGACGTACGGGATGTCGTGCGCGCCGGAAATGTGGCCGTTCGCGGAGTTGTAGGCCCCGGCGGTGGCGCTGGTGCCGAGACTCGTGCGCACCGGACCGCTCACGCCCGGAGCGCCTTCGTGGATGTGCGAGTTGGTGAAGGTGCTGTTGTAATTGTAGATCGAGGTACGGATGCTGATCGTGTTGGCGACGGGATCGTAGAGCATCACGGAAGCGCCGCTGTTGATCGCGGTCGAAAGGTTCACCGCCGGAAAAGCGGCCTGCTCCTGCGCCACGTCGAGATTGGCCACCAGCCGCACGGGCCGCGCGGCGAGTTGGCCGCGGATTTCGCCGCCGGGAAACTGCGCGGAGTGGATGTTGAAATAGGCGCCGCCCTGCAGGAGCTTCAATTTGTCGCCACCGTGGCGGATTCCGCGGAACGTTGCGGTGAGCGCGTTGCCCGAGCGGGTGTAGACCGCCTCGCCGCCGAGGTTCGTGACCACCGGACCGTTGGTCCCGGCAGGCGCCTCGTGGATGTGCGACGCCGTCGCGGGATTCGCCATGTCCCGGATCGAGACGATGAGGTCGAACGAATTGGCTCCGACGTCGTACAGCATAATGGCCGAACCGGAAGCAGGCGACGTGGAGGCGGGGACTTCCTGCGTCGGACTGAGCGTGGCGCGCAATTCGACGACTTGGGAACGAAGCACGGGACCGAAGGCGCAAAACGCGCCGAGCAACAGGAGAACGAAGCACCGGGATAGTTTCATGGGGATGACAGCGGACAGAAACTCGCGCCGCCGATTCCGCACCTGCCAATACGTAACAGAATGGAAAGATCGGCCATCTTTCCGCCGCGCCGCAGCCGCCCGGGGACGAAGCGTCCGGAGTCGGCCGCGATTCGCGAGGAATGGGTTGAACTTTGTGACAAGGCGGCGACTAATTCGCCCTCCCATGGCCCTTCGTGCGTCTTCCGCTCCGCCGCAGCACTGAACCCCTTCGCGCTCCATGTCCGAACTCATCCGCCAGTTCCGCAATTTCTTCGTTTCGCTCCGCCTCACGGTGGTCCTGCTCGTGCTCGGCATGATTTTGGTGTTCGCCGCGACCCTCGACCAGGTGAACCTCGGGATCTGGGCGGTGCAGGAAAAATATTTCCGCTCGTTCTTCGTCCTCTGGAACGTCGGCGACATCCCGGTCCCGGTTTTCCCCGGCGGCTATTTCGTCGGCGGTCTCCTCCTGATCAACCTTACCGTCTCCCACCTTTACCGCTTCAAATTCACGCTGCGCAAATCGGGCATCTTCCTCACCCATGTCGGCCTGATTTTGCTCCTGCTCGGCGAACTCTTCACCGGCCTCCTCCAGGAGGACTACTCGATGCGCCTCGAGCAAAACGTCCCGAAGAACTACTCCGAAAGTTTCCGGGAAAACGAACTCGTCGTCCTCGACGTGACCGACTCGCAGTTCGACGACGTCGTCTCCGTACCCGAGGAACGCGTCGCCCGCGCCGAAGCCATCCAGCATCCCAAGCTGCCTTTCCGGGTCGTGCCCAAGGAGTACTATCCCAATTCCGCGCTCCAGAACCGCCCGGAAACCGAAGCGCCCGGCAACGCCCCTTCGAAAGCCACCCAGGGCATCGGCCAACGCGTTCGCCTCGTGCCGCTCCCGATCACCTACAAACAAAACGAGCGCAACATCCCCGCCGCGTTCGTCGAACTCGTCGGCTCCTCCGGTTCGCTCGGGACGTGGCTCGTCTCCGCCGATCCCCGTTTGCCGAACCAACGGTTCGAACACGCCGGCCGCACCTACGAAATCGCGATGCGGTTCCTCCGGACCTACAAACCCTTCGAGCTCACGCTGCTCAAGTTCAGCCACGACCGCTACGCCGGCACCGAGATTCCGAAAAACTTTTCCAGCAACATCCGGCTGAAAACTCCCGACGGCCAGGACGACCGCGAAGTCCTGATCTACATGAACAACCCGCTGCGGTACTCGGGCCTCACGTTTTACCAGGCCAGCTTCGAACCCGGCAACGACAAGGTCACGATCCTCCAGGTGGTCCGCAATCCGAGTTGGCTCGTGCCGTACATCGCGTGCTCGCTCATGACCTTCGGCCTCCTGATCCAGTTCGGCATCCACCTTTTCGCTTTCGTCGGCAAACGCCGCGCCCCGCGCGCCCTCCCCGCATGAAGAAACTCATCCCCCTGCTCGTCCTGGCCGCGACGGTTTTCTACGTCGCCCGCACCCTGATGCCGGTACCGGAGGCGTCCGCCTTCAAGATCGCCGCCTTCGGCGAACTGCCGGTGCTCGTGAACGGCCGCATCAAACCGTTGGATACGGTGGCGCGCAGCTCGCTCCTCCAGCTCCAGGGCCGCCAGCGCGTCAGTTCGCCGCTGGTTTCCGCGCCGATCGTCGCGACGCCGTCGGAATGGCTGCTCGAGGTCGTCTTCCGGCCCGAGAAGGCCGACACCTTCCCGACCTTCCAGATCGACAATCCCGATTTGCTCGCGCTGCTCGGCAAGACCGAGGACGACATCAAGATCAAGTACGAGAAGACGGCGCTGAAGGTCCTTTCCGTGTTCGGTTTCGTCCCCTCCCATTTCCGCCGCTTCTCGCTCCGGGATCTCACCCCGCACATCGGCACGATCCAGGAGCAGGCCAAACTCGCCGATCCGATCGAGGCCGCCGTCCGGACTCCTTTCCAGCGCGCCGTGCTCCAGCTCTACGGCAATCTCGTCCATTACCAGCGCCTCCGCCACGCCCTCGTCGCGCCGGGCCGCACCGATTTTCTCGGCGATCTCCTCAAATTCCAGGACAACGTCGTAGCGGGCGTCGCCGCCGTCCGCGCCAAACAGGCCGGCCAGGAACACGACGCCGCTCTGGTGTCCACCATGACCGAGATCGGCGAAAGCTTCGTCATCATGGCCGAGTCGACCAACCTGCTCGTCATTCCGCCGGACGCCGGCAACAGCGACCCCACCGCCTGGAAACCCGCCGGCGCCGCCCTGCTCGACACCTTCCGCACCGGCCGCGTCAACTCCGGCGCCCTCGCCTACGCCGGGCTCGCCCACGCGTGGCGCAACAACCAGCCCGAGCAATTCAACAAACTGATCGAACTCTACCGCGCCGAGATCGGCAAGCGCCTCGAACCCCAGCTCACCAAGGTCGGCGCCGAAAAGCGTTTCAACGTCGCCCAGCCTTTCTACAGCAGCATGACGCTGTACGCCGTCGCCCTCTTCGTCGGACTCTTCTCCTGGCTGCTCTGGCCCGATGTGCTCGGCCGCTCCGCCTTCTGGATCACCGCCGTGGCGTGGTTGGTGGCCACCGGCGGCATGGCCATGCGCATGTGGATCGAAGGCCGGCCGCCGGTCACGAATCTCTACTCCTCGGCCCTCTTCGTCGGCTGGGGCGCCGTCGGCCTCTGTCTGATTCTCGAACAGATCTACAAAAACGCCATCGGCTCCGTCGCCGCCGGGGTGATCGGCTTTTCCACGCTGCTCATCGCCCATCACCTTTCGCTCAGCGGCGACACCATGGAAATGATGCGCGCCGTCCTCGACTCGAACTTCTGGCTCGCGACCCACGTGATCGTCGTGACCGCCGGCTACTCGGCGACGTTTCTCGCGGGCTTCCTCGGTATCATCTACATCCTCCGCGGCCTGTTCACCCGCACCCTCGACAGCGTCACCGCCGATGCGCTCACCCGCATGGTTTACGGCATCATCTGCTTCGCGACGCTCTTCAGTTTTGTCGGCACCATCCTCGGCGGCATCTGGGCCGACCAGTCCTGGGGCCGCTTCTGGGGTTGGGACCCGAAGGAAAACGGCGCGCTCATCATCGTGATCTGGAATGCCGTCATCCTCCATGCCCGCTGGGGCGGCATGATCAAGCAACGCGGCCTCATGAACCTCGCCATCGGCGGCAATATCGTGACGAGCTGGAGCTGGTTCGGCACCAACATGCTCGGCGTCGGCCTGCACAGCTACGGTTTCACCGACGCGGCCTTTGTCGCCCTCTCCGGCTTCGTCCTGAGCCAGATCGCGTTCATCGGCCTCGGCTGCCTGCCCCTCTCCCTCTGGCGCAGCTTCAATCGCCGGCCGGCCGCCGGCCAGCCGGACGCCGCAGCCGCCGCTCCGGGGCGCTGAGCCGGGATTCGGCAGTTGAGAGTTGAAGGTCGAGGGTTGGGAGATCGATCTGTGGCACGGAATACGCAACCGCAGTACGGTAGGTTCGAAACCGAACGGGTTGGCTCTCAACTCTCAACCAAGCTCACTCAACTGCCTGAGTTCGGCTGAGCCGCTCCGGTCCGGTCGTCTACTTGCCGAGCAGTTCCGCCGCGTGCGCGAGCGCGCTCTTCGCGTTGCGATCGCCGAGCATCCGCGCCAACTCCGCGATGCGCGCCTTGCGCGCGCCATGGATCGCCTCGATCGAAACCTGCGCTCGGTCGCCGGATTGATCTTTCGTCACCACGAAGTGGCTCCGCGCCTGCGCCGCCACCTGCGGCAGGTGCGTGACGCAGAGCACCTGGTGCCGCCGCGCGATCGCCGCCATTTTTTCGCCGACGATCCGGCCGATTTCGCCGCCGACGTTGGCATCGACCTCGTCGAACACGAGCACCGGCACCGCATCGAGGTCGGCCAAGACTGTCTTCAGCGCCAGCATCACGCGCGCCAGTTCGCCGCTCGAGGCGATGCGGCTGAGCGGCAACGGCGCTTCGCCCACATTGGGCGAAAATAGAAACTCCACGCGGCAATCCCCGCCCGGACCCAGTTCGGGCAGGTCGCTCAGCCGGACCGAAAATTCCGCTTTCTTGAACCCGAGCGGCACGATGCTTTTCGCCGCCAGCTTCGCGAGTTCCCGCGCCGCCTTTTCCCGCGCGCTGCGCAGCGCCTGCGCGTCCTTCCGCGCTTGGCGCAGTGCTTCGTGCGCCGATTTTTCGGCCCGGGCCAACGCCCCTTCGATGTCGCCCTGCTCCGCCAGCCGGCGGCGCATGTCGTCGCGCGCCCGGGCCACCGCAGCCACATCGCCCCCCAGCCGCCGTTTCACTTCCAGCCACGTGTTCATCCGCGCCGACAGATCCTCGGCCTGCTCGGGATCGAACTGCACCTGCTGGCCCAGCGCGGAAAACTCCGCTCCGAGCTCGTTGAGTTCCACCGCGGCGGAGGCCAGCCGCGCCGCCAGCGGACGGCTGGCGGCGTCGATCGACTCCAATTGCCGGGCTTGGCGCAGCAGCTCCGCCAGCCGGCCCTGCAGTCCGTCCTCCCCAGTCAAACCGCCGGCCAGACCACCCGCGAGTTCCGCCAATTCCTGCGAGCGCGCTAGACGCTGGAAATCGCGCTCCAGCACTTCGATCGCCTCCGCCGAGAGATCGAGCGCGTCGAGTTTCGCCACTTGGTTTTGCAGGTACTCGATCTGGTCGGGAGCCAGTTTCGTTTCCTGCGCCAGCCGGTTCAGGTCGGCCACCCGATCGCGCCACACGCGGTAGCTCGCGGCATAGGCGGCCCCGAGTTCCGGCGCCCGGCCGAAGAGATCGAGCAACTCCAGCTGGCATTCCTCCTTCAGCAGCCGGCGCGGCTCGCTCGGGCCGTGGAAATCGATCCACTTGGAGCCGAGACGTTGCAGCGAAGCCAAGGTCGCCAAACCGCCGTTCACCGTGATTTTCGGCGCCTTCTCCCGCGGCAGGCTGCGTTTCAAAATCAGCACGCCTTCCTCGCACAGCGGCAAACCGAGTGCTTCGAGTTCCGCATCGATCGCCGCCGCATCCGCAAAGTGCAGACTCGCCTCGACCTCGGCCGCCGCCGCGCCTTGGCGGATCACCGCTTTGTCGGCGCGTTCGCCGGCCAGCAGACCGAGCGCGCCCAGCAAAATGCTTTTTCCGGCCCCCGTTTCGCCGGTGACCGAGGTGAAACCGGCCTCGAAATCGAGGGTCACTTCCTCGAGCAGGGCCAGATTGCGGATTCGAAGGGTCTGCAGCATGCGTGGCCTACAGGCACAAAAAAACCGCCGGCAATCAAGCGGCGGATTTCAAATGGTGGACCTTACTGGACTCGAACCAGTGACCTTTTCCATGTCAAGGAAACGCTCTAACCAACTGAGCTAAAGGTCCAAAAATCTGAGTCGGCGAGTAACGCGAGCCCGCTCGCGCAGCGCAAGGAAAAATCTTACTCCTCCGCCGCGAAAAATTCCGCCGCCGCCGCCACATCGCGGGCGATCTGCGCCCGCAGTTCAGGCAGGCCCGCAAACTTCATTTCCGGCCGCAAAAATTGCCGCCACTCGATGCGCACCTCGTCGCCCTCCCCGATCGGACAGGCCCCGAGCACGTGCACCTCGATCCGCGGCAGCGTCGTCTGCTCCACCGTCGGCCGCAGTCCGTAGTTGGCAACCGCCGGCAGCAGGTGCTCGGTTCCGCGCGCGGCAATTCGCACCGCGTAAACGCCTAACCGCGGCCGCGCCTCCGGATCCCAGGCCACATTCAACGTCGGGAAACCGATCGTGCGCCCCAGCCGCTTGCCCGGTCGCACGACGCCCTCCGCCGCATAGTCGCGGCCGAGCAGCCGATTCGCGTCGGCGATACGTCCTTCCGCCAGCAACCCGCGGATTCGGGTGCTGCTGACCGGCTCGCCGTCACGCTGCACGCGCGGCGCGGCCTGCACCGGGATTCCCGCCGCCGCTCCCGCCGCCTGCAGCAACGCCACGTCGCCCGCGCGCCGGTGCCCGAAACGGAAATTCTCACCCACGTAAACCGCCGCGAGGTCCGGGAATCGCCCGCGCAACCACGGGAGAAAATCCGCCGCCTCGATCCGGGCGAAGTCGGCATCGAACGCTTGGGTCACTACCGCGTCCACGCCGAGCTCCCGCAGCCGCTCCGTCTTCGCCGCGGCATCCAGCAACATCGGCGTCGGCGCCGCCGGCCGGAACAGCCGGCTCGGGTGCGGCCAAAACGTGAGCACAGCCACCGCGCCGCCCGCGGCGCGCGCCGCCGCCACGGCCGCACCGATCACCGCTTGGTGTCCGACATGGACGCCGTCGAACATCCCGATCGCCACGTGCCACGGCCTCCCCGGCGGGAGCGGAACCGGGACGGAGAAGGTTGCGGCGGCGGCCATGGCGTCGAATGGAGGCCGCGCAGCTTCGCACTGCGGTCCGGCCCGCGCGGGTTCAGAGTGCGATGCTCGGGACGGCGTCGCGCGGGGCGATCAGCCGTTTTTCGATTTCCGGCAGAGTGAGCGCCTGGATCTGGTCGAGCGTCAGCGCCTGCGAAACGTGGAACTTGTCGGTCGCGGTCCGGCGCAACGCCGCGAGATGCGCGCCGCAGCCGAGCTTCTGGCCGAGATCATGGGCGAGCGTGCGGACATAGGTGCCCTTGGTGCAGCGCAGCCGGAAATCGAAACGCGGCAGCGCGAGCCCGGTGAGATCCCAGGTGTTGACGCGGATGAAACGCGGCTCGCGTTCGACTTCCTCGCCCTTGCGCGCGCTCTTGTAGAGCGGCACGCCGCCGATCTTGATCGCGGAGTACATCGGCGGCAACTGGTACTGGTCGCCGAGGAAACCCTGCAGCGCGCCGCGGATTTCGGCTTCGGTCAACGGCGGCACCGGCCGCGTCTCCATCATCTCGCCGTCCGCATCCTGCGTGTCGGTCACCTTGCCGAGCTCGATCGTGCCTTCGTATTCCTTGTCGAGACTGACCAGATACTGGGAAACCCGGGTCGCCTTGCCGACCAGAACGATCAGCAGGCCCGTGGCCATCGGGTCAAGCGTACCGGCATGGCCGATACGTTTCATCTTCAGCTTGCCGCGCAGGCGGGCGATCACGTCGTGGGACGTGTGGTCGCCCGGCTTGTCGACCAGGAGAATACCTTCCATTTCGCGCGGCGGGACGAGCATGGTCAGACGGCGGGGGCCGGTACCGCGGCCAGACGCGCCGCGATCGCGGCGACCAGTCGCGGATAAAATTCGGCCGCACCGGCCTTCAGGCTGAGACCGGCGGCGCAGGCGTGCCCGCCCCCGTTGAACTCCGCGGCCACCAGATCCATGCGGTAGGCGGGCTCTTTCGCGCGCAGGCTGGCTTTGACGGTGCCGTCGGCGCGCAACTCGATCAATGCGCCGACGTCGACGCCTTCCAGACAACGCGCATAGTCGACGAGTCCTTCCGTGTCCTCCGCGCAGGCCCCGGTGGTTTCGAAAACCCCGGCCGGCAGCGTGCCGATGCAGGCCCGGCCGCCGCACTCGAGCGTCAGCGTGCCGAGGAAGTGCTGCAGCAGCCGCATTTTCCCCACCGTCTCTCGCTCGTAAAGATTGTAGCCGGCCTCGCTGGGGCTCGCGCCGCGCGCCACGAGCTCACCGGCCAGCACGAAGCAGCGGCGGGAGGTTGAGTTGAAGCGGAATTGGCCCGTGTCCGTCAGGATCCCGGTGTAGAGCGCCTTGGCGGCCTGCGCCTCGATGGCGAAGCCGAGGTCGAGAAAGATCCCCGCCAAAATCTCGCAGGTTGCCGCCGAGGCGCTGTCCAAGAGATTGTGCCGGGCATAGCCGGCATTCGAAAGATGGTGGTCGATCACCGCGGCCGGCCGCGGGAAGTGGGCTTTCAGCCGTTCCCCGGCCCGCGCGTGATCGGCGCAGTCGACAAAAATCGCGGCCCGCGGCTCGGAACGGGCGAGCACCGCATCCGTCCGCAGGAACTCCATGCCTTCGGTCAGAAACAGCAGCCGCCGCGGAATCGGGTCGGGATTGACGCAGATCACATCGAAGCCGCGCGCCCGCAACGCGAGAGCCACCGCGACCTGCGATCCGATGCAATCGCCGTCGGGCCGGGCATGGCCGACGACCGCCACCGCCTGCCCCTGCAGATCGGCCAGCATCCGGCTGAAAGCCGCGGAGAGCTGCGGGTAATGCTGCGCCATGGCGGGACTCAGGCCGGATCGGGGCGCGGCGGCGCGGGCGGATCGATCTCGTCGAGGGCCTGCAGGATCCGCGCGCCGCGCACCGCGGATCGGTCGAGCACGTACTCGAGCTTCGGGAGATACTTCAGGACGATCCGGCGGCTCAGTTCCGCGCGGATGTCGACCGCTTTGGTCCGCAGCCACCACAGTTTCTTTTCGGCCTCTTCCTCGTCGGCCACCACGGCCACGAACACCCGCGCATCGCGCAAATCGGGCGAAACGCGGACCTCGGAAATGGTGATCGCCACCGCCTCGCTCTGGTAGCGCTTGCGCAGGATGTCGCTCAGCTCGCGTTGGACGAGCTCGTTGACGCGGACGGTGCGGTTCGACACGGGGAGAGCAGCGGACGGGAAACGGCGGGCGGAAAAACAGGACCGGCACCGGCGGCGCAAACCGCCGGCGACCGGTGAATCAAAGGGCCGCGCGGACCTTCTGGACTTCGAAACATTCGATGACGTCCCCGGCCGCGTAGCCGTTGAAATCGTCGAGCTTGATACCGCATTCCAGTCCGGCGCGAACTTCGTTGGCGTCGTCCTTGAACCGTTTGAGCGTGCCGATTTTGCCTTCGTGCACGATCTCGCGGCCCCGGCGCAGGCGGGCGGCGGCGTTGCGGTTGATTTTGCCTTCCGTGACAAGACAGCCGGCCACGAAACCCTTCGCCAACGGGAAGACCTGCCGGACTTCGGCGGCGCCGGTCTTGATCTCTTTGATATCGGGATCGAGCAGGTCGGCCATCATTTCGCGGACCTTGTCGCCCATCTCGTAGATGATATCGAACGTCTCGATCCGCACCCCGTGGTGCTTCGCGAGCGGAATCACGCCGTTTTCGAGCTTCGTATGGAATCCGATGATGGTCGCCCGGGAGGCGCCCGCCATCAGGACGTCGTTTTTGGTCACGAGACCGACCTCGACCGAAACAATCTCGAGCTGGACCTTCGTGCTCTTGATGCCCTCGAGGATGTTGCGCACCGCCTCGGAGGAACCGAACACGTCGGTCTTGATGATGACCTTGAGCACCTTGGCCTGGGTCGCGGCGATATTCGCGAAGAGTTGCTCGACGGAAACTTCCTTCGGCACGGCCGCGGCCGTCGAAGCGAGCTTGCGGTGGCGCAGCTGCTCTTCTTCGGCGAGTTTCTCGGCCTCGCGGGCGTTCTTGACGACCTTGAAGTTGGCGCCGCTGTCGGGCGTGCCGCTCCAACCGATGACGCGCACGGGCGTCGCCGGGGGCGCTTCCTTGAGGTTGTTGCCCTGATCGTCGAACATCGCGCGGACCTTCGCGAAATTCGGGCCGCTCACGATGGCGTCGCCCACGCGCAGCGTGCCGCGCTGGACGATGACCGTCGCCAAGGGGCCGCGGCCGAAGTCGATTTCGGATTCGATCACGACGCCGCTCGCCTCCGCCTTGGGATTGGCTTTCAGCTCCAGCACGTCGGTCTGCAGGAGAATCATCTCGAGCAACTCGGTGATGCCCTGGCCCTTGATGGCCGCCACCGGCACGGTGATCGTCTCGCCACCCCAGTCTTCCGGGGCGATGCCGCGCTGCTGCATCTGGCCCTTCACTTGATCGAGATTGGCACCTTTGACGTCCATCTTGTTGACGGCGACCAGGAGCGCGAAACGTTCCGGGTGCAGCTGCTTCTCGTGGAGGGCGATTTTGAGGGCCTCGTCCGTCTGCGGCATGAAGCCGTCATCGGCGGCGACCACGAGGATCGCGACATCGGTGACGCTGGCGCCACGGGCGCGCATCTTGGTGAACGCGGCATGGCCGGGCGTATCCAAAAAGGTGAGTTTGCGGCCGTTGAACTCGATCTGATAGGCACCGATGTGCTGCGTGATACCGCCCGCTTCGCCGGCGGCGACGTTGGCCTTGCGAATCGCGTCGAGCAGCGACGTCTTGCCGTGGTCGACGTGGCCCAGAATACAGACCACCGGAGGCCGGGGCTGCAAATGCTTGGACTCGTCCTCGTCCGGCTTCTTCTCGGCCTTTTTCTCCTTGGCCGCCTGCTGCGCCGCGGCGTCGCCGCGGTGCTTGATCTCGAGCATGAACCCGTACTTTTCGGCGACTTTCTGGGCGACCGATTCCTCGATCGTCGAGTTCATCGCGGCAAAGCCGACGATCTGGTTCAGCTCCGAAATCAACTTGAAGGGCTTGAGGCCCAGCGCCACCGCGAAGTCCCGGACCACGATCGGCGGCTTCAGGTGGAGGATTTTGACGTCCCCTTGGACGGTGATCAGCGGCGCGGCCGCCGGAGCGGCCGAGGAAGCGGGCGCCGTGCCCGGGAGCGGAGGCGGCCGGGGTGCCATGACCGGAGCCGGAGCGGGTGAACGCGCGGGCAAGGGCGGCGGAAGATTGGGCGCCTTCGCCATCGGCGGCGGCACGACCGGAGCGGCGGGAGCACGAACCGGGGCCGGAACCGCCGGCGGAACCGGCGCGGGCGCCGGAGCCGGCGCGGCCAGAGGCACGGGCACCACCGGCGGACGAACCGGAGCGGGCAGCACCGGCGGCATCGAGGGCCGGGGAACCGGGGGCGGCGTCGGAATCCGCGCGACGGGCGGCGGCGCGGAGACGATCCGGGGAGGCACCGGCGGAACGGAGACCGGCTTGGGCGCCGAAACCGGAGCGGGCGCGGCGACGGGCACCGGAGGCGGGGGCGGAGCCGGCACGGGAGCCGGAGTCGAAGCGGCCTTCAAAGCCGCAGCCTTGGCCGCGGCCGCCGCCTCTTTCTCACGGTCGATATCGGACTTGGACTTGACGAAGACGCCGGTCGGCTGGCCGACCTTCGGCGCGGCGCCGCTGTCGGCCGCAGGCACCGGGGCTTCCGTTGCGACCGGCGCCGCGGCGGGCGCGGCCGCAATCTTGGCGGCGAACTCTTCCCGCAGCGCCGAGGCGCTGATGTTGTCCACGGTGCTCGAAGGCGATTTTACATCGGGAGCGATGATCTTTCGCTCCTTGAGGAGCGTGATCATCTCTTTGTTCTCCATGTGGAGTTCCTTCGCCAGTTCGTGGATGCGAATGCTCATGCAGCGGTGTTCGGGATACGGATACGGAAACGTTTACTGAGCGCGCGCGGCTACCCGGGCGATAATATCGGCGGCTTCTTCCGGCGCAAAACCGGAGCCTTCGAGGTCGCCCGCTTCGACGCCGTCGAAGAGTTCGAGCGAAACAAACCCGGCCTTGACGAGCCGCAACGCGAGCGCCTCGGGAATCCCGAGGGAAGCCACGAGCTTGCGCTTGGCATCGCCTTCCGGGTCGGCGCCGACGGCCTTGAATTCCTCGATGTCGAGGCGCCAGCCGATCAGGCGGGAAGTGAGCCGGGCGTTCTGCCCCTTGCGGCCGATCGCGACGGCAAGATCGTCGGTCGCGACCTTCAGCAAAATGCGGTGGTTGCGTTCATCGAGCACGATCTCGCGCGGCAACGCCGGCTTGAGGGCCTCGATGATCATTTCGCGCGGGTCCGCGAAGTACTTGATGATGTCGATCTTTTCGCCGCCGAGCTCGCGCACGATCGTCTTCACGCGCGCACCGCGGGCGCCGACGCAGGCACCGACGGGATCGACCTTCGAGTCGGTGCTCGTGACCGCGATCTTGGTGCGGTAGCCGGGCTCCCGGGCGAAGGCTTCGATTTTGACCGTGCCGTCGGCCACCTCGGTGACCTCAAGCTCGAACAGGCGGCGGACAAACTTGGGGCTGGCGCGGCTGAGAATGATTTCGGGGCCGCGGGGCGTGCTTTCGATCTCCATCAGCAGGCAGCGGATGCGTTCGCCCGGCTGGTATTCTTCGCCGGGGACCTGCTCTTTGCCGGGCATGACGGCCTCGGCCTTGCCCAGATCCACAAACAGATCGTTGCGTTCGCGGCGGCGGACCGTGCCCGTGACGATGTTGCCGACCTGATCCTTGAAGTCGTCGTAAATGCGGTCTTTCTCGAACTGGCGCAGGCGCTGCATCACGGCCTGGCGCGCAGTCTGCGCCGCGATGCGGCCCAAGGTGGAGGGATCGATTTCCCGTTCCAGCATCTCGCCGACGGCGGCGCCCGGTTTCACGACCTGGGCTTTTTCAACATGGATTTCCGTCTTCGGATTGCTGACGGAATCGACGACCTTCATCACCGCCCAAGCATGCAGCTGGCCGTTTTTCGGATTGATATCGATCTTCAGTTCCTGCCCGGAATTGACACCCTTCTGGGCCGCGGTTTTGAGAGCGTTGGCAATCGTGGCGATCATGTCGGCACGCGGAATGCCCTTCTCCTTCTCCATGTATTCCAGGACGGATAGAATTTCGCTGCTCATATGGGTGGATAATGGGGAAAAAAAAAGCGGGCCGCAGGGCCCACTTTTCGAAAAGTGAGTTGATGTGAGTCGGAAGAAGTAGCCGGTCGCGGAAAATTTTGTCAAGCCCCCCGGGCTCCGCGGAGGCTGCGCCGCCGCAAGCCGGAGCCGACCGCTGCGAAAACTCTGCCCATGCTGCGCTTGCGCAATCGTCGGCCGGCAAAACGACGCCGCCGAAAATCGCGCCAGCCCGACCTCGCCGCCCTTCCCCGCGGCTGCGTTTGCCGGGGTCGACGGCACGTTCAACGCCTCGCCTTGGCGGGGACTCCGCGAGCGCGGCGGAAGCGGGAGGCCGGCGCGACGCCCTCAGGTTCTTTCGGAATCGTTGATCCAGTGGGCGGCGCGGGCGGTCAGTGCGGCCCCGGATTCGAGGCCGAGCTGGTTCTTGATGTTCTCCCGGTGGGCTTCGACGGTCTTGATGCTGACCCCGAGCTTGTCGGCGATGTTGCGCGTCGGCAGGGCCAGCCCCACCGGGCGGAAAATCTGCAGCTCGCGATCGCCCAACTGCGCTGCGACGCCCCCGGGGTTGCCCAATTGGCCGGCCAGAGCGCCGACAGCGGCGGCGGATCGGCGACCCTTGCTCCATAAAACATCCTCATAGCACCAAACGTAGGGAGAGCGTTGGGCTTTGGCAGGAGGCCGAGCGCAATCTCGGCTTCGATGTGCCAGCCAGTGCCGGCGAGAGAAGGAAAACCGGGGGCTTGCGCCAATTCGTCGGCGACGTTCGGCCTGCATTCCGGCAGCCGGGCTGTGCTTTTTCGCAGAGCAGATGCAGACACGGCAAACAGGACACTTTTCGAAACTCGGGAAGGGATCTGTCCCGTTTCCGTCCCCTTTCCCGAAGTTACCTCTGAGAGTGGTGCCCCCACGGGGAATCGAACCCCGCTTTGAAGATTGAGAATCTCCTGTCCTAACCGATAGACGATGAGGGCAAAACCGAAGGGCCTAAAGTCCGGGTTTCGCGCCCAGCGTCAAGCGTCGTTTCGGCCGCGCGTCGCGGCGCGCGGCCGGCCCGCCTCAGCCAAGCGCGAGGTCCGCACGCTTCGCGTCTTTCACCGGCCACTTGCTCACGGTGATGCCCTTCGCGTTGCGGTTGCTGACCGGCACGGTCGTCAGGTCGAATTCGAATTCCCTCACCCGCGCGCCGCTCCGCCCGTCGATGAAGACGTTCAGCTTCTTCGGCATCTCCTTTTCCGATTTGCTGACTTCGAAGTATACGATCCGCGAACCTTCGCTCTTCACCAGCGGATAGAGTTTGTCGCGCGACAGGCCGCCGATCTGGAAACGTTTGGCAAACGCCTTCCCGGTTTCCTTGTCCTGGTAGATCATCGTGTAGAAGTTCGGGTCGCCGTCGGCCGGCCACACCGCGCAGTGGATGATATCCCGGCCCATGAAGACCTTGTCGGCCACCTTGGTCACTTTCAGCGAACCGTCGCGCATCACGCAGAGCGCGCTGTCCAGCACCGAGCACTCCTGCACGAATTCGTGCTGCCGCCAATTCAGGCCGATGAAGCCGTCCTCGCGGTTCACATACAGGCGCTGGTTGGAGGAAACGACTTCCGCGGCGTTGATCTGCTGGATCTCGTCGTACTGCGTGCGGCGTTTGTGGCCCTTGCCGTATTTGTCCTGCAGCATTTCGAACCAGGCGATCGCGTAGGCGGTGAGGTTCTTCAGGTTCGCCTTCGTTTCCTTGATCCCCTCCTCGATCTTCTTGAGCGCCTCGTCCGCCTGGAACCGGTTGAAAGCGGAGATGCGCTTGATCCGGATTTCCGTCAGCCGCGCGATGTCCTCGTCGGTCACTTCGCGCCGCAGGTTCTTCACGAACGGCTTCAGGCCCTCGCGGATTTCCGCCAGCACGCTTTCCCAGGTCTTCGACTTCTCGATCCGGCGGTAGATGCGCTCCTCGATGAAAATCCGCTCGAGCGAATCCCAGTGCCACTGCTGCTCGAGCTCGCCGAGTTTGATTTCGAGTTCCTGTTTCAGCAACGCCTTGGTACGGTCGACGGCGCGCTTCAGGATTTCGCGGACGCCGAGGAATTCCGGTTTGTCCTGCCGGGTCGCGGGATCGTTCACGATCACGCAGGCCGCCGGGGAAATGTTCAGCTGGCACGACGTGAAAACGTAGAGCTGCTGCGTGACCTGCTCCGCGTCCGCGCCCTGCGGCAGGTGGACGAGAATCTCGACCTGGTCGGCGGTGTTGTCGTCGACGTGGCGGACCTTGATCTTGCCCTTGGCGTTGGCGGAAAGGATCGACTCGATCAACGACTCGGTCGTCGTGCCGAAGGGCAGTTCCGTGATCGCGAGCAGGTACTTGGAACGCGTCTCGATCCGGGCGCGGATCTTCACTTTGCCGCCGCGCTCGCCGTCGTTGTATTCGGAGAAATCGGCGATGCCGCCCGTCGGGAAATCCGGATAGATCCGGAAATTTTTCCCCTGAAGGTGGTTGATCGCGGCGCGGCAAAGATCGTTGAAATTGTGCGGCAGGATCTTGGTCGCGAGACCGACCGCGATGCCTTCGGCGCCGTCGAGCAGGACGACGGGAAACTTGGCCGGCAGCGTGACCGGTTCCCGCTGGCGGCCGTCGTAGCTCAGCTGCCACGTCGTGGTCTTCGGATTGAAAAGCACGTCGCGCGCAAACGGCGTGAGCCGCGCCTCGATGTAACGCGGCGCCGCCGCCTCGTCGCCCGTGAGCGTGTTGCCGAAATTGCCCTGCGGCTCGATCAGGAACGCGCGCTGGCCGATGCCGACGAGCGCCGCGCCGATGGAGGCGTCGCCGTGCGGGTGGAGCGACATCGTGCGGCCGACGACGTTGGCCACCTTGTGGAAACGGCCGTCGTCCATGTCCCACAACGTGTGCAGAATCCGGCGCTGCACCGGCTTCAGCCCGTCCTCGAGATGCGGCACGGCGCGGTCGAGGATCACGTAGCTGGCGTATTCAAGGAACCAATTCCGGTAGCTCACCGCGAGCGGCGAGTCCTCGGATTGCACATTGTCGCCGCCGCGGCGCACCGGCGGGGCGGGCGGAGGAACCTCGGCGGCGGGCACC
>JACCDS011898140.1_pt1 | contig 17376 bp, 18 predicted proteins | sample 7446441 | NCBI WGS metagenome assembly JACCDS01 (sample SAMN15323445, study PRJNA562643) | freshwater metagenome | isolation source: river surface water | place: USA:Blue River Watershed | collected 2017-08-17
CGTCTTTCGTCGCCTGCGTCACCTTGCCGTGTTCGTGGTGCAGCTTCATGCTGCGGAATTTCAGGACCTTGAAGCGACGACCGTTCAGGCCCAGCCTCGGCTGGCAGAAGAAGACTGGCCCCGGGGACGTCGCCTTGATCGCCACGGCGATTCCGATGAACAGCGGCGCCAGCAGCAGCAGCACGGTTGCGGCGAATAGGCGGTCGAACACATCTTTTGCCAGTCCCAGCAGGCCATTGCTGGCGGCGTGGTTCAGTTCCACCACGGGCATGCCGAGGAACTCCACTGTCCGGTGCGACAGGATGCTGATCGCGGCCACGTCCGGCACCCAGCGCACGTCGACCAGTTCATTGCGAAGCAGATATTGCAGCTGCTGCAGTTTCGGTGATTCGGCCATCGGCAGCGTGATCCAGACTTCATGGGCCTGATGCCGTGCAACGGCCCCCGGAATGTCGTCGAAGCAGGGCAGCGTATCGATGCGCGTATCGATGGGTGCAGAGCCTTCGCTGTCATACGTGGCGACGACCTGGTAGCCGGTCCATTGCTGTTCAAGCGCCCGACGGTGCAGTTCGCGTCCGGTGCTGCCATAGCCGACGATCACCACGCGCTTGCTGTTGAGCCCGCTACCGCGCAATCCGGACAGTGCGGAGTACAGCAGCGTGCGCGACAGCACCAGTGCCGTCACCGATAGCAGATACCACGCGACCATCCACAGCCGCGACAGTTCGCCTAGCTGACGGATCAGGAAGCCGAACAGCACGCCGGTCGACAGCACGACCAGAAGCGCCATTGCGGCCTGACCGGACATCAGCAGCAGCGAGCGGCCGCGCCACGACGAATACAAATCGAAGCGTGGGAATACCGCCGCCGCCAGCGCGCAGCAGAAGTACAGCACGGCCGCATGCACCGGCGGCAGGTCGCCGATGGTTTCGAAAAAACACAGCAGGGATGCCAGGCTGCCGGCTGCGTACACTATCAGCACGTCGCCGGCGCGCACAAGGTACTCGAGGCGTGGGGAATTACGTTCGATCAGGTCGTGCATCTGGGGGCGCAGGGTCTCGTCGGGTGATCGTGCCATGCGTCGCGTTGCGTCTCGAATGGCATTCTGAGGCGATTCGAGTGCTTGCGTTTTTCATAAGTGCCTGAAGTTGGGAGGCGTCAACGGCGATGGCTCGCGGCAAATGCGGTAAGCGCTGCGGTATGATCCTGCGCATGGACGAGAATCAAACCGACAAGCCCAGCCTGTACGCCATCATTGGCGGCGACGACAAATTGCGCGAGCTGGTCGACCGCTTTTATGACCTGATGGATCTGGAGCCGCAGTTCGCGGAACTGCGTGCGATGCATCCGACGCCGCTCGACGGCTCGCGCGACAAGCTGTATCGCTTTTTGTCAGGCTGGAGCGGCGGGCCGGATGTCTACACGCAGAAGTACGGCGCGCCTTTCCTGCGCGCGCGGCATCTGCCGTTTCCTATCGGTTCGAAGGAACGCGACGACTGGCTTACCTGCATGCTGCTGGCGATGCGCGAACTGGGCTATGGGGAGGGTAAAGAAGACCTCCTGCTGGAGGCCTTCTTCGGTACGGCGGATTGGATGAGGAACAAGGCGGATTGACAATCTGCCGGGACGCCAGTCGTCAGATCAGGCCATGAAAAGGCAGCGCATCGATGGTTTGGCCGGCATCAATCGAACCGGTGTCATGCGGCAGCACCACCATGCAGTTGGCGTCGGACATCGATCTGAGTATTCCCGAACCTTGCGCGCCGGTCAGGTGGACTACCGCTTGTCCGCTATGGTCGAAGCTGATGACGCCGCGCTGGTATTCGGTGCGGCCGGGGCGCTTGCTTATCGCCTCCGCGCTGACGGCACGTATGACCGGTAGTTCAGGCACCGTCGCGCCCTGCAAGCGAAACATTGCATCACGCGCAAAGAAATAGAACGTCGCCATCACCGCGACCGGATTGCCGGGCAGGCCGAAGAACAGCGCCTTTTTTCCGTCGACCGCGATTTGCCCGAACGCCATCGGCCTTCCCGGGCGCATTGCAATCTTCCAGAACATCACTTCGCCGAGGCGCGCCATCATGTCTTTGGTGTAGTCGGCGTCGCCTGCCGATACGCCGCCGGTGGTGATCACCACATCGGCTTGCCGGCATGCGTCGCGTAACGCAGTTTCCAGTGCGGCCGGATCGTCGCGCACGACGCCCAGATCGATCGCATCGAAGCCAGCGCGCTCGATCATGGCCTGCAGCGTGTAGCGGTTGCTGTCGTACACGCAGCCCTCATCGAGCGGCTGGCCTAACGAGCGTAACTCGTCGCCGGTGGAAAAGAAGGCCACGCGCAGCCGGCGCATCACCTGCACTTCACCGATGCCCAGCGAGGCGATCAGTCCGAGGTCGGATGGCGTCAGCACGCGTCCCTTGTGCAGGGCGACCGAACCGATCGCCAGATCTTCGCCGGCAAGTCGGCGATTGGCGCCGGCTTTGATGGCGTGTGCGGGAATGCTGACCGACGGTTCGCTCGCGTCTTTCACCAGCTCTTGCGGAATCACGGTGTCGCAGCCGCGCGGGATGACCGCACCGGTCATGATGCGTATGCAGTCGCCGGACTTCACTTCCTCAGGATACGGATGGCCGGCGTAGGCCTTGCCGGCGATCTTCAGCGTGACGTCGCCAGACCCCAGGTCGCTGCCGCGCAAGGCATAGCCATCCATCGCCGAGTTGTCGTGCGACGGTACATTGATCGGCGAGGTGATGTCCGTTGCCAGCACGCGGCCGAGCGATTGTCTCAGCGGAATGGATGCGGTATCGGTTATGGGGGCGATGCAGCGGGCGATGGCCTGCTGCGCGAGATCAACGCGAAGGGAGTCGGGGTTGTAGCCAGAGAGATGCAGCGTTTGTTTTAGAAGCGAGTTTGTCATGGAGCGTTTGGGAATGTCTTCGGTTAATGGACGAAAGACACTGGATCCCAGCTTGTGCTGGGATGACGATTTGACAGGTGTCGGCTACAAAACCGTCATCCCAGCGCAAGCTGGGATCCACAAGCCTTCACGAGTGGACTGACTTGACCTTCAACCTCCGATGTAAGACATCTCCACCTTGCGCACCGGCCGCGCAAGACCGTCGGTGTTGATCGTCCTCAGCTCCGAGTAGCGATCGTCACGCAAGGCCCATAGATGCGCGATCGCCGCAATGATCTCGTCATCGCTATGCCCTTTGCGCAGCAGCGCGCGCAGGTCGTGGCCACCGGTCGCGAACAGGCAGGTGAACAGCTTGCCCTCGGTAGACAGTCGGGCGCGATTGCAATCGCTGCAGAAAGCTTGCGTCACGCTGGAGATCACGCCGATTTCGCCGCCGCCATCCTTGTAGCGCCAGCGTTCGGCGGTTTCGCCGGTGTAGTTGGGTTCGACTTCTTCCAGCGGCATCTGCTCGCTGATGCGGCGCACGACCTCGGCCGACGGAATGACTTCATCCATCTTCCAGCCGTTGGACGCGCCGACGTCCATGTATTCGATGAAGCGCAGGATCGCGGGGCTGCCCTTGAAGTGGCGCGCCATCGGCACGATTTCCTGGTCGTTCATGCCGCCCTTGACGACCATGTTGACCTTGATCGGGCCCAGCCCGACCTTGTGCGCGACCTCGATCCCGTTCAGCACATCGGCGACCGGAAAGTCGACGTCGTTCATCTTGCGGAAGGTGGCGTCGTCCAGCGAGTCGAGCGACACGGTCACGCGTTTCAGTCCCGCATCTTTCAGTGACTGCGCTTTTTTCGCGAGCAGCGACGCATTGGTCGTCATGGTCAGGTCGAGCGGCTTGCCGTCCGGCGTGGTCAGCGAGGCTAGCATCTCGATCAGCTTTTCGATATTTTTGCGCAGCAGCGGTTCGCCGCCGGTCAGGCGGATTTTCTCGACGCCGTGCGCGATGAAGATCTTTGCGATGCGGGTGACTTCCTCGAAGGACAGCAGCGAGGAATGCGGAAGGAACTCGAAATCCTTGTCGAAGGTTTCCTTCGGCATGCAGTACACGCAGCGGAAGTTGCAGCGGTCCGTGACCGAGATGCGCAGGTCGCGCAACGGGCGTCCCAGCTTGTCCGACAGCAGGCCGGTGGCGGGAATCAGGGCTGCTGGAATATGCGGCACCGCTTGCAGGTAGCGCAGGTCGGCGACGGGAATGATACGTTTTGTCATTGCAAAGGTGATCTGAAAGCCGACCGTCAAAAGGCGGGTCGAATCGGCAGGTAAGATACCACGAGGCCCGTCACCGCACAGGCAATGATCAGGCGGATGGTGCTGACTTTGAAGCGCAAGAGCGCCAGCAGCGCGACGGCAGCGATTGCGACCGCAACCCAGTCCCAGCGTGCGGGCCTCAGGTCGAGATGGAATACGTGGATCGCAAAGAATGCGGCCAGGCTGACGATGACGCCGACCACGGCGGCGGTGATGGCGGTCAGGGGGGCGGTCAGTTTCAGGTTGTCGCGCGTGGCCTCGACCAGCGGGCCGCCGGCGAAGATGAACACGAAGCTCGGCAGGAAGGTGAAAAAGGCCGCGACCAGCGCGCCGCCGAAGCCAGACCAGAACAGCGCCAGCGGTCCGAACACTTCCCTGGTCCAGCCGCCGACGAAGCCGACGAAGGCCACGATGATGATCAGCGGTCCGGGCGTGGTTTCGCCGAGCGCGAGTCCGTCAATCATTTGCGCGGCCGTCAGCCAGCCGAACTGGTCGACCGCACCCTGATAAACATAGGGCAGCACCGCATACGCGCCGCCGAAGGTCAGCAGCGCCGCCTTCGTGAAGAACCAGCCCATCTGCACCAGCGGATTGCGCCAGCCGAACGCAAGGTTCAGCAGCGCGAGCACCACGGCGCCGATGGCGACGCCGATGACGCCGGTACGCAGCAGTCCGCGCCAGCTGAACGCGGCATGCGCGGGCGGCGGCGTGTGGTCGTCGATCAGTGCGGGACCATAGTGCTTGTCATTGCCGGCATGGCCGCCGCCGGGTCGGAAATATTGCGGTATGAAGCGCCCGCCCAGCGCGCCCAGCAGCGCGGAGATGCCGATCACCGCAGGGAAGGGGAGTTGAATGAAGCTGATCAGCACGAAGGCCAGCAGCGCAATCGCGACCAGCCAGCGGTTTTTCAGGCTGCGGCTGCCGATGCGCCACGCGGCCGCGAGCACGATGGCGACCACGGCCGGCTTGATCCCGTACAGCACGCCGGCCACCACCGGCAAATCGCCGAAAGCCAGATACATCCATGACAGCGCGATCAGGATCAGCAGCGACGGCAGTACGAACAGGCCGCCGGCGATGATGCCGCCGGCGGTGCGATGCATCAGCCAGCCGATGTAGGTGGCCAGCTGCATCGCCTCCGGGCCGGGCAGCAGCATGCAGTAGTTCAGCGCGTGCAGGAAGCGCTGCTCGGAGATCCAGCGTTTTTTCTCGACCAGTTCATAGTGCATCAGCGCGATCTGGCCGCTCGGCCCGCCGAAGCTCAGGAAGCCGAGACGCAGCCAGTACCAGAAGGCCTCGGACAGGGGGATGGGGGACATCACATGTTCGGGTAGTTTGGACCGCCGCCGCCTTCCGGCGTCACCCACACGATGTTCTGCGTCGGGTCCTTGATGTCGCAGGTCTTGCAGTGCACGCAGTTCTGCGCGTTGATCTGCAGCCTTGGATTGCCTCCGTCGTCGACGAATTCGTACACGCCGGCCGGGCAGTAGCGCTGCTCGGGGCCGGCGTAGGTCGACAGGTTGATCGCTATCGGAACGCCGGGGTCTTTCAGCGTCAGGTGCGCAGGCTGGTGTTCGGTGTGATTGGTGTTCGAGATGAACACCGACGACAGCCGGTCGAAGGTCAGCACATTGTCCGGTTTCGGATAGACGATAGGCTCGAACTCGGATGCCGGAAGCAGGCATTCATGGTCCGCATGCTGGTGATGCAGGGTCCACGGCGCCTTGCCGCGGAACAGCACCTGGTCGATGCCGACCAGCAGCGTGCCGAGGTAAAGGCCTTTGCCCATCGCCGGCTTGAAATTGCGCGCGACGTGCAGCTCTTCATGCAGCCATGAATTTTCGAATGCGGTCTCGTAGGCCTGCAACTCGTCCTGCGCGCGACCTGCCGCGATCGCATCGAACGCCGCGTCGGCCGCCAGCATGCCGGACTTCATCGCCGCATGGCTGCCCTTGATGCGGCTCGCGTTCAGGAAGCCGGCATCGCAGCCTAGCAGCGCGCCGCCGGGGAAGGCCAGTTTGGGCAGCGATTGCAGGCCGCCCGCGGTGATCGCGCGCGCGCCATACGACAGCCGCTTGCCGCCTTCGAAGAAGCCGCGAATGGCCGGATGCGTCTTGTACCGCTGGAATTCCTCGAATGGCGACAGGTACGGGTTCTGGTACGCGAGGCCGACCACGTAGCCGACCGCGACCTGGTTGTTCTCGAGGTGGTACAGGAAGGAGCCGCCATAGGTGTCGTTGTCCAGTGGCCAGCCGGCGGTATGGATAACGAGGCCGGGCTGGTGAAGGGCCGGATCGATTTCCCACAGCTCCTTGATGCCTATGCCGTAAGACTGCGGATCCTTGCCGGCATCGAGCTTGTAGCGCGCAATCAGCTGCTTGCCGAGATGACCGCGCGCGCCTTCGGCAAACATCGTGTACTTCGCGCGCAGTTCCATGCCGAGCTGGAACTCGGCGGTCGGCTCGCCGTTCTTGGCTACGCCCATGTTGCCGGTGGCGACGCCGACAACGGCACCTTTGTCGTCATACAGCACCTCGGCCGCCGCAAAGCCGGGGAAGATCTCGACGCCGAGCGCTTCGGCCTGCTGCGCCAGCCAGCGCACGACATTGGCCAGCGACACGATGTAGTTGCCGTGGTTCTGAAAGCAGCCGGGCAGCAGCCAGTTCGGCGTTTTCATTGCGCCGGTCTCGGTCAGGAACAGGAAGCGGTCTTCACCGACCGGTGTGTTCAGCGGCGCGCCGCGTTCTTTCCAGTCCGGGAACAGTTCATTGATCGCGGTCGGGTCCATCACCGCGCCGGACAGTATGTGCGCGCCAGGCTCGCTGCCTTTTTCGAGCACGCAGACGCTGATCTCCTGTCCCTTTGCCTGGGCCAGCTGCTTCAGGCGAATCGCTGCCGACAGGCCAGCCGGGCCGGCGCCGATGATCACTACGTCATAGTCCATCGCTTCGCGCGGGCCGAATTGTTCGATGAAGCTCGGGTTCTGGCTGGGACTCGTCATGGTTGGGGGCGATTGTTCTGGAATTGTCGGATTTTCAGTGATTTTCCTTGCGCGCGCCAGCCAGAATCAGCACAGCGGTGCAGGCGAATCGTGTAATGATAACGGTTGACTGTTGGATAACACGTATTCAGAGCCAGGCTCGGGGAGGCATCGTGGGCATTGAAGTGAATTTCAAGGGCAAGGTGGCGCTGGTCACCGGCGCCTCGAGCGGGCTGGGCGCACGCTTTGCGAAGGTGCTTGCCGAGGCCGGCGCCACCGTGGTGCTGGCCGCGCGCCGAATCGAGAAGCTCAAGGAGCTGCGGGCCGAGATCGAGTCCGAAGGCGGCGCGGCTCAAATGGTGCAGCTGGACGTGACGGACCACGCGAGCATCAAGTCGGCTATTGCGCATGCCGAAACCGAGGCCGGGCCCATCGACATCCTGGTCAATAACTCCGGCGTGTCGACCACGCAAAAGCTGGTTGACGTGACGCCGGACGATTACGACTTCGTGATGGATACCAACACCAAGGGTTCCTTCTTCGTCGCGCAGGAAGTAGCCAAGCGCATGATCCTGCGCTCGAAGGCGGAGCCGAACCGGCAGTTCAGGGTCATCAACATCGCATCGGTCGCGGGGCTGCGGGTGCTGTCGCAGATCGGCGTCTACTGCATGAGCAAGGCGGCGGTGGTGCAGATGACGAAGGCGATGGCGCTCGAATGGGGCCGCTATGGCATCAATGTCAACGCGATCTGCCCCGGCTACATCGAGACCGAGATCAACCGCGACTACTTCGCCAGCGAAGCCGGACAGAAGCTGGTGAACATCCTGCCGCGCAAGCGCGTCGGCCAGCCGGAAGACCTCGACGGTCTTTTGCTGCTGCTGGCGGCTGATGAGTCGCGCTTCATCAATGGCGCGGCAATCACCGCCGATGACGGCATGGCGGCTTTCTAATGGCGATTCCCGACGGCTTCCGGCTGATCCACCGTACGCGGCTCGCGCTGCGCTGGGGCGACATGGACGCGCTTGGCCACGTGAACAACACCGAATACTTTCGCTATTTCGAGCAGGCGCGCGTCGAGATGTTTGATGCGCTCGGGTTCACCGTGGCCCGGGTCGGCACTGGTCCGGTGATCATCAATGCGAATTGCACTTTCCTCAAGCAGTTGCGCTACCCGGGCGAGATCGAGGTGACTTCGTATGCCGGCTCGCCCGGGCGATCCAGCTTCGAGATGCTGCACGAAGTCCGCCGCATCGACCAGCCCGGGGTGGTGGTGGCCGAGGGCGGGGTGAAGGTGGTGTGGGTGGATCAGCAGGCCGAGAAGTCGGTGCCGTTGCCGGAGGAGGTCAGGCGGAAGCTGCAGCTCGCTGCCTGACAGCGATGAGGTGTTAATGTGGTTTGCCCGCATCGCATGGGCTTGATTTGTCAACGTTGTCCAGATCCTCCTGTCGTTCTGCCGGTTGTGATCGTTGTCTGAGTGACTGCTCCGGATACTGTTTCGCTCCATGTGCAATTCACCATGGAGGAAGCGATGGATTCAGCTCAAAGCCGCAGTCCGTATCATCAAGGCCTGATGTGCAGGGAGTCTTTACATATAACACAAAGTGTTATATTTTACGGCCTGTGTCAGCACTGATCAGCCATGCTCATATTCAAGAGCGGGTGGTTCAGGCGCTTCGCTGATCGTGAGGGCATCGCGGACAAGGCTTTGCTGGATGCGGTCGTCCGTGCACGCGAAGGCCTTATCGACGCTGATCTCGGGGGCGGGTTGATCAAACAAAGGATTGCCCGTCCGGGTCAAGGCAAGTCTGCCGGATTTCGAAGCATTATTGTGTATCGAAGGAATGCGCTTGCGTTTTTCGTGTTCGGTTTTGCGAAGATTGGTGTCGACAACCTGAGCGCTGCTGAAATTCGGGACTTCAGGAAGATGGCAGCCCATCTTCTGGCGCTCGACGAAAACCAGATCGATGCGTTGCTGAAAAGCGGGCAGATGGAAGAGGTGGAACCATGACGAAGAAGTACCGTTCCGACGCACTGGCGGCTGTTCATGAGACGATGGAGGCCTTGCACGACATCGGTGCGATCGACAAGCAGACGCTGCGCGAATTCGATGACAGTTGCCTGACACCGATACAGGCGATGACTCCGGACGAGATCAGGGACCTGCGCATGCGCGAGCACATTTCGCAGCCCGTGTTTGCGCGTTATCTGAACGTGTCAAGGAATCTGGTCTCCGATTGGGAGCGTGGCGTGAAGAAGCCCGGTGGTCCGGCGCTGCGCCTGCTGACCGTGATCCAGAAAAAGGGATTGCTCGCGATTTCCTGAACCCTATTAAGGCAGTTGCCCGCCCAGCAGCCGATTTACCAGCTCACTCGACGTCCCTGCTGAAAACTTCTTCATCAGCCGTGCCCGGTGCATCTCTACGGTGCGCGGCGACAGTCCGAGCTGCTTCGCGATCATCTTGCTGGTCTTGCCGTCGACCAGCAGCGCGGCGACTTCGCGCTCGCGCGTGGTCAGCTCGGCCGTGACCGGACGGCGGCTCGACAAATCCTCGAAGGTCCAGATGCCGGCAGCGTGCGGATCGTCGCGCGACAGCGCGCGGCCCGTTACATGGCACCAGAACAGCTCGCCGCCGGCGCGCTTCATGATCCGCTCGTCCGAGTAATAGCCCTGCCGGTTCAGGATAGGCGCGATACGCGCGCCGGTGCGCTCGAACTCATCGAGCGTCGGGTATAGCACCGAGAACGATTGTCCCTGCAGCTGGTCGGCCGTGGTGCCGAAGATCGCGGCCAGCGCATCGTTGCAGGCACTGATCACGCGCTGGTGCGACACGCACAGGCCGACTGGTGCGCGCTCGAAGATCATCGCGAAATCAATGGTTTGGCTGGGGTTCATGCGGGGTGCGGTCGTACTTTTACGGTATTGTCGGCGGGCTGGCGGGCTCTTATTCTTGCCGGGCTGTCTTTCGGGCAGGATCGGCCCGCGCAGTTTACCTGAGGAGAACCATGAACAAGCTCTATCCCGATGCTGCCAGCGCGCTGGCCGGCGTGGTGAAGGATGGCCAGACTATCGCCGTTGGCGGTTTTGGCCTGTGCGGCATACCCGAAGCCTTGATCGCGGCGCTGCGTGATTCCGGCGTGAAGGGATTGACCGCGATCTCGAACAATGCCGGTGTCGATGGCTTTGGCCTCGGCCAGTTGCTGAGCACGCGGCAGATCAAAAAAATGATTTCCTCGTACGTCGGCGAGAACAAGGAATTCGAACGCCAGTATCTGGCCGGCGAGCTGGAACTGGAGTTCACGCCGCAGGGCACGCTGGCCGAGAAGCTGCGCGCCGGTGGCGCCGGCATCCCGGCTTTCTTCACCAAGACCGGCGTCGGCACCATTGTCGCCGACGGCAAGGAAGTGCGCGTGTTCGACGGCGAGCAGTATGTGATGGAACATTCGCTGGTGTCGGATGTGTCGCTGGTGAAGGCATGGAAGGCCGACCCGGTCGGCAATCTCGTTTACCGCAAGACCGCGCGCAATTTCAATCCTAACGTGGCGATGGCCGGCAAGATCACGATTGTCGAAGTCGAAGAGCTGGTCGGTCTCGGCGAGATCGATCCGGATGCCGTGCACACGCCGGGCATTTTTGTCCACCGCATCGTGGTGAACAAGACGCCCGAGAAGCGCATCGAACAACGCACCGTGCGTGCACAGTAAGCGGAGATCACCATGGCATGGACACGTGAACAAATGGCGGCGCGCGCCGCGCAGGAGCTGCAGGACGGCTTCTATGTAAACCTTGGCATCGGTTTGCCGACGCTGGTGGCGAACTATGTACCGAAGGACATTACCGTCTGGCTGCAGTCGGAAAACGGCTTGCTGGGCATCGGACCTTTCCCGACCGAGGACGCCATCGACGCCGACCTGATCAACGCCGGCAAACAGACTGTGACCGCGCTGCAGGGCTCTTCCTTTTTCAGCTCGGCCGATTCCTTCGCGATGATCCGCGGCGGCAAGATCAACATCGCGATTCTGGGCGCGATGCAGGTCTCCGAGCGCGGCGATCTGGCGAACTGGATGATTCCGGGGAAGATGGTCAAGGGCATGGGCGGTGCGATGGACCTCGTGGCCGGCGTCGGTCGTGTGGTTGTGCTGATGGAGCATGTCGCCAAGTCGAAGGACGGCTCCACTTCACACAAGCTGCTTGAGCACTGCAACCTGCCGCTGACCGGCGTGGGCGTAGTCGATCGCATCATTACCGATCTGGCGGTGCTGGACGTCACCGAGCACGGGCTGAAGCTGGTGGAGATGGCGCCGGGTGTGACAAAGGAAGAACTGGTGGCGAGCACAGGGTGCGAGATCAAGTTCTGAGCTGAGGTCCTGCTGCTTTCTTGAGAAGCCGGTCGGCACGATGCCGACCGGCTTTTTTCATGGGCAGTCGGCGTCTGCGGGCCGCTGTGACGCGGTGCCATCGATACCACTGATACCACTGATACGCTCCGGCGATGTACTACGTTGCACTATGCGCGGGCGATTCAGACCGTGCGCTAGGCATACTCCTATTTCATGTAACGATAGCGCTACGCTGTCCGACGCGAACAGGAGCATAACGATGCCCCGCACAAGAATCGTCAACCAAACACCGGGCACGGTGCAAAGTCCGGACCTGTCGAACAACGATGCCCCGAAGCGCGCGAAAACCAGGGCGCCGGCATCGGTGCGCATCAGGGAGCAACGCGGCAAGGAGAACCTGCACCAGGGAATCGGATTACCCGTTCAGGCGCACACGTCGCCGATATTGTCTGCAGTGAAAAAGTCTGAGTCGGACATGCCCGACTACCTTGCCCTGTTGATGGACCAGGTCGGGGCGGCCATCCGAGCCAGGAAGTGGGACAAGCTCGGCGACCTGATTGAAAGCATTTCCAGCCCCGATACCGGGCTCAACTTACCCTTGCTGAGCGATCATCCGGCAGTAAAAAAGCTGCTCGAAGAGGCCGCGATAGGCGTACTGGCGGCCGGGCTTCCTCCCAGTGACAAGCAGTTGTGCCGGGCGCTGGATCTGCTGAGCATCGGTGCCGACTGGAATGCAACGGATGAACGGGGAAACAGTGTTTTGAACATTCTGCGCACCTATGCGGACGATGAGGTTCGCAATTTCATCAGCAATGAATTTCCGGCATTCAGGCATCTTTTTATCGACAGAGAAGGCCGGCCGATCAAGGCCGACTAGCCTTCGCCGCCCCGGTTGGGCCCCTTACTGAGCGACCCAACCCCCATCCATATTCCACGCCACGCCGCGCACCTGCGACGCCGCATCGCTGCACATGAACACTGCAAGCGCACCCAGCTGTTCCGGCGTGACGAACTCCCCCGACGGCTGCTTCTCCAGCAGCAGATCGCGTTTGGCCTGATCGATTGAAATATTGTTTGCGGCAGCGCGCGCATCGACCTGTTTCTGAACCAGCGGCGTCAGCACCCAGCCCGGGCAGATCGCATTGCAGGTGATGCCGGTCTGCGCATTTTCCAGCGCAGTGACTTTGGTCAGGCCGACGATGCCGTGCTTCGATGCGACGTAGGCCGCCTTGCCGGCAGACGCCACCAGTCCGTGCGCTGATGCGACGTTGATCACGCGCCCCCAGTTGTTTTTCTTCATCGCCGGCAAAGCCAGCCGAGTGGTGTGAAAGGCCGAGCTGAGATTGATCGCGATCACCGCGTCCCAGCGTTCCGGCGGAAAGTCCTCGACATTCGCCACATGCTGGATGCCGGCATTGTTGACCAGAATATCCACCGAGCCGAATTGCGCAATCGCCTCCTTCATCATCTGCTCGATCTCTGCCGGCTTGCTCATGTCGGCGCCGAAATACGCGGTCTTCACGCCGAACTGCGCGGCAGTCTGCTGCTGCAGCTCCGCAATCTGCGCCGCCTCGCCAAAGCCGTTGAAAACGATGTTGGCACCTTCTGCGGCCAGCGCATGCGCGATGCCGAGACCGATGCCGGACGTGGATCCGGTCACGAGGGCGGTTTTGCCGTTCAGCTGGCGGTTCTGCATGGACATTCTCTCCCTTGGGTAGGTGAAGGTGTGCCAGAATTTTAAGGCTAGTCCCGTTAAAATGAGCAAAAATTTAACAGGAGTCTCCCCGTGTCGATGCAGCCGCAGATCAAAATGGTGCAATGCCTGTCGCCTGCCGGTCTGCACAGCATGGCTTACAAAGAATGGGGCGACCCGGCCAATCCTGAGGTGCTGGTCTGCGTGCATGGCGTGACCCGGGTGTCCGACGATTTCGATGCACTGGCTGCGGCGATGTCGGATCGCTGCCGCGTGATCTGCCCGGATGTGGTCGGGCGTGGCCGCTCATCCTGGCTGAAGGATCCGAAGTATTACGCAGTGCCGCAGTATCTCAGCGACATGGTCACGCTGATCGCGCGGCTTGACACGACTCGGGTCGACTGGTTTGGCACCTCGATGGGCGCATTGATCGGCATGGGACTGGCCGCGCTGCCCGATTCGCCGGTGCGCAAGATGCTGATGAATGATGTCGGACCGACGCTCAGCTTCGAGGCGCTGTCCCGCATCGGTGACTACATCGGGCAGGACTTGCGCTTTGAGAGCTATGAACAGGGGCGGGATTACATCCGTACGATTTCCGCGCCTTTCGGTCCGCATACGGACGACGAATGGGACAAGCTGGCACGCGATGTGCTGAGGCAGGCAGAGGACGGGCGCTGGCGGCGGCATTACGACCTGGCGCTGGCCCTGCCGTTCAAGACGCTGACGGCAGACAACGCGAAGCAGGGCGAAGCCGCGCTATGGGCTGCCTATGACGCGATACGCTGCCCGGTGCTGCTGGTGCGCGGCAGTGAATCGGACCTGCTGTCGCGTGCGACAGCGCAGCAGATGAGCGAGCGCGGCCCGCGCGCGAAGGTGGTCGAGTTGCCGGGTGTCGGCCATGCGCCGACTTTCATGCATGCCGACCAGATTGCGCTGGCACGAGGATTTTTTCTGGACTGACCATGGTTTTTGTAGCGACCCGTGACGGGGATGAACAACTGTCCGCCGGACTGCGCGCGGACGACGCGGCGCGGGTGGCGGAAGCCATCGCATTCGTGCGCGAACCCTATGCCGGCAAATCCGTGCGCACCGGTCAGGATGCAATGGATTTCTCGCGCGGCGTGGCGGCGGAGCTGGCGGCGCTGAAGACGGATGCGAACACGCGCATTGCCGGCCTGCTGTTCGAGCTGCCCGCACTTGCGGCTGCAGTAGTCGCGCAGATCGAGCCGCGTTTCGGCAAGGAAGTGGCCGACATGGTCACCGGCATTCGCCAGCTGATGCGGCTGCACGAGGGCATGTTCGCGCGGCAGGAGCTGGGCAAGGTGCAGCTCAGCGCCGCCGGCCAGCTCGAGGCGCTGCGCAAGATGACTCTGGCGATGGCTTCCGACATGCGGGTGGTGCTGGTGCGCCTGACGTCGCGCCTGACCACCTTGCGTTATTTTGCCGAGACAAAAACCGAAAACGATTTCGCGCTGCACTACGCCCGCGAGACTTTCGACTTGTATGCGCCGCTGGCGAATCGCCTTGGCATCTGGCAGCTGAAGTGGGAGCTGGAAGACCTGTCTTTTCGCTTTTCCGAGCCGGACAACTACAAGCGCATCGCGAAGATGCTGGAGGAAAAGCGCGTCGAGCGCGAGCAATTCGTCGAGGGTTCGATAGCGCGGCTGAAGGCCGAACTGTCGGCCGCGGGCATACAGGCCGAGGTGTACGGACGGCCCAAGCATATTTACAGCATCTGGAACAAGATGCACGGCAAGGCGATCGATTTCTCGCGGCTGCACGACGTGCGCGCGTTTCGCGTGATCGTCAGTGACGTGAAGACCTGCTACGCGGTGTTGTCCATCGTGCATAACATCTGGACGCCGATTCCCGAGGAGTTCGACGACTACATCGCGCGACCGAAGCACAACGGCTACCAGTCGCTGCACACCGTGGTCGAGGCCGATGACGGCCGCACGCTCGAAGTGCAGATCCGCACGCAAGACATGCACCGCTTCGCCGAGTATGGCGTGGCCGCGCACTGGCGCTACAAGGAAGGCGCGGCGACTTCGCTCGACGATTCATACGACCAGCAAATCGCGTGGCTGCGGCAGCTGCTGACCTGGAAGAGCGACATCACCGATACGGTGGTCGGGCAGGAGGACAGCGAGCGCCAGTGGGTCGAGCAGCTGAAGGCGGCATCGATCAATGACCGCATCTATGTGCTGACGCCTCAGGGCCGACTGGTCGAACTGCCGATGGGCGCCACGCCCATCGATTTCGCCTACCACCTGCACAGCGACATCGGCCATCGCTGCCGCGGCGCGAAGCTCGACGGCGCGATGGTGCCGCTGAATACCCAGCTGCAGAACGGGCAGACGGTGGAGGTCATTACCGCCAAGGGTGAGGCGGTCGCGAAAGGCACGGCCGGCCCGTCACGCGACTGGCTGTCCGACGGCTACACCGCGAGCCCGCGCACGCGCTCCAAGATACGCGCGTGGTTCAACGCGATCGAGCAGGCCGAGACACTCGCGCAGGGCCGCGCGTCGCTCGAAAAGACGCTGCAGCGCGAGGGCAGGACCTCGGTGAATCTGGATGATCTCGCGCAGAAGCTCGGTTTTGCGAAGCTCGACGATTTGCTGCTGGCCGTCGGCAATGATCGCTTCAGCCTGAGGCTGGTCGAGCAGGCATTGCATGCCGACGAGCCGGGCCGGCAGCAGCCAGTGGTGGACGAGGTGCTGACGCGCAAGAGCCGAGCCTCCAGCGTCGCCCGGGGCGCGAAAGCCGGGGTGCTGGTGCTGGGTACCGAAGGTTTGCTGACGCAGATGGCGAGCTGCTGCAAACCGGCGCCGCCGGATCCCATCGTAGGTTTCATCACGCGCGGCAAGGGCATTTCCATTCATCGGGCCAGCTGCAAGAACCTGTCGCAGATGGTGCTGCGCGCTCCGGAACGCATGGTGCAGACCAGCTGGGGCGACCTCGGCAGTGACACGGTGTATCCGGTCGATGTGTTCGTGCTGGCGCAGGACAGGCAGGGCCTGCTGCGCGATGTGTCCGATATTTTCCTGCGCGAGAAGATCAACGTGATCGGCGTATCGACCCGCAGCAGCAAGGGACAGGCCTTCATGTCCTTCACCGGCGAGATCTCGTCGACCGAGCAGTTGCAGAGGGCGATGAAGGTGATTGCTGAGGTGAAGGGGGTGGTGGAGGTGAAGCGAACCTGAATCGCGCCTGCCTTCGGCGCGGTTTTGCGTGTTGCGTCGTCGCTCTACAGGCGTTTCGGGAAAAAGACTACAATCAGATACCTTTTTTGGCGCTGAATTGGAGTCTTTTCATGGAGTTGGTTCTCGCTCGTCGATCTGTCAGCATTACTGAACTCAAGCGCAGCCCAAGTGCTGTGCTGGAGGAGGCTGGTTCGGAGCCAGTGGCTGTCCTGAATCACAATCGTCCTGCCGCGTATCTTGTGCCGGCTGCGGTCTTTGAGGCAATGTTGTTACAGCTGGATGCCGGTGTGCGTGCAGACCTGCAAAAGGGCATCGACAGTGGCCCTGGCATCCCTGCGGATGAGGTTTTTGGCGAGCTGGAGGCTCGATACGCTGAAGTTCAGAAGCCTGCTTCGAAGGCCGGCCGTCGCTCGACGTCATGAGTCACCGGCTCGAGTTCTCTCCGGAAGCGAGGAGGGATCTTGTCGAGATCGGCGATTACATCGCTCTGGATAGCCTTGCCAATGCGAGGCGCTTCGTCGCGAAGTTGAGAGGGCAATGCATTCGGATTGCAAAGAGGCCCCTGGCTTATCCGTTGCGCGACAATGAGGCCGGGATCAGATTCGCTCCGCTGGGACGCTATCTCATCTTCTTTCGTGTGACGGATGACGCCGTTCGCATCGAGCGCGTTCTGCACAGCGCAAGGAACCTGGCTCAGCTCGTGATCCCGAAAATCGAAGGCTGACCAGTCGTCTCGTTCGGAGAAAAAATCCTTCACGCTGTGCGGACGGCAGAGCGCCAATCCCGTGCGCCGAAAAAATTGTTTCAGCCAGGTATTGGCAGAATCATTCAAAGCTGGCTATAATCTCGCTTCTTTAGGCGCGTAGCTCAGCTGGTTAGAGCACTACCTTGACATGGTAGGGGTCGTTGGTTCGAGTCCAATCGTGCCTACCAACACA
>JACCDS011274466.1_pt1 | contig 17359 bp, 5 predicted proteins | sample 7446441 | NCBI WGS metagenome assembly JACCDS01 (sample SAMN15323445, study PRJNA562643) | freshwater metagenome | isolation source: river surface water | place: USA:Blue River Watershed | collected 2017-08-17
TAAAATAATTTCTCTTCTCCTTAAGTGTTAATCCATGACTCAAATCACCAATTTTCGTGCACTGCTTGAGACGGCCATTGCTCAATCATCCCGCTTGCCTCGGCTAGCCGACTATGACGTGGTTTATTTCTTGGGAGATTTCACTGGTACGTTTGCATCGCGAGCCGGACAGATTGTCAGGGCTCTCGACAATTTTGGGGGAGTCATCATTGGTAACCCGGGAGAGCAGAAGGCGCTAAGGATTGCCCAGTCGCTAGGGCTTGAAGGCCCTGTGAATTTGCCGCGCTATGGCGATTTTCTCGCCGCGCCGCCGTCCGGGGCACTTGTTATCGACTTTAACGACAAGCCTGCCGGGCGCCTGTTTGGCCAAAAATTGCGAGCGGCAGGTGTCGCAGTCTATGACCACCTCTATGCGCTGCATGAGCTAGACCTCACGCATACCTATTTAACTGTCCGCGACGAACGAAAGGCGGTTATTGAGCGGCTGGACGAGTATTTGGCGCTTTTTGATCTATTTTCCGATGAGCTTTCGCAGCAGACGCTACTGGCCCGCATGCTCGCCCTGATCGGGCTTGATTTGACTCCTTTGCTGAATGTGGCTTTTCCATACGGTGTGTTTACCGCAGACAGCCGATCCAGCCACTCGCTGGTGATCCGCGAGGACGAGGTGTTTGTCGATGTGGGTGCGGCACACGGGGATACGGTAGCGGAGTTCTTCAACTCCGCGCGGGGCAAATCGGCAACGATCCACGCTTTCGAGCCCGACTCGGTAAATTTCCGCGCCTTGGATGCGCTGTGTCGGCTAGTGCCGGGCGCCAAGGCTTATTACATGGGGCTGGGAAAGGAAAATTCCGAAGCGGTGTTTTACGAAGACGAGAACAACCGCTACGGAAGCAATTTCAAGGCTGAGTCACATGGCGACATGGCCAACGTGCGGTGTACTACGCTGCCAATCCGTCGTCTGGATGATGTAGTGAGCGAAGCCAGCATCATCAAAATCGACGTCGAGGGTTTGGAGCGCGATGTACTCCTTGGCGCGGCCGGTCTAATTCGAGAGCAGCGACCCAACCTGCAGATATCGGCCTACCACTACCCACAGGATGTGCCCGAGCTCATCACCACAGTCCTCAGTCTTGCCGACTACCCCAATCGGGCAATCCGGCATACCAGCAGCTGCTTGTACGACACGGTTTTGCTGTTCTCTGATAGTCAGTCGTTTGCCTCGTGAGCGAGGCGTTAAAAACGATTTCATGATTGCGGGTAGCGGACCCGGTTTTATCCAGTCCGCCCGCCTGCTGGAGATTCAGTGAGGAGAATCTCGTGATTCCCGCAAAGCCGCTCGATACACCGTCACGAATCATCGAAGCGGCAACGGTTGATGATGATGACCGACAGATCCCGCGCTGCCAGCGCGCTAACGAGATGGTTTTTCAGCCGTGATCACAGGCTCGAACGGTACCATGCAATCGAGAATGCGCTTTTCGCCAACCAGGTAATTGAACCACATCCGCCGGTAACTGCTTTCGAGTTCAGCGCAACGCCCACGGTAGTCCATCAGCGAGCTGGCTTGCATTTTTCCGCGAATGGTCGCCCGGTGTTCCACCAGCGATTCTGGATTATCAAGCAGCTCCAGGACTTTCTGGATGTATTCATCCTCATTGCTGGCGACCCACCGGCCGAGTCCGAATGCTCTCAATGTGGCATCGGTGGATGTTGAAACAGCTTCATTGCCTTTCATCGTAACCACCGGCAATCCCATCCAGAGCGTGTGCAGCGTGGTGGTGCCGCCTGATATCGGGGCAGTATCCAGCGCTACATCAGCCAGTGTGCCTCTCTCCATGAACTCATTCAGCGACACGGTCGGTGATACCAGAATGCGATCCAGCGGCAAGCCCAGTTTTTCCAGGCGAGGCTGTATGGCTTCAATGGCTTCATCCATGCCGGGCGCGAGTACGTGAATAATCAGTTGCGCTGCCGGTCTCATTTCCAGAATCCGCCCCCATACGACGAGCATCGCGTCGGTGATTTTTCGGGAGTTATTCAGTGAGATCAGCGTCGGTGGATTTCCCCGCATTACCGGCGGCAGTGGCTCCAGCGGCGCAGCTTGAGGAGGCATATAGCTCGCCATGCAGCTGAGCCTGAATAATTTCTCAATGTAGTAATTTTCGTCGCCCGGCGGATCCATGCTGAAATCGGTTAACCGATAATCCATGGCCTGCATGCCCAGCGTACTGCCAACATAACCAAGCCAGGTGACTTGCACTGGCGCCGCCCGACGGGCGAATACAGCAAGCCGATGGCCTCTGGTATGGCCGGAGAGGTCAATCAATATATCGATCTTATTCTTGCGAATCAGATGATAGAGTGCCATGTCATCCATGTCTGCCACGGAAAACCAGTGAGGCACGAGCTTCTTTAATCGCGCCGTCATCGCATCCTCTTGCGAATCCGTGGAGAAAACAAACACATCCACTGCTTTCTCATCATGGTGCTCGAAGACAGGCGCCATGAAAAAAGCGACTGAATGTTCACGCATGTCGCCAGAAACGTAGCCGATCCGTAGTTTGCGATACGGATCCCGATCAAGGTCAAAGGGCTCGTCGATCAGAAGCGGATCTGCAAATTGGCGCCCCCAGTCCTGGTATAGCTGGCGCTTGATTTGAGGGTCGCTTGACCTGGTCGAAAGTATGTTGGCGCGATCGAGCACAAATGTCGCATTGCCCGGCATCAGCTGGACTGCCCGATCGATCAGCTCACAGGCTTCGTCCAGACGGCCAAGATAAAAATAAGCGATCGCCAGTCCGTAAGTCGCTTGGGGATTATCCGGCCTGAGCGTCAATAAAAATTCAAAATTACTTGCGGCTTGCTGATATTGCTGGATGCGCAGATAAATATTGGCAATCTTCAGCCACGTTGCATTATGGTCGCCTGCAAGGCTGAGTGCGGCAGTGAAATGACCCAGGGCTTCGATGTAATTTTTCTGTGCCTCTGCTTTCAGGCCTGCCAGAAAATGTGGATTATCATTTTTATTGAGTGGCGATATCAATTTCTGACTTTACCTTTAGGATATTTTTAACAAGCTGACTTCGTTGAATGTCGACTAATTTCGCTACGCTAGCCTGAAAGATTGTTCGAATATGCATCGCTGATTCAACGCCATGATATCGAATGTAATATCCGCACCCGGCAGGCAAAATCGAGAGCAGCCAAAGGAATCGTCGCCAGCTTCGTGGATTGAATGCTATTTCGGCAAGCGATTTCCGGAGGACTCCCCGGTCGCCCTGCGGAGTGCGTCAACGATCGTCTTGTCACGTTGCTGGCGCATGGCGATCGTTCAATTCGACGCTACCGCGTACTGAGCCGGTGAGGGCAGCGACCCATGCGGTCCTGGGTTCGCTGCGATGCTCGGTTGCTCGATCTTCGTCACTCTTGAAACCATTAATTCATTCGTGCAAAAGCCGCTTTCTTTGTGCGAATCAACTCATCCGCAACACTTTACCGGACACCTCACGCGTGTGACGCCGCGACCTCTGATTGCGCTCGCCAATTTTCTTCGCATTCAACGCCTGCATTGAACAATCGCGCCGCTTCAAGTTCGTGATGCCGTCACGGCGGTATCAGCAGGAAGCATCCCTTTCACGCTTGATACGAGTCTTCGATGCGATGGATTGTCCTGTCGGGCGGCATGCTCTTGTCCGTCTTTACTGCTCTGAACGCCGTTGCACAAACGCCGCCGCTCAGCGATCCAGGGGTGCAGCAGCAGCTTCGTCAGCAGGAGCGAGAGTCGCAACTGCGTCGCCAGCTTGAGCCGGCGCCAGACGTGTCTTCGTCACCATCACCGCCTGCCGATCTTCCCTATCTGCCTGCGCTTGAAACACCCTGCATCGTCATCCGTCGCGTCGAGCTCGCTGGTGACATGGCAGAACAATTTGCCGATTGGCTCGATGTCGTCAATCATGCCAACGAAGGCGTCACAGACAGGCTCATTGGTCGTTGCATTGGCACGACCGGCATCGGTATCGCGATGCGGCGCTTGCAGAACGAGGTGGTACGACGCGGTTACGTCACCACCCGCGTGCTGGCCGGTCCGCAAGACCTGAGCGGTGGCGTGCTGACATTGACCATCATTCCGGGGCGCATCCGGACGATACGCTTCGCTGACGGTACGCCATCGCGCGCAACGAAATGGAATGCCGCGCCGCTGCGGCCGGGTGAACTGCTGAACTTGCGCGCCATCGAGCAGGCGCTGGAGAACTTCAAGCGCGTGCCCACGGCCGAGGCCGACATTCGTATCGAGCCGGCTGCCGGCAGGGGTGCCCATCCCGGTGACAGCGACGTTGTCATCGCCTGGCGGCAGGATTTTCCATTGCGGCTGAACCTGTCGGTCGACAACTCGGGCCTTGAATCCACGGGTCGTCATCAGGGCGCGGTGACCCTCTCCTGGGACCATCCACTGACCCTGAACGATCTGTTTTATGTCAGCGTCAACCGCAGCCTGTTTGTCCCTTCAGCCGATCCGCGCGGCACCGAGGGCAATGCTGTCTACTACGCGCTGCCTTTCGGCGACTGGTTGCTTTCTGCATCAGCCAGTCGCAGTCACTATCAGCAGGCTGTGGCCAATGCCCAAGGTGTCGCGCTTTACAGTGGCGAGAGCGAGAACCAGGAGTTGAAGCTATCGCGGACGCTCGCGCGTGCTGCCCAGCGGCTGACGACGGCTTATCTGAGTGCGTGGGCTCGGCAGGCAGACAATAACGTGAGTGGCTTGCAGGTCAAGGTTCAGCATCGCCAGACGGGTGGCTGGGAGGCCGGCTTCACTCATCGTCAGATTCTTGGCAATGCGACGCTCGATCTGAATGCGGCCTACCGGCGCGGAACGGGCGCTTATGGCGCGACCCGTCTGGCCAATGAAACCTCCGAGGGCAGCACCCGGCTGCGTTTGATGCAGGTCGGGGCGCTGTACAACCTGCCATTTTCATTAGGACGCCAGCAATGGCGTTACACGCTGACTCTACGCGCGCAGGACGCATGGACCGCGCTTCTCCCACAAGACCGATTCAGCATCGGCAGCCGTTTCACTGTGCGCGGCTTCAATGAGCAGAGCGTGTTAACTGCGGATCGCGGATGGCTGGTCCGCAACGACCTCGGTCTCTCGCTCGGTGGTTCTGGTCAAGAAGCCTACGTTGGCGTCGACTACGGCAAGGTAACTGGCCGCCATACCGACGAACTGGCCGGTACCCGTCTTGTGGGTATGGCACTGGGCATGCGTGGCAGTGTGCTAGGCGTGGCCTACGACGTGTTTGCCGGTCGTCCATTGTCTGGACCAGAAGTCCTTTACGGCAGCGGCCTGAATGTCGGCTTCAGCCTCAGCTGGTCAGGTTGATCCTGGTTCCGATGCGCGCGCCGCTCATTCCCTGTCTTGCGGAGATCGCGTCCGGTCGCATGCCGCGGCAGGGGCGCGAGTTGACTTGTCAACGTCTTTCCGTTGCCTGTGCCGCTTCCTTTTCAGATTTCGCTGCCTTTCCCTTTCCCTTTCATTTTCATTTTCTCCTCGAAGGATGGCCATCATGAACCTGCGCTGCTATCGCCTGGCATTCAACCGTACGCGCGGCTTGTGGATGGCCGTGGCCGAGACGGTGCGCAGTCATCGTGCCGCCGGGAGTGGCGCGCGGCGACGCTGCAGCAGGCCGCTACTGGCGCTGCTGGCGCTGCTGGCCAGTGGCCCGCTGATGGCTTCCGCGCAGATCGTGCCCGACCCCAGCGCGCCTGCCGCTCGCCAGCCGATCGTCACCGTCGCGCCGAACAACGTACCGCTGGTGAACATCCAAACGCCCAACGGCGCCGGTGTCTCGCGCAACGACTATCGGCAGTTCGACGTGCAGCGCGAGGGCGTCATCCTCAACAACGCCACGCACTCGGTGCAGACCCAGCTCGGCGGCTGGGTGCCTGCCAACCCGCTGCTGCTGCGGCCGGCCACCGTGATCGTCAATGAAGTCCACTCCAGCGATCCCAGCCTGCTGCGCGGCCATGTCGAGGTGGCCGGTGCCCGGGCCCAGGTCATCATCGCCAACCCGTCCGGCATCAGTTGCGATGGCTGTGGCTTTATCAACGCCTACCGGGCCACACTCACCACCGGCCAGCCGCACTATGGCGTCACCGGTCACCTCGACCATTATTTGGTACGGCGCGGCACGATCAACATCGTCGGTGACGGCCTCGATACGCGCAACACCGACTTCACCGACGTGATCGCGCGTGCCGTCCGCGTCAATGCCGCGATCCACGCGCGCGACCTGGCCGTCATCGCCGGCAGCAACGACGTCGACGCCGCCACGCGGCATACCCGGGCCGTTACCGCGGAAGGCGCTCCGCCCGAGGTCGCCATCGACGTCGGTACCCTCGGCGGCATGTATGCGCGCAAGATCTGGCTGATCGGCACCGAAGCAGGGGTGGGCGTGCGCAGTGCCGGCACCCTCGGCGGCACGACGCTGGGGGGCGCGGAGACGATTCGTCTGACGTCGGCCGGCCGGCTCGAGATCAGCGGCCTTGTCAGCAGCGACCGCCTGCTCGAGCTGCAAGCCGACCAGGGGCTGACGCATCGCGGCACGCTGTATGCCGGTGAGCAGGTGTCATTGCAGGTGGCCGGCGACCTCGACAACCGCGGTGGCCTGATCGCCTCCGGTAGCACGCTGTCGATTCAGGACGCGGCACCGGCGACAAAATCGCTGGCCATCAGCAATACCGGCGGCACCCTGATCGGCGACACAGTGGCTATCGATGCCGCGAGCCTGTCCGGCGATGGCCGGGTACTGGGCAGCACCGACGTCACCGTCCGCCTGACGAGCGACTACACGCACACCGGCGAGCTCGCCGCCAACCGCCATCTGCACCTGAGCACCACCGGCACGGTGACCAACCACGCCACCCTCAGTGCCGGCCAGTCGCTGACCATGAACGCCGGCCAGCTGCATAACGATGCCGATGGCAGCCTGATCGCGCCGACGATGGTGTTACAAGCCACTGATTCGACGGGCTTGACCAACCGCGGCCTGATTGACGGTACCGACGTGCGGCTGGTCAGCCCGACCATCAACAACCTCGGTAGCGGCCGTCTCTATGGCGATCGCCTGGCGCTGGCGGCGGACAGCGTGCTCAATGAGGCCGAAGGCGGCAACGCGCCCGTGATCGCGGCGCGCACGCAGCTGGATATCGGCACCGACCAGCTCAGCAATCGCCAAGGCGCACTGATCTACAGCGACGGCGACCTCGCCATTGGCCGCCGGCTGAACGAGCAAGGCCAGGCCACCGGCTCGGCCCGGCGGGTCGACAACCACGGCGGCACCGTCGAGGCGCAAGGCCACCTCACCATCGCCGCTGACGAACTCAGCAACACCAACGCCCACTTCAGCACCCGCATCGAAACGCGGCCCGTCGAGAACATCGTCGAGCTAGCCGGCGCGGGCTCGCCCACGCGCTACCGGCCGGATGCGCCCGATGTCTACATCTACAACCGCGAGTCAGACCATCTGCACACGCCCGAGCGCAACTACGAGCGCTGGGCGCGCTATACCTACCAGCGCAGCATCACCGACGAGGTGACGGCCACCTCGGCCCCGGGTCAACTGCTGGCCGGCGGTGATGTGCGTCTACGCGGACAAACCTTCAGCAATGACAAGAGCCGGGTACTGGCCGGCGGCGCGCTCGATGTGCAGGTCGCGACGCTCAACAACCTCGATGCCACCGGCACGCGCATCATCCGCGACCGCGGCATCGTCACCTCCTTCTGGCGCGACCATCAAGATGGCCGCGACCGCACCGGTCGGCGGAATGCGCCGTACGAGCCAGCCCCGGTAGTGCAGACGCTGTCGCTGGGCGTGCTGGACTACCGCGACCGGGTGACGCCTGCGTCCGGCGGCTTCGGTGGTAACGGTGGCAATGGCAGTCCCAACCCGTCGGGCGGCAACGGCTCCGCCGTCCGCACCGTCGATCTGGCCGCGACCATGCCCGCGGGCAGCCTGTACCGTCCTGCGCCGCCGGTGCGTGACTACCTGGTCGAGACCGACACGCGCTTTACCAATCGCCGGCAATGGCTGGACTCCGGCTACCTGCTGCGCCAGATGCCACTGGATCCCCAGCAGATGCACAAGCGCCTGGGGGACGGCTTTTATGAGCAGAAGCTGGTCAGGGAACAGCTGGCGCAGCTGACCGGCCGGCGCTTCCTGCCCGGCCAGTCGAATGACGAGGCGCAATTCCGCGCCTTGATGGACAACGGCATCACCTTCGCGCAGGCGCATCAACTGCGTCCGGGCGTGGCCTTGTCCGCCGAGCAAATGGCGACGCTGACCAGCGACCTGGTCTGGCTGGTCGAGCGAGACATCACCTTGCCCGGCGGGCAAGTCACGCGTGCGCTGGTGCCGCAGGTGTATCTGCGCGTACGCGAGGGCGACCTGACGCCGGAGGGCACGCTCTTGGGCGGCGAGCGGGTGCAATTGATGCTGACGGGCGACTTGAACAACAGCGGCACGATCGCGGGCGGGCAAGCAGTGAACCTCAATGCCGCCACGGTGAAGAACCGCGGCGGTACCATCGCCGGCGAGCGCCTGACCGTCCATGCCCGTCAGGACATCGACGGCACCGGCGGCCAGTTCCGCGCGGATCAGGCCTTGGTGCTGACGGCCGGGAATGACATCACGGTGGCTTCGACCACGCGTCACCAGTCGACGGCCCAGGGCAGCCGCACCAACGTCGACCAGGTCGGCACGCTGGCCGTCAAGCACGACGATGGGCAGATGGTTGTGATTGCCGGTCGTGATTTGACCCTGCAGGGGGCGGTGGTGCGGCAGGGGCCGTCGTCGGCCGATGCGTCGGCTAATGCAACCAGTAACGTAACCAGCAACGTAACCAGTAACGCAACGAACACCACAGCCAATTCAACCCCCGCAACTACCGCACTCCCGGGCCGCATCGTACTTGCGGCCGGCAACGATGTACGGCTCGACACCGTCACCGAGTCGCGCAGCGAGCGTATCGACTGGCGTCGTGGCAACCATCGCAGTGAATCCAGCCGCACCGACGTTGCCACCACGATCACCGGCAGCGGCACGGTCGATATCGCCGCCGGCCGCGACCTCACTGCGCGTGGTGCTCAGGTCACTACACGCGACGGTGCCATCACCGCCAGCGCCGAGCGCGATGTCGTGCTGACCACGGCGCAATCCCATGCCAGCGTCGATGAAGCCCACCGGCATACCCGCAGCGGCGCCGTCTCCAAGACCACCTACAGCTACCGCGACAGCCTCGAGCAGACCACGCAGCAAGGCACGCTACTGTCAGGCCAGCAGGTTCACGTGCGCGCAGGCCAGGACGCACAGCTCCACGGCAGCCAGGTCGTCAGCAGCGACGGCACCACCATCACCGCCACACGCAATGTGACGATCGACGCCGCCACCGACACCCACCACGAAACCCACGTCAGCCAGCGCAAGAGCTCGGGACTGATGGGCTCCGGCGGCATCGGCGTCACCCTCGGTACCCGCAGCCTGAAGACGACCGGCGACACCATCGCGACCACCGCATCCGGCTCAACCGTCGGCAGCACACAAGGCAACGTCACGATTCAGGCCGGCCAGACTGTGCACCAGTCCGGCAGCGCCGTGCTTGCCCCTCAGGGAGATGTCACCATCGCGGGACGCCAGGTCGAGATCGTCGAGGCGCGCAACAGCGAGACGCATGTCACCGGCGTCCAATTCCGCCAGACCGGCGTGACGGTGGCCGTATCGACGCCGGTACTGTCCGCGCTGCAGACCGCGCAGCAAATGAGCGAGGCCGCATCGAACACCCGAGACGGACGCATGCAGGCGCTGGCGGCCGCCAACACCGCACTGGCGGCCGCCAGTGCGGTGCAGGCTGTGAAGGCCGGGCAGGGCAGCACGATCAATGGCAAAGCCGATCAGATCAGCACCGGCACCGACGCGGCGGGCAACCCCACCTCGCGCGATGCCAATGCCGGCGACAAGATCGGCGGTATCCAGGTCGCCGTCAGCCTCGGTACGTCGAAGAGCCACAGCCAGGTGGTCGTCACGCGTGAAGACGTAGTCGGATCGACGGTCGCAGCTGCTGGCGATGTGACGATTCATGCCAGCGGGCAGACGTGGGCCAGCGATCTGCCGCCAGCCATGCCAACGCAAGCCGTCCCAGTGCAAGCCGTCCCAGTGCAAGCCGGCCCAACGCAAGCCAATTCCCAACCATCGAACTCCGCGTCATCCACCTTCGAGTCCCCCAACGCCGGTAACGTGCTCGTGCAAGGCAGCCAGATCACCGCCGGCCATCAGGCCACGTTAATCGCCGACCAGACCCTGACGCTGCAGGCCGCCGCCAACACACAAACCCAGCAAAGCAACCAAGGCAACCACAGCGCCAGCGTCGGCGTCGTGATGGACACCCGCGGCACCGTCGGCGTCACGCTGGCGGGCAGCCGAGGGCGGGGTCAGGCCGACGGTCAGGACGTCCGTTGGACCAACACCCAGATCAGCGCCGGCCAGCAGGCCACGCTGCTCTCCGGCACAGACACGACCCTCAGCGGTGCCGTCGTCTCCGCACCGCAAGTCACCGTGGTGACGGATCGGCAATTGACGATCGACAGCCGGCAAGACACCAGCCGCTACGAATCCCACCAGCAGCAGAGTGGCGGCAGCGTTACCCTCGGCGCGGCGCCGAGCGCGAACCTGAACCACGCACAAAGCAGCATCGACAGCCACTATGCCAGTGTGATCGAGCAGTCCGGCATTCGCGCCGGCGACGGCGGCTTCCAGGTCAAGGTCGCGGGCGACACCCAACTGAGTGGCGGCGCCATCACCAGCACATCGGCCGCGGTCGAGGCGCAGCGCAACGCGTTCAGCACCGGCGGCACAGTCACCACGACCGACATCGAGAACCGTGCGCACTACCAAGCCCAATCCACCAGCGTGAACGTCGGCACCGGCTTCTCGCCAGCGGGCGCACTGGCGCCGGCCGGCACCGGCGTGGGCTTCGGTCATGACAGCGGGCAAGCGTCGAGCGTCACGAAGAGCGGCATCAGCGGCGTGGCGGGTGATACGGCCCTGCGCACCGGTGACAAGGAAACTGGCATTGCGAAGATCTTCGATGCCGAGCGAGTGCAAAAGGACGTGACGGCGCAGACGCAGATCACGCAGACCTTCACCATGCTGGCGCCCAAGCAGGTGGCCGCGTATGCGGAGGGGAAGGTGCGGGAGCTGAAGGAGCAACTCGGTCAGGAGATTGATCCGCAGCGGCGAGCAGAATTACAAGCTGAGTGGCAGCGCTGGGAAGAGGGCGGCACGTACCGCGTGCTGATGCATACGGCGACCGGCGGCCTGGTCGGAGGCGTCAGCGGGGCAGCCGGTGCGGGCGTGGCAGCCATCGCTGCACCCACGCTGAACGAGGCGCAGGTCAATCTTGAAGGCGAGCTGGTTAAAGCCGGTATGAGCCCGGCGCTGGCGAAGGGCGTGGCGGCCAATGTCAGCGGGCTGGCAGCCGCGGGGTTGGGAACGGCCGTCGGCGGGGCAACCGGTGCCGGAGTGGGGCTGGCGGTGGATGCGAACAATCGGCAGTTGCATCCAGACGAAGCCAAATGGATCAAGGACAACGCCAAGCGATTTGCGAAACAGCAAGGGATCAGCGAGCAGGGGGCGGAGACGCGGTCAGGACAACAAGCGTTTCGGCAAGTGCAGTTCGGCGCATCCGGAATCGAGGACGCCGCAGCGCGGAATTTCTTGGGCCAGACGAAAGGCATGCTGGCAGCGGATCCGGCGTGCCCAGATTGTGGCCCGGGCTATCTCTTTTTTGCGACCCCGACTCAGAAGGCCAATACGGGCATGTACGCCACGAAGGTGTTGTCGGATCCGGACGCGCTGGACTTTTATGGCAAGAACAGCATAGGGCAACCGTCTGCGCAGCAGACTCAGGATGGCGCAAGGCGGGATGCGGTGATCAGAAGCACGATTGCCAACGCGACGATCGGCGCTGCCAGTGCGGCAGCAAGCCTGACGGTGCCGCCGGCCCTGAGTTGGTGTCTGACGAATCCTGTGGCGTGTAATCGGATCGTGATTGCCGGTGGCGAAATTGCGGCAGGCGAAGCGTTGGGGCCGGCGGGGTTGGGGGTCGTGGGGACGCTCAGCACAGTGAAAGCGGTGCGTACGGCTGATGAAGTCAACGCGGCGATGAAAGCCCGGGGATGGGAGCCCGCGTGGTCACCGGGAACGCCGGTGATCGAAATGACGCTTCAGCCGGGGACGAAGGTCAATATGATCGTTGACGCAAAGACAGCGCAAGCGATTGCAGAAAATAGAATTGAAAAAATTGCCCCAGGCGGCTGGGCAACTTTTGATGATGTAACCAGTGTTTCATTAGATGTACGGCAGAGAGCTGCTATAACAACACAGTTTAAAAATAACGTAGATGCCCCTTTTTATGTAGTTGAGATGGAGGTTTCTCAACCACTTCATTCCAATATCGGGTTTGTTGGCGCGCAGAGGGAATTTGCAGGGGCTAACCTACGAGGAGGGGGAACTCAAATTCAATTTGATCAGTCTATTGCGGGCAAAGATCGCTGGCATTTTTTAAAGCCGATTTCCTCGCCAAAGATTTTGAATTAATGAGATATTAAAATGGGAAAAATAAATAACTTATTAATGATTTGGGATAATGGTGCAACTTCTCCTGAAGCGCTGAGCGTCGAAGAAATTGAAAAATTCAAGAGAAAATCAGATGCAACAAAGGTGGTTGGTTGCAAATGGCTCTACGATGGAAGAGAGTATGAAATACCTTATTACGTTAGGCTGCTACCTGACCAGACTGGTGTTGTGCATTTCCAGAACGATGATTTGCAAACGGGCTGCATTATCGTGCGTAACGGTGATCTCTCTGAGAGAGCATTCATTACTGTCCCTCGAATTGACATAAGGTCCCAGCCCGAAAAGGGATATCTGAATTTGCCACCTAGCTCTGCTCGCTTCGGGGGCATCCAATGGGGTTGCGAAGGAAACGATGGTTACACCGACTATCTGTTCGATTTCGACTGGAACACGGGCAAGCTGCTGAGGTACGCCCGACCATCCCGCCCCTGGTAGGCCAGCATCGCTTCTCGGCCACCTACAGCGGCACCCGAATCTTGTCTTGTTTGACCGTTCACCTCGTCGACAGCCTCTGTTGACAGACTTTGGTCAAACGTCGCGAATGGTCTGCATCGCCGCCTGCTCTTAATCGATCTTACCTGGGACAAACGACGGTCAACCGAAGTCATCCCCCCACCTCGACCAGGTTTTACCAGCCAGCAGCTCCGCGACCGGCCCAGAGGACGGCGTGCCAACCGGTCCGGCGAGACAGACCGCCCGAGCCCGCCTAAGCCCGCCCGAGCCCAATCGCCCGAGCTTTCAACATTGAAAACATTGACGCTGATTTCATATCGTTTCACTATCCATCAGCATCAATGTTGGCACCGATTCAGGGATTGCCCGGTCAGCGCTTGAACTTTACAGATTCACTGGTTGAACACCCGTCCGGGAAAAAGCTCATCCGGAAATCAGGATGAAGATGATTCACGTAGTGATCTCCGAGCTTGCCCATCCTGGTCGGCTGTCGCATCAATCAACAAGGCCATTCCCCGGCACCGTGACTGTGCCCATCCGAGTACGCCAAGCTTTGATCGGATCCATGTGCATATGAAATCAATTCGCCTCGCTCTGCTGATGGCCATCGTGCTGGTGCTAAATGTCACGACAGCCATTGCCGCCAGCCTTACTCAATTCATTCCGCAGGGCGTTGTTGCCGATCCGGTTCGTGCCGTCGCCATGTTTAGCAGCGACATGGTCAAGCTCGGGGATACGTCGGCCAATGCCCCGTTCGTGATCGATTGTGGCGGGCTGCAGGGAGAAGGTCGCTGGGTCGATGCCCATACCTGGACATGGCAGCTGACACGCCCGCTCAAGTCCGGTGAGCGCTGCGTTTTCAATTTGCGTGATGACTTGACCGACCTCGCCGGTTCACCGCTGCTGGGCAAGCGCCGTTTCGAGTTCATTGGCATACCGCCACGTCCGCTGAATGTGCTGCCCAGGGCCGGCGCGCAAATCGAGGAAGAGCAGGCCTTCGTCATCAACCCCGGCGGCCCGCTCAATGCGGCATCGGTCGACAAGCATTTATGGTGCGAGGCCGAGGGCGTGGGTCATCGCATTCCTGCCCGGCAGGTCAGCAAGGAGGCAAGGGAAGCCGTCTTGAAGATGGCCGGCGGCATGGGCGAGGCAGCTATCGTGGTGACCTGTGCCGAACGACTGCCGGCGGGCAGCAAGATGAAGTTGGTCTGGGGCAGAGAGATTCAATCGCAGAACGGTACCCGCACCGACAAGGAATACAGCTTCGTTTACAAGGTGCGTGAACCCTTCAAAGCCACCTTGAATTGTGAACGCGAGAATGCGACCGCGCCGTGCTCGCCGTTGTCGCCGCTCGTGCTGAATTTCAACGCGCCCTTCGATGCAAAGCTGCTGGCCAGCTTCCGTTTGCGTCTGCCCGAAGGCGTGCGCAAAGCCCGCACTGAATCAACCCAGGAAAGCATTCTGCAATCCGTCAGCTTCGAGGGGCCGTTTCCGCCCGGGGCGGAACTCGCCATCGACATTCCTGAGACGATGAAAGATGAAGCGGGTCGCGCGTTGAGCAATGCGTCCAGCTACCCGCTCAAGGTTCGCATCGGCAAGTTGCCGCCATTGGTGAAGTTCCCTGGAAACTTCGGCATCGTCGAGCTGAAAGAGGGCGGTGTGCTGCCGGTAACGGTAAGGAATGTGGAGTCCACGCTGAAGACTGCGCGCCTGGTGCTGCCGGGTAGTCATCGCTTCAGTGAGCAGCGGCTGACGGAAGATGGCGATGTCATTGCCGCCATGCGTGCGCTGGAAAAATTCGAAGCGCAAACGCGTGAGATCGAACAGATCGTCGACGGCGAAAAGCGTGTGGTGGTCGATACGTTTTATGCGCGCGAATTGTCGTTCCTGGCCGATCGTCCCGGCGTGATCCGGCAGGATCTGCCGAAGCCCGGCGGCAGCAGCGAATTCGAGGTGATGGGCATACCGCTGGCCAAGCCGGGTTATCACATCGTCGAGATCGAAAGCCAGCTACTCGGCAAGGCCTTGCTGGCAACGCCGAAGCCCATGTACGTTCGCGCAGCGGCGCTGGTCACCAACATGGCGGTGCATTTCAAGGTGGGCGCGGACAATGCGCTGGTGTGGGTCACGGCACTCGACACCGGCAAGCCGGTCGCGGGTGCCGACGTGCAAATCTCGGACGACAACGGTCAGTCGCTCTGGAAAGGCAAGACAGATAGCAAGGGCCGCGCCCTCATCGACAAGGCACTGAAGGGGCCGGCTTTCCTGTTTGCCAGCGCGCGTTTCAATGGCGATTACAGCTTCGCTCGTTCCGACTGGAATGAAGGCATCGAGCCCTGGCGCTTCGGCGTCGAGAGCTGGTACGACCCTGATAATTTCAAGATTCATACCGTTCTGGACCGCAGTCTGTTTCGCCTCGGTCAGGTGGTATCGATGAAGCACATCGCACGCAACCGCAGCAGCAAAGGCTTTTCAATTTCGGAGGCGGCGAGCCTGCCAACGAAGCTGGTGGTGCGCCACAATGAAACCGGCACCGAGTTCACGCAGCCGCTGAGCTGGGATGCGCAGGGCATTGCCATCAGCCGCTGGACGATCCCGGAATCATCGAAGCTGGGTACCTATGACATCACGGTCAGCGGTGGCAAGACGCGTGAGCAGTCCACCGCCGAGTTTCGCGTCAGTGATTTCCGCGTGCCGGTTTTTTCTGGTGTGGTTCAGGGCGTGCCGGCACAGCAAGTGGCACCCGCCAAAGTACCTCTCGCGCTGTCGCTGTCGTTCCTCAACGGCGGCCCGGCACGCAACACCGATGTTGAAGTATCGGCCACCCTGCAACCGCGGCCGCGGGTCTTCTCGCAGCATGACGGTTATCAATTCAATGTCGAACTGGAAGACGAAGCACGGCGTGCGTTCGGCCTGACGGGCTCGCCGCAGGAAGAAAGGCTGGTGCTCGACAAACAGGCGCTGAAGCTCGACAAGAACGGCGCCGGGCAGCTTACCGTGTCGCTGCCCGAAAAATCACGCGAGCCGCAAGCGTTGTATGCAGAAATGACGTTTTCCGATCCGAATGGTGAAGTGCAGACCATTCGTGGTTCTGTACCGATCTGGCCGGCCGCTGTTTCTGTTGGCATCAAGCTGAGCGATGCCGGTTTTACGACGGGCGGAAACCGTGCACAGCTGCTCGTGGTCGACAATGACGGCAAGGCGCTGAGTGGTCACAGCGTGCGGCTGGTCGCACAGCGCCGCATCGACTACAGCCATCGCCGGCGGATCGTCGGCGGCTTCTATGCGTATGAAAACACCACGGTCTTTAAAGATATCGGCGAAGTCTGCAAAGGCAGCACCGACAGCCGCGGCCTCCTGAATTGCGAGCTCCGTATCACCGAGCCGGGTTCGATCTACCTTCTCGCCGAGGCGCGCGACAGCAATGGTAATGCCGCACTGGCGAGCAGCAATTACTGGATTGCTGGTGCCTCCGATCACTGGTTTGCCGCGGGTAACCAGGACCGTATCGATGTGATCCCCGAGAAAAAAGACTACCAGCCCGGTGAGACAGCGCGCTTCCAGGTACGTACGCCCTTCCGCGAGGCGACCGCACTCGTCGCCGTCGAGGCCGGTGGCATTCTCGACACCTTCGTGCAACCTCTGTCCCGATACGATCCGACGGTTGCCATTCCCGTCAAAGCGGAATGGGGGCCGAACGTGTACGTGTCCGTGCTGGTGGTCCGGGGGCGCGTGCAGCCGCTGCGCTGGTATTCCTTCTTTGACTGGGGCTGGCGCGAGCCGGTCAGCTGGTTCAAGTCATGGTGGAATCCCGAGCAGCCGACCGCCATGGTCGACCTCGCCAAGCCGGCGCATCGTTTCGGCATTGCGAAGATCGATGTCAGCACGGAGGCCTTCCAGCTCAAGGTCGATGTGGCTGCCGACAAGCCCAATTACCGGCCTCGCGAAGCGGCCAAAGTCACCATCAAGGTCACCACGCCCGAGGGCAAGCCTGCGCCCGCCAATACCGAAGTCGCATTCGCCGCTGTCGATCAGGCGTTGCTCGAGCTGCGTCCGAATGACAGCTGGAAAGTGCTCGACGCCTTCATGCAAAGGCGCGCGTATCACGTGGGCACAGCGACTGCGCAATCGATGGTGGTCGGCAAGCGCCATTTCGGCAAGAAGGCGCTGCCGCCAGGAGGTGGTGGCGGACGCGCACCGGCGCGCGAGCTGTTCGA
>JACCDS011548737.1_pt1 | contig 17358 bp, 18 predicted proteins | sample 7446441 | NCBI WGS metagenome assembly JACCDS01 (sample SAMN15323445, study PRJNA562643) | freshwater metagenome | isolation source: river surface water | place: USA:Blue River Watershed | collected 2017-08-17
GGGGCCTTCGATGCGGAGGCGCAGGTGTTCGCGGATCAGGGTTTCGCGGTATTGAGTCTGGGCCGCGGGTCCGGGCCGATGGGTCCGGGGCTGGTCGAGGATGTGCAGGCGGGCGTCGAGTGGTTGGCGGCGCGGCACCCGGAGCGGGCGCTCGACCGGAGCCGCGTGGCGGTGCTGGGACACGGGGAAGGCGGCGAGGCGGCGTGGCGGGCGTTGCAGGGGCGGCCGGACTGGTTTCGCTGCGGTGTCGTGCTCGATGGGCCGGCGCGGGCGGGCGGGTCCGGGGCGGAGGCAGGCTCGGCGCGGTTGCTGCGGAGCGATCCGGGATTGGCGACGGCGGAACCGGGGGCGCGGGCGGCGACTTACCGGCGGATCGACGAGTTTTTCCGGCAACAGCTGGCTTGGGGCGCGGGGCCGGCGGGAATGAAAAAGGAGGTCGAATGAACGCCCGCGGCGCGATCGCGTGGGGGGTGGCCGTTTGGCTGGCGGGGGCGGGGACGTTGGCGGCGGCCAACGCCGGTCCGCGGGTGGAGTTGCCGCCGATGATGGTGGAAGAATCGGTTTCCGGTGTGCCTTGGCTCTACGTCAATGCCGGGGGCACGGAGTTTCTGTCGCGGTGTTCGGCCGGCACGACGCGCAGCCTGGTCGAAGGCTGGCTCGACAAACTGCAACAGGTGCGCGCGCTGGTGCCGGAAGAGTTTCTCGGCCGGATGGATCCGCCTTCGATCTTCGTGCTGTATTCCCAGGATCTGCAGCAGACCGTGAGTGCGGAGATCCAGCGCGAATTGCAGGCGGCGGGGGCGCGTAGTGGCGGAGTGGATATCGCGCCGAGCATGCGGCTCGCGGACCGCGATCTGCACGGCTCGATCGCCTACATCGACGAAGGGAGATTCGATGCCGCGGGGCTCAGCATCGCGCCGAGCCACGTGCGGTTTCTCGTGCAGATCCGGGTGCCGGCGCTGCCGGCGTGGCTGGTCGACGGCGTCGAGCGCGCGTGGCGTCGGACGGACTTCGTGCAGCATCCGATCACGCTCAATCCGCTGGTGTGGGAAAACGAAGGCGAGAGCGACGCGCTGGCGGCGGATCCGCTGCGGCCGCGCGCGGTGCTGCCGGCGAGCGAGCTGTTTGCGAACGAGGCGCGGCGGGCGGTGGAGACGCGTTATCCGCGGCGGGTGGCGACGCGGGCGTCGACGCAGGAGCTGCTGGTGCGCTGGGCTTGGGTGACGGGCGGGCCGGTGCGGGACGCGTTTTGGAAATTGGCGGCGCAGTCGGCGGAAGGGCCGATCACGGAGGAACAGTTCGAGGCGAATTTCGGTTTCGATTATGCGGAATTGCGCGACCGGTTGAGCGACTATTTGCCGAAGGCGGTGCGGGAAACGGCGTGGATCAGTCCGGGGAAAATTCCGGCGGTGCCGGACTTCACGGTGGAGAAAGCGACCCCGAACCAGGTCGCGCGCGTGCGCGGCGAGTGGGAGCGGCTGGCGATCGGGCACGTGCGCCGGCGGTTGCCGCAGGTGGTGGAGCCGTACATCGCGCAGGCGCGCCGGACGCTGCGCCGGGCCTACGATGCGGGCGACCGGGATCCGCGGCTGTTGGCGACAATGGGGCTGTGCGAGATCGACGCGGGGGCGGCCGCGGCGGCGCGGCCGTGGTTGGAAGCGGCGACGGCGGGCGGGGTGGTGCGGCCGCGGGCGTATTACGAATTGGCGTGGCTGCGTTGGACGGAGCTGCCGCGCGCGGCCGGCGGGGCGGCGACGTGGCCGTTCGCGCAGCTGGCGCCGGTGATCGCGCCGTTGCGCCAGGCTTTGCCGCAGGCGCCGGCGTTGCCGGAGATCTATGCTTTGCTGGCGGACGCGTGGACGGCGTGCGAGTTGGCGCCGAACCGGGAGGAGTGGGCGGAGTTGGAGCGCGGGGCGCGGCTGTTTGCCGGGCGGCCGGCGGTGGGATTGCCGATCGCAAGGACGCTGGCGCGGCACGGGCGAAAGGCGGAGGCGACGGCGCTGTTGGCGGCCGGGGCGGCGTTTCCGATGGACGAGGAAACGCGCGCGGGCGTGGACAAATTACGGGCGGAATTGGCGGCGGCGGAAGAACGCTGAGCCGGACTCATGCAGTTGAGAGCCGAAAGTTCAGGGTTGAGAGATCGATCCGTCGATTTCTTGGGCCATCGTCGAGGCCCACGGCGGAACCCTCGCCGCGGCGAGCGTGGTGGATCGGGGCGCAACATTTACGGTGCGGTTGCCGAGGGGCAGCGGCCCGTGGGCGCGGAGCGCCCGGCAAGCCGTATGATTTAACTCCGATCGGGGCGGAGCCGAAAAAATGCGGTGGCGGTGTCCGGCGGCCGACGGTTGTTTCGTCGGGATGGGACAAACGCGTTTTCGCGCGTCCGATCGCACCCTTTCCTATGTCCACCCATACCATCCGCCTGCACCGTGTGTTTCGTTCCCCGCCGGAAAAAATCTACCGGGCCTTTCTTGAACCGGCGGCGATGTGCCGGTGGCTGCCGCCCTATGGTTTCACGGCGGCGATCGAGCATCTCGAAGCGAAGGTCGGCGGCACGTTCCGCATGTCGTTCACGCATTTCGCGAGCGGCAATTCCCATGCCTTCGGCGGGACCTATCTTGAATTGGTGCCGAACGAGCGGCTCCGCTACACAGACAAGTTCGACGATCCGAATCTGCCGGGAGTGATCGAAGTGACGGTGACGCTGACCAAGGTAAGTTGCGGCACCGAACTTACCGTCGTGCAGGCGGGCGTGCCGGCCGTGATTCCGGCGGAAATGTGCTATCTGGGTTGGCAGGATTCGCTGGTCCAACTTGCGCGGTTGGTGGAGCCGGAGATCCCGGCCTGAGGGGCTGAACGCGGTTGAAAGGTGAAGGTTGAAAGCTGAAAGACCGGAATGCCGAGATGGGGCGGACAAGGTTCTGCCCGCCGCATCGGCATCTCGGGCGATTTCTTAGCCAGGGCCGCAAACATCCGACTCGCTTCCGCCCATGGGACAACTCCGTTGCAGTATCACGATCTCGCTCGACGGCTATGTCGCCGGGCCGAACCAAAGCGCGGCCAACCCGCTCGGCGAAGGCGCGCGGCGTCTGCACGAGTGGGTGTTCCCGACCCGCACGTTCCGGGCGAAGCTCGGCTTCGGCAGCGACGGCGAAACCGGGGTGAACGACGACGTGATGCGCGAGATGTTCGCGCATGTCGGCGCGACCGTGATGGGGCGGAATATGTTCGGCCCGGTCCGCGGGCCCTGGGGCGGGAATCCGTGGCGCGGCTGGTGGGGCGAGACGCCGCCGTACGGGCATCCGGTGTTCGTGCTGACGCATCACGCGCGGGAGCCGCTCGTCATGGCGGGCGGCACGACGTTTCATTTTGTGACCGACGGTATCGCTTCCGCGTTCGAGCAGGCGCGGGCGGCCGCGGGCGGCCGGGATGTGAATCTCGCCGGTGGAGCGCGGACCGTGCAGCAGTACCTGGCGGCGGGATTGCTGGACGAACTGGAACTGCACGTCGTGCCGATTTTGCTCGGCGGCGGCGAGCGCCTGCTCGACCGCGTCGCGGATGAAAACGTGAGCCTCGAACTTGTCCGGACCTTGGCCGGCCCCGGAGTTTCGCACCTGAAGTACCGGGTGCGCAGTCCGGGCAACCGCGGGTCCGGGCTTGCCGGCGAACCGGCGGCCTGACGGCGGCGAGCCGCGCCGGGGCGGCGGTCACCGGGGCGTGATTCGATTCAATCGAACTGCGCGCGGAAGCGGGCGAACTCGGCTTTGAGTTCGGCCAATTCGGCGCGGAGGGCGACGGCCTCGGTTTCGAGGCGGGCGAGGCGGTCGGCGGCGGCGGGGACCGGAGCCAGAGGGGACGCGATGAGAGCCGCCGGGGCGGGCGCCGATCCCGATTCCGCGGCCTCGACGGGGCCGCCGAAGAGGTGGGCGTAGCGCGATTCCTTGGTGCCGGGGGCGCGGGGCAGTTTCGCGACGAGGGGCTGCGGTTGCCGTTCCGCGAGGACGGCGAGGGCGGCCTCGGTTTCCGGCAAGGTATCGAAACGGAAGATACGCTCGGTGCGCGGGCGCAGTTCGCCGAGGGTCTGCGGTCCGCGGAGGAAGAGAACGCAGAGCAAAGCGACTTCGCCCGGCGTGAGAAGCAGGGCGTCGGTCAGCGTGTGTTTGTATTTCGCGACGCGGCTTTCGGCCCCGGTGAACAGCGTCGCGAGCCGGTGCTCGCGCAGGACGCCGATCGCGCGGAGGACGGCGGTTTCGTCGAGGTCCATGACCGGCTCGCGGTTGGAGAGCTGGTTGCAGGCGTTGACGAGGGCGTTGAGCGTGAGCGGATAGTAGTCCGGCGTCGTGAGCTGTTTCTCGACGAGGGCGCCGAGCACGCGGACGGCGACGGGATCGAGCGGCGGGATCGGGTCGTCCATGGGCCGGGCGGAAGGGAATGGGCGATGGGCAACGCGGCGGGCCGCGTTTACGCCTTCGCCCAGGTATCCTTCAGCGTGATCGTGCGGTTGAAGACGGGCCGGCCGGAGGCGTGGTCCTTGGCGTCGGGCGTGAAGTAGCCGAGACGTTCGAACTGGAAGCTCTCGCCGATCTGCGCGGAGGCGAGGGAGGCTTCGAGTTTGGCAGTGACGGTCTCGAGCGACTTCGGGTTCACGACCTTGAGGAAATCTTCCTCGGCGGCCGGTTCCGGAACGGTGAAGAGGCGGTCGTAGAGGCGGACCTCGGCGTCGACGCACTGTGTGGCGCTGACCCAGTGGATGGTGCCCTTGACCTTGCGGTCGGCGTTGGGCTGCCCGTTCCGGGTCGTGAGATCGGCGGTGCAGCGGATCTCGACGAGGGCGCCGGCGGCGTCCTTCACGAGTTCCTCGCACTTGATGATGCAGGCGTACTTGAGGCGGACCTCGCCGCCGGGCTTGAGGCGGAAATATTTCGGCGGCGGGACCTCGGCGAAATCGTCGGCCTCGATGTAGACCTCGCGGGTGAGGGCGAGCGGGCGCGTCGTCGGATTTTCGTCCTGCGGATTGTTGGTGGCGGTGCAGGCGACGGTCTCGCCGGGGGCGAGGTTGGTCAGCACGAGTTTGATCGGCTTGAGGACGGCGAGGCGGCGCTGGGCGCCGCCGTTGAGGTGGGTGCGGACGCAGTTTTCGAAAACGGCGGCCTCGGTGAGGGAGTCGAATTTCGTGACGCCGACCCCGGTGACGAAATCGCGGAGGGCGGCGGCGGGAATGCCGCGGCGGCGGAGCCCGGAGAGCGTGGGCATGCGCGGGTCGTCCCACGCGGAGACGACGTTGCCCGCGACGAGGGCGAGGAGCTTGCGCTTGGAAACGAGGGTGTAAGCGAGCTGGAGTTTCGCGAACTCGTACTGGTGCGGGAGCGGGCGCGGCAGTTCGAGACTGCCGAGGATCCAATCGTAGAGCGGGCGGTGGACCTCGAACTCGAGGGTGCAGACGCTGTGGGTGATGCCCTCCAGGTAATCGCTGAGGCAGTGGGCGAAATCGTAGAGCGGGTAGAGGCACCATTTGTCGCCGGCGTGGTGGTGCGGGACATGGCGGATGCGGTAGAGGAGGGGATCGCGCAGCCAGATGTTGGGCGAGGCCATATCGATCTTGGCGCGGAGGCTGCGGGCGCCGTTGGGGAATTCGCCCGCGCGCATGCGGGTGAAGAGATCGAGATTTTCGGCGACGGAGCGGTCGCGGAAGGGGGAGTTGCGGCCGGGTTTGTCGGGCGAACCGCGGTAGGCGTCGGTGTCTTCCGCGCTCAGGTCGCAGACATAGGCGCGGCCCTTTTTGATCAGCTCGACGGCATAGCCGTAGAGGGCCTCGAAGTAGTCGCTGGCGAAGAACGGTTCGGCGGCATCGGAGGGCGCGACGGCGGCGAGATGGAAGTCGGGTTTGCCGGCGACGGATTGGGCGGCGGGGTGGGCGCCCTTGGGTTTGTAGCCGAGGCAATGGTCGGCCCAGCCGGAGATCAGCCAGCGGACATCGGCGGCGATAGCCTCGACGTACTCGACGTCTTCTTTGACGGGATTGGTGTCGTCGAAACGCAGGTGGCAGCGGCCGGCGTTCTCGCGGGCGAGGCCGAAGTTGAGGCAGATCGATTTCGCGTGGCCGATGTGCAGGTAACCGTTGGGCTCGGGCGGAAAGCGCGTGACGATCTGCGGGTAGCGCTGCGCGGCGACATCCTGCGCGACGAGGTCGCGGATGAAGTCGGTGGGCGCGGGCGTGGGCGCGTTGGCGTCGGAGCTCTCGGGTTTCGCTGCGGACATAGGGAGGGGACGTTGGAAAACGGCGCGACGCGACGCAACGATTCACTTCGCCGGTGCGCGGGCTTGACGACCCGGGCCGTGCCACCCTTCATGCCCGTTCAGCTGGATCACGCGGGCGTAGCACAATGGATAGTGTAGCGGTCTCCGAAGCCGTCGATCCGGGTTCGACTCCCGGCGCTCGCACCAGCCTTCGCCCCGCTTGGCGGGGCTTCGGCTCGGTGAACCGGCGGAAGGTGATTTCGGCCGGCGGATTTGCGGCCGGCGCGGCGTTTCGATGGCGGTCCGACCGCGGCGGGTGGCTCAGGCGGACTTTTTCTCGGCCTTGTTTTCGCGCCAGGCGCGCCACATTTCCCAGACGATCGGGACGACGGAGAGGATGATGATCGCGAGGATCACGAGCTTGAAGTTCTTCTGCACGAACGGCTGGTTGCCGAACCAGAAGCCGGCGTAGATGAAGAAATAGATCCAGATGAAGCCGCCGATGACGTTGTAGGCGAGGAAGCGCGGATAGTTCATCGAGCCGACGCCGGCGACGAAGGGGACGAAGGTGCGCACGATGGGCACGAAGCGCGCGAGGATGATGGCGCGGCCACCGTACTTCTCGAAGAACGCGTGGGCGCGCTCGAGATGCTTTTTGCGGAGAAACATCGAGTCCTCCCGCTTGAAGACGGCGGGACCGAGCTTGGCGCCGATCCAGTAATTGAGGGTGTCGCCGATCACGGCGGCGACGAAGAGCAGGCCGGCCATGAGGTGGACGTTGAGGCCGGTCTCGGGCTTGGCGCAGAAGGCGCCGGCGGCAAAGAGCAGGGAGTCGCCGGGCAAGAACGGCGTCACGACGAGACCCGTTTCCGCGAAGATGATCAAAAAGAGCACCGCATAGGTCCACAGGCCGTAGTCGGCGATGATCTCCGCCAGGTGGCGGTCGATGTGGATGATGAAGTCGATGAGCTTTTTGATCAGATCGATCATGGGCGGGGAAAGCGGAGACGAAGGTTGGGAAGCGGGCAAAAAAAAGGCAGGCAGCGGAGACTGCCTGCCGGGAAGGGCGAAAAAACTCAGACGTCGGGCTTGGTCTTGCGCAGACCTTGGATGCGGTCGCCGACCTTCCACTGGCCGCGCTTCTTGAGCAGGTCGACGCGCTCGAAGCGCTTCAGGACGTTGCGTTTGACGACGAGACCGTTGGCGCCTTGGAGGCTTTTGTGCTGTGACATGTTTTTTTAAAGAGAGGGCTGCGACTTGTTAAAGGGGCAGAGGGCTAGAGTTCGCCTGTGCCCATGACAAGTATTTTTCCGCAACGAATTCGGCGCGGACGACGATCCATTCCGGCGTCGTGTAAGGATGGGTCGCGAGGACCTGGGCTTCGAGGGCGGCAAGGCGCGCGGGAATCACCTTGAAGGTAAGGCGGTACTCCGCCGCCGTTTCAATCCGGCCGGCCCAGCGATACACCGAGGTGACCGGACCCTCGATCTGCACGCAGGCGGCGAGACCGGCGGCGACGGCGGCACCGGCGAGGCGGTCGGCATCGGCGCGGTCGCCGACAGTGGTCCAGGCAAGGTACATGGCGAGAGACGAAGGGGAAGGGGGAGCGGCGGGCGGAGGCGGCGCCGGGAATTCGCCCTTGACGTTCAGGAACGCCGTCGTTGCTTTCAACGGTTTTCACCCAGCTGTTTGCCCGCCATGAGAGACGACTACATCAAAGAAGCGCTCAAATCGATCAGCGATCCGAACATCCTGATCAACGTGGTTTCACGCCGCGTGAAACAGCTCAAGCGGGGCAATCGCCCGCTCGTCGAGTCGCTGGAGAAGCTTTCGCCCGAGGACACCGCGCTCCGCGAGGTTATCGAAGGCAAGATCAGCCACGAGCTGGCCTGATTCGCGCGCGCACCGACGTTTGCCAATTCCGGCGGCCCCGTTCTGCTTGAGGCAGTTTCGGAGCCGCCTTTTTTTGCCTCCGTTTTCCGCCCTTCCCGTCCATGGCCGCCGCCAAAGATTCCAAACGCTTCACCGAGATCCGCAACGCGAAGGCGGGGCGCGATTATTTCGTGGACGAGCGGTTCGAGGCCGGGATCCAGCTCCGCGGCACCGAGGTGAAGTCGATCCGCGCCGGCAAGGCGCAGATCACGGATGCGTTCGGCCGGATCGAGAAGGGCGAGGTCTGGCTCTACAACGCCCACATCGAGCAGTACGCGTTCGGCAACATCCACAACCACGACGCGAAGCGCATCCGCAAACTGCTCCTGCACCGCCGCCACATCGACAAGATCAAGGCGGCGCTCGACGCGGGCGGCAGCCGGGCGCTGGTGCCGCTGCGCATGTATTTCAAGGAAGCCCTCGTGAAGGTGGAAGTCGCGCTCTGCACGGGCAAGAAACTGCACGACCGCCGCGAGGACCTGAAAACGAAGGTCGTCGAGCGCGAGGTCGACCAGGCGATGAAGTTGCGGCGGCGTTGAGCGCTTGCCGGCGACGGAGGGACTTCAGGTCGTCGGGGAGCCCGGGGCCAAGGCGGGCGCCGATGCGGGATCGGGCCAGACGCGGACGATTTCCTCGGCGAGAATCCGCCAACCGAACGGTTTCGAGAGAAAGCCCTTCAGCCGCCCGAGCCGGCAAAGGTTGTCCTCCTCGGCGGCGAGGTTGTGGCCGGTGATCATCACGAACACAGCAGCCGGCGCGAGCCTCGCGGCTTCCCGGATGAATGCGATGCCGTCGAGTTGCGGCATATGGTAGTCGGTGACGATCACGGCGGCGTCGAGGCCGGAGAGGTGGGCGAGGGCTTGGGTGGGGTGGGTGAAACTGTGGACGGGGCACCCGAGGTGGTGGGCGAGCATCATGGACATGAGCTCGGTGTAGGGCGCTTCGTCGTCGACAAAGACGATCGATTTCACGGCGGCGGGCACGGTGGGGAAGGGATGGTGGACGCTGGCCAACGATTTGCGAATATGCAACGCGCGAGGCCCGCCTTGCTTCACGGACGGGACGCGAAAAGGTTGCGGCGATGGTCCACGTTGTCCTTTTCCAGCCGGAAATCGCGCCCAACACCGGGAATGTCGGCCGCATGTGCGCGCTCACCCGGTCGCGGCTGCACCTGATTCATCCGCTGGGCTTCGTGATCAACGACCGGAACCTGCGGCGTGCGGGCATGGATTACTGGAAGTCGCTGGACGTGCATGAGCACGCGGATTGGACCGCTTTCCGGCAAAGTCCGGCGGCGCCGACGGGCCGGCTTTGGCTCTTCACGACGAAGACGGAACGCAGTTTCTGGGATGTGCGCTATGCGGACGGCGACGGGTTGGTCTTTGGCAACGAAGGCTCCGGTGCGCCCGAGTGGCTGCACGACGAATTGGCGGAGGGCCGCGTGATGATCCCGCACGCGAATCCCGGATTGCGTTCCCTCAATCTCAGTACGGCGGCCGGGATCGCGTGCTATGAAGCGGTGCGCCAGTTGACGCACGGGGCGCGCTGAAGGCGGTCAGCTTTCAGCGATCAGCGGTCAGCGCTGAGCAGGCCAGGGGGCTGCGGTGCGATCCCCGTAACCGCGATTTGCCCGCAGGCGGCCTAGCGCTGAAGGCTGACCGCTGAGCGCTGAGCGCCGACCGCGCGCCGCTGCGCGGGCGTTCAGATCTCGCCGAGGCGAACGCAGGCCACGGAGCGGCCGGCTACTTCGGCGGACAACGGCGGAACCGCCGTTTTGCATTTCTCCAACGCGTGCGGGCAGCGCGGGTGAAACGCACAGCCGGAGGGCGGGTTGATCGGCGAAGGCGGATCTCCCGGGAGCACGATGCGCTGGCGCGTGCGCTCGGTGTCGGGATTGGGGGTCGGGATCGCGCTGACGAGGGCGCGCGTGTACGGATGCTGGGGGCGTTCGATGACTTCGGCGGCGGGCCCGAGTTCGACGATTTTCCCGAGGTACATCACCGCGACGCGGTCGGAGATGTGTTTCACGACGGAGAGGTCGTGGGCGATGAAGATCAGCGCGAGGTTCATCTCGCGGCAGAGCTTCGAGAGCAGATTCAGGATCTGCGCCTGGATCGAGACATCGAGGGCGGAGACGGGTTCGTCGGCGACGATGATCTTGGGTTCGAGGGCGAGGGCGCGGGCGATGGCGATGCGCTGGCGCTGGCCGCCGGAAAACTCATGCGGGTACTTCTGCATGAAACGCGAAGCCAGGCCGACGCGTTCCATGAGTTTGCCGACGCGGACGGGAATTTCCGCCGCGGGGCAGACCCCGTGCACGCGCAATGGCTCGGCCAACGTATCGAAAACCGTGAGACGCGGGTTGAGCGACGCGTACGGATCCTGGAAAACCATCTGCATGTCGCGGCGCACGTCGCGGACTTCCTGCAGGGAGCCGGTCGTGAGGTTGCGTCCCTCCAGGACCACGGTGCCGGCCGTGGTCGGCACGAGCTGCATGACGGTGCGGGCGAGGGTGGACTTGCCGCAGCCGGATTCGCCGACGAGGCCGAGGACTTCGCCGCGGGCCACGGAGAGCGTGACGCCGTCGACGGCCTTCACGGTGCCGACGTGTTGCCGGAAAATCAGGCCTTGGTTGATCGGGAAGTGCGTCTTGACGTCGGTGAGCTGAAGAATCGGGGAAGACATGGACGGGACGCGGTTCAGATTTCGCCCGCTTGGACGCGGAGACAGGCATGGGCGTGGCCGGGGCCGGCCGGGGCGAGGGCGACCTCCGAGGTCCGGCAACGGTCGACGGCGAATTCGCAACGGGCGGCGAAGGCGCAGCCGGGGAGCGGTTTCGAGAGATCGGGCGGCAGGCCGCGGATGGTGTAGAGCTCGGCGCCCTTGGCCTGGAGCGCCGGGATCGAGCGCTGGAGGGCGCGCGTGTAAGGGTGTTTCGGCCCGTGGAAGAGCGTGCGGGTATCCGCCGTCTCGACGATCCGGCCGGCGTACATCACTTGCACGCGATCGCAGAGGCCGGAGACGACACCCAGGTCGTGGGTGATGAAGACCACGGCCATGCCGATCTCCCGCTGCATCTTTTTGATCAGCTCGAGAATCTGGGCCTGGACGGTGACATCGAGGGCCGTGGTCGGTTCGTCGGCGATGAGCAGTTCGGGTTTCGTGATCAGCGCCATGGCGATCATGACGCGCTGGCGCATGCCGCCGGAAAATTCGTGGGGGTAAAGGTTGATGCGGCGGGCGGCGTCGTTGATGCCGACGGCCTCGAGCATCGCGAGGCCGCGGCGGAGGGCATCGGCCTTCGAGATCTTTTCGTGGATCAGCAGCGGCTCGATGAGTTGGTCGGAAATCCGCAGGTACGGATTCAACGACGTCATTGGATCCTGGAAAATCATCGCCACGCGTTTGCCGCGGATCGAACGCGCCTGGGCGGGCGTGCAGTGGAGGAGGTCGACGCCGTCGAACACCGCCGTGCCGCTCTCGATCCGGCCCGGGGGCTGGGGGATCAGCCCCATGATCGAGTAGCAGGTGACCGACTTGCCGGAGCCGGATTCGCCGACGATGCCGAGCGTCTCGCCGCGCTCGAGATCGAAGCTGACTCCGTCGACCGCTCGGTAGACGCCGTTGCGCGTGTAGAAATAAGTGCGGAGGTCGGAGACGGAAAGAAGGGGCACGTGGAGGTGGCGGGTGGCGGACGCGACGGCGACTAGGAAGTGGCGGACGTCCCGGCGCTTGGCAAGTACGGCAGCAATTTCGCTGCCACCGCGGCGGGGGCGAGGTCGGCGAGGTGGCCGCCGCCGGTCGGGGCGGAACCGGGGGCCTGGAGGATGGCGCAGGGGGCGGCAAAGACCGGCCCGGTGCGCAACGGATTCGTCGGACCGAAGAGTGCCAGGAGCGGCACGCCGAGGGCGTTGGCCAGGTGCATGCCGCCGGTGTCGTTGGTCACGAGTACGCGGCAGGCGCGGAGGCGGGCGCAGTAGGCGGGCAGGTCGGTTTTGCCGGCTAGATTTTCGACGCGGTCGGGGGCAAAACCGGCGGCGACGGCGGCGGCGATGGGCGCATCGTTGGCGGTGCCGAAGATTTGGAAACGGGTGCCGGGATGCGACTCGATCAAGGTGCGCCAATGGGCGACGGGCCAACGTTTCTCGGGCGTGTTTTCCGAGCCGGGAATCAGGCCGACGGGGGCGTCGGGTGCGGCGGCGGCCGGCGCGGGGGAGGCGAGCGGCGTGCGGTCGAGCGGTGCGGCGAGGCCGAAGTGGCGCAGGAAGTTTTCCCACAGTTCCAATTGGTGGCGGGTGCGCTCGTCGAAGTCGGCGGGGACCTGGAAACGATGGGAAAGCAGGGGGCGCGATTTGCCCGGGCGCACGAGGCCGAAGCGTTGGCGGCAGCCGGTCAGCCGCGCCTCGAGGTCGCCGCGGAACGAATTCGTGAAGAGCAGCCAGACATCGGGAAACTCGAACCGCAGCTGCCGGAAAAACGCGAAGTAGCCGGCGCCTGGCCGCGGCAGCGCGACGAGGCGGTCGGCGATTTGCCAAGATTCAAGGAGCGGCAAAAAGGCGGCTTTGCCGACGAGGATGATTTCGGCGTCGGGCCGGCCGGCGCGCAGCGCGCGCAGCAGCGGCAGGGCCATGACGACATCGCCGAGCCAATTCGGCAGGCGGACCCAGATGCGGGTGCGGCGGGGCAGGGCGGCGAGGTCGCGGGCCGCGAGTTCGGCCGCGAGCAGATCGCGTTTCGCCTCGAGGCGGAAGCGCTTGGCCGGAATGTCCTGGTTGCGCCAGCGGTCGTGGGCCCAGAGCCAGGAGGCGCAGAGATTGTCGTCGCCGGCGAGCAGGGTTTCGAGCCAGCGGTTGAGCCCGAGGGTGACGGCGACGCTGGTGTTGTCGTGCGCGATTTCCGCGACATCGACCTCGACCCGCCAGAACGCGCGGCGGCGAGGGAAAATGCCGTACACGCGGGCCGAGAATTTTTCCGCCATGAGGCCGGGCAATTCCGTGGTGGCGCAGACCCGGCCGAAGAGCGTGGTGAGCGCGCCCTGCAGGCCGGCGTTCTGGTCGAAGAGCACGCCGACGAAGCCGCGGCGGCGGAGGATTTTCAGGGCCTCGGCGAAACCTTCTTTGCGCGAAAGCAACTTCATGCCGAAGCGCTCGCGCGAGCGGGTGACGAAAGCGTTGGCGGCGGGATTGTCGAGTGGCCGGAAGATGATGCCGAATTCGGGAAACGGTCCCGGCACGACCAGGGGCTGCGCCGTCTGCGCTTCCCAATACGCGAGGTGCGGCGAGCAGATCAGCGTTGCGGCCGGATCGCGGTGGTGGCGCGTGTGCGCGGCGACGAGGGCGGGCGAGGCCGCGATGATCGTGCGCCAACGGGCGGCGTCGAGGTAGGGCGTCGCGAGCGAGAGCAGACCGGTTTCGATCAGGCGGCGGCAACTCTCGCGACCGGTCGCGCGATGCCAGGCGGCCGGGCGATCGGGAAACGCGTGGTGCAGGTTCGACAGCACCAGCCGGCGGCGGCGGGGCAGGGCATAGAAGATGAAATCGCCGAGCCCGGCGGCGAGGGCGCGCAGGAAAATCTCCGGGGTGTGCGCGGCGATCCAGCCGATGGTTCTGAGGACGAAAGTGAGCACGCGGACGGGATTTGGCTTTGATTTCCGGAGGGAAAGACCTTGGAACGTAACGGACCGCGGGGGAAAGCAGATTCTCGGGAGCGCTTGGCCCCGCCGTCGCCATGACCGAACTGCTCATCATCAAACCCTCGTCGCTCGGCGACATCGTGCACGCGCTGCAGGTCGCGACCTCGCTCAAGGCGCAGGTCCGGCACCTGCGCATCTCGTGGGTCGTGCGGGAGATTTTCGCGCCCATCGTGCGGGCCTGCGAGGCGGTCGACCAGGTGTACGTGTTCGAGCGCAACGCCGGGGCGAAGGGTTTTCTGAAGCTCACGAAGGAACTCCGGAAAAAGACCTTCGACTGCGTCTTCGATATGCAGGGCCTGTTGCGCACGGGCCTGATGACCTCGCGCGTGATCGCGGCGAAAAAGGTCGGCCGCGCCGATGCGCGCGAGTTCTCCGGCATGTTCTACCACGAGCGCGTCGAATTGCCGGCCAACGGCAAAAACAGCCACGCGCTCGAGATTTTGCTCCAGTTCTGCCGCGTCCTCGGCGCCAAGCCGGAACTGCAGGGGACCTTGCGCTTCCGCGAAGCCGACAGCCTCAACCTGCGCTTCGCCGACGCCCGCGGCGGCGGCAAGCCGATCGTGATGTTCGTCGACAGCCGCCGCGCCGAAAAAACGTGGGGCGGTTTCAAGCAGCTCACCGAGCTCATTCTCCGCGAAGGCAAACAGCGCAAGGTGGTGTGGGCCGGCAGCAACTATGTCCACGACCGCGGCATGTATCCGCCGGAGCAATTCTTCAACGTCACGGGCAACACGAGCCTCGTCTCGCTGCCCGCGCTCGTGAAACGCGCCGATTGGGTCATCGCCAACGACAGCGGTCCCATGCATCTCGCCGCGGCTCTCGGCGTGCGCGTGGTCGGCATCTTCGGTCCCACGGACCCGCAGCTCTTCGGCCCGTACCCGCTGAACGCGCCCGAGCACTGCGTGATCCAGGCACCGGTCGGCGACCTGAAACTGCTTTCGGCGAAGGACGTGTATTCGAAGTTCCAGCGCGCCCGCGCGCGCTTCGAAAAGGCCCGCTGAGCGCGGGCGCCGCGGCCGATTCCGGCGGGCGAACTTTGCTATTTATTCCCCCGGGCCGGACCGCCATGGTCGCGGTTTATGCTCGATCCGAAACTCATCCGCGAGAACCCCGACGCTGTCCGCGCCGCCATCGCCAAGAAGCACCTCGACGTCGATCTCGACGCCGTGCTGGCGATCGACACCGCGTGGCGGGCGCAGTTGCAGGAAGCCGAAGGGCTCCGCGCGACCCAGAAGGCCGCCAACGCCGCGATGGCCGCGCTGCCCAAGGGCTCGCCCGAGTTCATCGCGAAAGTCGCCGAGATGAAGGCCGTGTCCGCGCAGGTCAAAGAGCGCGAGACCCAGCTCAAGGAAACGGAGGACAAGTTCCGGCAGGCGATGCTTTCGATCCCGAATCTGCCGCACGCCAGCGTGCCCGAGGGCCGCACGCCCGAGCAGAACGTGGTGTACGCGGTCAACGGCGACGTCGACGCGCCTTTGCCCGACGCCAAGCCGCATTGGGAAATCCCGGGCTTCGAGAAACTCTTCGACTTCGCCCGCGGGTCCAAGGTGACCGGCGCGGGGTTCCCGTTCTACGTCGGCGACGGCGCCCGCATCGTGCGCGCGCTGCTGCAGTTCTTTTTGGATGAGGACGTGAAAGCCGGCTACACCGAGGTGAACCCGCCGATCTTCGTCAACGCCGCCAGCGCCACCGCGACGGGCCAGTTGCCCGACAAGGAAGGCCAGATGTACGAGACGACGCCGGATCACCTCTACGCGGTGCCGACCGCGGAAGTGCCGCTGACCAATTTCTTCCGCGACGAGATCGTGGACGAAGCCGCGCTGCCGATTTTCCGCTGCGCCTACACCCCGTGTTTCCGCCGCGAGGCGGGCAGCTACGGCAAAGATGTCCGCGGCCTGAATCGCCTGCACCAATTCGACAAGGTCGAGTTGCTGAAATGGGTGCACCCGTCCGCGAGCTACGACGAACTCGACAAGCTCCGCCTCGATGCGGAGCGCCTCCTGCAGAAACTGGGCCTGCCGTACCGCGTGCTGCTGATGTGCGGCGGCGACCTGGGTTTTTCGCAGTCGAAGAAATACGATCTCGAAGTGTGGTCGGCCGGCCAAAAGCGCTGGCTCGAAGTTTCGAGCTGCTCGAATTTCGAAGCCTTCCAGGCGCGGCGCGCGCAGATCCGTTTCCGCTCCAAGGAAACCGGCAAACCCGAACTCGTGCACACGCTCAACGGCTCCGGTCTCGCGGTGCCGCGCGTGCTCGCGGCCTTGCTCGAAAACAATTTGCAGGCCGACGGCCGCGTGAAGATTCCCGCGCCGCTCGTGCCTTACTTCGGCAAGGAATACCTCACGTTCGCCTGAACGTGAGCGGATCCGGGCCCCGCGGTCGGACGCCGTCACGCTGACCATGCCGTCGCGCCGTCCGCCGTCGTGGCCCGCGGTTGCCGCGGAGCTTGCGGTCCGTTTTCCGCGGGCGCGGCTCGAACCGGCCGTTGTCGCCTGGGCGGACCGGGCGGCGCGGCGCCGGCCCTGGACGGTCGGGTTTTCCGGCGGCGCCGATTCGCTCGCGCTGCTGCTGTTGCTTTGGGCGCATTGGCCGGAGCGGCGGGCGGGGCTGCGCGTGCTGCACTTCGACCATTGTTTGCGCGGGCGCGAGGCGCGGGCCGATGCCGTTTTTGCCCGGCGGGTGGGGACTGCGCTCGGTTTGGATACGGTGGTCGGCCGCTGGAGCGCGGCGCATCCGGCCGCCAGCGAAGCCGAGGCGCGCGCGGCGCGGCTTGCGTTTTTTGCGGCCCACGGCCGCGTGCTGTGGCTTGGGCATCAGCAGGACGACGTTGCGGAATCGCTGCTCATGCGGTTGGCCCGCGGCAGCGGCACGGCGGGATTGGCGGCGCCGCGTCCGGTGCAGAAATGGACCGACGGCAAAGTGATGCTGCGGCCGTTGCTCGGTTTGGGGAAAAACGAAATCGTCGCGGCGCTGCAGGCCGCCGGGGCGGTCTGGCGCGAGGATGCCACGAATGCCGGCGGCTGTTTTTTCCGGAACCGTATCCGCCGCGACGTCGTGCCGGCGTGGCAGCGAGCCGCGGGGCGCGACGCCGTCGCCGGCGCCGCGCGGAGCCGGCGCCTGTTGGAGGAAGACGATGCCGCCTTGGAAGCCTGGCTCGATTTGTTGGATACGCGGCAAGGACAGTCGCTGGCGGTTTCGTCCTTGGCCGGCTTGCCGCGGGCGCTCGCGCGGCGCGCCCTGCACCGCTGGTTGTTGCGGCTGCGGCCGACGACCGCGTTGTCGAGCCAGGCATTCGAGGATCTGCTCGACTGCGTGGTCGCAGGCAAACCGACGCGCCGCAGTCTCGATGCGACGCGGCTGGCGGAGTTGCGCGGCGGGATTTTGCGGGCGGTGAAAAATGCCAATTCCCGCGGAGCTTTCCCTCGGCGCGCCAATTGACTTATCGCCGGGGAACATCCACGTTCGGCCCTCAGTCCCAAACGTAAATGTCCGAACCCGAA
>JACCDS010513811.1_pt1 | contig 17357 bp, 22 predicted proteins | sample 7446441 | NCBI WGS metagenome assembly JACCDS01 (sample SAMN15323445, study PRJNA562643) | freshwater metagenome | isolation source: river surface water | place: USA:Blue River Watershed | collected 2017-08-17
CGTCTGGGGCAACCATTCGGCGACCCAGTACCCGGACGTCTTCCAGGCGGAAGCTGACGGCAAAAAGGCATGGCCGATGATCAACGACCAGGCCTGGCTGGAAACCACCTTCATCCCGACGGTGCAGAAGCGCGGCGCCGCCATCATCGAGGCGCGCGGCCTGTCCTCGGCGGCGAGCGCGGCCAACGCCGCCATCGACCACGTGCGCGACTGGGTGCTCGGCAGCAATGGCGAGTGGGTGACCATGGGCGTGCCCTCGGACGGCAGCTACGGCATCCCCGAAGGCGTGGTGTTCGGGTACCCCTGCACCACCGCGGGCGGCTCCTACAGCATCGTCCAGGGCCTGGAGATGGACGCGTTCAGCAAGGAGCGTGTCGGCATCACCCTCAAGGAATTGGAAGAAGAGCGCGCGGCCGTCGCCGATCTGCTCTAAGTCGGCCCCGGCACTACCTGACGCGCGGGCGGTCTCACGGCCGCCCGTTCGTTTTAGACGATCCTTCTGAGAGAATCCCCCACCATGGCCGGCCTCACCCGCGACACTCCTGCTCCCACCGAGATCACGCTGCACAAGGCTTCCCGCGTGCTCGAGGTCGCCTTCGACACCGGCGAGCGCTTCCGCTTGCCCGCCGAGTTGCTGCGCGTCTACTCGCCCTCGGCAGAGGTACGCGGCCACGGCCCGGGTCAGGAGACGCTGCAAGTGGGCAAGCGCAACGTCGAGATCACCGGCGTCGAGGCGGTCGGCCACTACGCCATCCGCCCGACCTTCAGCGATGGCCACGACACCGGCATCTTCTCGTGGGACCTGCTCTACGACATGGGCCGCCACGAAGACGACCTGTGGACCACCTATCTGGAGCGGCTCAACACCGCAGGCGCCAGCCGTGACTGAGGGCGTGATGCAGACGCCAGCGGCCGCGCTGGACGAACCGGTAGCGTCGCTCGGGGCCGTGGCCGGCCCGGAATCGCTCGCCTACCGCGCGATCGCCGCGCTGCTCTGGCCCGGCGTCCTCTGCCTGTGCATCCTCTCCACCGCGCTCGGCATGCAGGCCGGTCATGGCCCGCTGGTCTTCGTCATCACTTATGTATGCCTGGCGCTGAGCCTGTTTCTGCTTGAGCGGGTGATGCCGTGGGAGCGCGAGTGGCTCAAGAACGACGGCCAGATGTGGCCAGACTTCCTCCACACCTTCATTACCAAGACATTCGTGTATTGGTTCACGCTGGCGGCCGGTGCGCTGGGCATCTTCGAGGCGCTGCGTGTGGGTCAGGGGCTGTGGCCGCACCAGCTGCCGCTATCGCTGCAGGTGGTGCTGGGTCTGGTCATCAGCGAGTTCGGCTTCTACTGGAGCCACCGGCTGGGCCACGAGTTCAAGCCGATCTGGCGCTTCCATGCCATCCATCACTCGGTGCGGCGCTTGTGGTTCTTCAACACCGGGCGCTTCCATGTCGGTGACACGCTGCGCGCCATGTGCTTCGGCCTGCCGCTGATGTTCGCCATCGGCGCGCCGGAGGTGGTCTTCACCTGGGTGAGCGCGATCACCGCGTTCGTCGGGCTGCTCACGCACTGCAACGTGGACATGCGCACGCGCTGGCTGCACCGCTGGTTCAACACGCCGGCCATGCACCGCTGGCACCACAGCAAACGCCTGTACGAGGGCGACAAGAACTACGGCGAGAACCTGCTCCTCTGGGACCGCCTGTTCGGCACCTGGTATGACGCCGACTACCGCGCCTCCCCCGACATCGGCATCAAGGAATACATGCCGCGCACCTATCTGGCGCAGTTGCTGGCACCGCTCTGGTGGAACCGCATGCAGGCGAAGGTGGCGAGCGGAGCGATCGAGCGGACGAGTGGTCTGTAGGGTCCTGGCGCGGTCGTCGGTTATCGAGGCATGAAGCCCGCGGTTCCCGCCGACGCCGACCTCGAGCGTCTCTCCACCTGGCCCAAGTATCGCAACGGCCTGTGCGAGTCCTGCATGGCGACCTGCTGCACCATGCCGGTCGAGGTCAAGGTTCCCGACCTGGTGCGCCTCGGGGTGCTCGACGCCTTCGATGCCGAGGGCCCGATGAAGCCCTGGTTCAAGCGCCTGCAGAAGGCCGGCGTGGTCGAGCGCCACTCGCCGGCGACCGGGCTGTTCACGCTGGCGCGGCAGTCGGGCGGCGAGTGTGTGTTCCTGGACCGGCAGACGCGCCGCTGCACCGTCTACGAACAGCGCCCGGACACCTGCCGCAAGCACCCGCAGGTTGGGCCGCGGCCGGGGCATTGCGCGTTCCGCCGCAAAGCTTGAATTCGCAAAAGCCTGCCTTCGAGGCACCGCGCCGGAACCCACCCCCACCACGCCTGTCCCAATACACATGAAGCGCTTGCTTGCCTCCCTGCTCACGGTGTTCCTGCTCATCTCCATGGTCGGGCAGGCGAGCTTTGCCGCGCGCATGCCGTGCGGCAACAGCCCGCACCAGGCAGTGTTGGGTTCGCATGACGCTGCCGCAGCGGACCAGGCTGGCCAGCCGCCGTGCCGCGGCAAGGCCGCTGCCAAGGACTGCAGCGATGTCTGCAAGCGCCTTTGCGGCAACGTCGCCTTCGCGGCGGAGTCCGTGGTTGAGCCGGTCGCTACCGGCACGCCGCACCGGGTCGTACCGCTGGCCGCAGATACGCCACTCTCGCGCGCCATCACGCCGGATACGCCGCCACCGATCGCCTGACCGAGTCGCCCGGGCATTCGCCCGTCCCTCGATCACCGGAGATCCGGCATGAAAACCTCTATTCGCCGCCTGCTGGCGGTTGCATCGATGCTTGTTGGCACGGCCCAAGCCGCGCCGATGGGCTTTGCTGGCAGCGCCATGACCATGGCCGACTACGACGAGAGCTGGCGCATGCTCTCGGCCAACTACGCGCTGACCCGCAGCGATGCCATCGGCGCCAGCGTCAGTGAGTTGCGCCCCGAGGGCTCTGCGCAACGCGAGAACCTGACCCAGCTCGAGTACGTACGGTTGCTGCGCCGCTGGAACCTCAGCGACGCGCAGGCCAACGTCTGGCTGTTCGGTGGCATCGGCGAGCTCGACCGTGGCGCGGCCGGCAGCAACATGGCCTGGTCGCCCGGCATCCAGGCCGACTACGAGACCACACGGCTTTACATGGCAGCCACTGCGCGCATGTATCGAGCCGGATCGGTCGATCGCGACCAGTACAGTGTCCGCGCCGGCTTCTCTTTCTACGAGGCCGCCTACGACGAGCCGCAACCTTGGCTCATCGTCGATGCCAAGCGTATGGTCGGTCTCTACGACGGCTGGGAGGTCACGCCGATGCTGCGCATCATCCACAAGCGCTTCTTTGTCGAGGGCGGCATCAGCGATCGCGGCAACGTGCGCGCCAACCTCATGATCACCTTCTTTTGACAGGACACCCCATGAACATCCCCAATCTGTTTGTCTACGCCCTCGCCACCCCGGCCCTGTTGCTCGGCCTGGCGCAATCGCCTGCCCACGCCGAGGATGCGCAAAGCCTTACTGCCACTGTCAACGGCATGGTTTGCGCGTTCTGCGCGCAGGGTATCGAGAAGAAGCTTAAAGCGATGGCCGAGACGCAGTCGGTCAAGGTCGACCTCAAGTCCAAGTTCGTCTCGGTCACCGCCAAGCCCGGCCAGCAACTCGATCCGGCCAGGGTCAAGCAGGTCATCGTCGACGCAGGCTATGAGGTGCGCGACCTCAAGGTAGGGGGCGCGCATTGAGTGCGCCGCTGAGCGATGGCGGTGCGACCCGGGTAGGTCTGCTCAGCGTGCTGGCTTCGGCCAGTACGCTGGTCTGCTGCACCATCCCGGCGATCCTGGTGTTGCTGGGTGCCGGATCGGTGCTGGCCGGGCTGGTCAGCTGGTTCCCCGGCATCGTCTGGCTCTCCGAGAACAAGCCGCTGGTGTTCGGCTTTGCCACGGTGATGATGCTGGTGGCCGGCGTCGCGCAACGCGCCGCTGCGCGCCTGCCGTGTCCGGCCGATCCGGCGTTGGCGGCCGCATGCGCTGCCACTCGGCGGCGTGGGCGGCTGCTGTTCCTCGCTTCTCTCGGGCTGCTGGTGGTGGGCGCGACCTTTGCCTTCGTGCTGCCTGCACTGAACTGACGTAGCGGATGCGTGGCGTCATGCATCCGCAACATTGTTTGATTACATTGGAACCATGGAAACAAACCACGCGGTCGCGGCGCTCGCCGCCCTGGCTCAACCGCACCGGCTCGAGGCATTTCGCCAGCTGGTGGTCGCCGGCCCTCTGGGGCTTACCCCCGGTGTTCTGGCTGAGCGGTTGGCGATACCGGCGCCGACACTCTCTTTTCACCTGAAAGAGCTGCTGCATGCCGGCTTGGTGAGCCAGGCGCGTGAGGGCCGCAACCTGATCTACCGTGCCTGCTTCGACCAGATGCAGTCGCTGGTCGGCTTCCTCACCGAGAACTGTTGCGGCGGCCAGCCTTGCGCCGAAGCCAAAGATGTCTGTCTGAGTTGCGAGGACATGCCATGAAGCGATTCCACGTCCACCTGCGCGTCGAGGATCTCGGCGCCAGTGTTGCGTTCTACCAGCGCCTCTTCGGTGCCGAACCCACCCGCCTGGAGGCTGACTACGCCAAGTGGATGCTGGAAGATCCGCGCATCAATTTCGCCATCTCCACACGTGGCGGCAGCGCCGGACTCGATCATTTCGGGTTCCAGACCGACACCGAGGCCGAGCTGGAGGCGCTCAAGCAGTCGGCCGAAGCCGCTGACATGGCCATGATCGATGAGGGCAGCACGTCCTGTTGCTACGCCCGCAGCGACAAGCACTGGATCGTCGACCCGCAGGGTGTGGCCTGGGAGCACTTCCACACCCTTGCCGACATTCCGGTGTTCCACGAAACCGCAGCTGAGGATTCAGGTTCTGCCTGCTGTGGTCCCCCTGTAACCGTTGCCCCGGTCAAGCTGGGGCTGCCCCGACCCCGAAAGACTCAGGAGACCCCATGAGCAGGAAGCCCTTCAACGTCCTCTTCATCTGCACTGGCAACACCGCCCGCTCCATCATCGCCGAGGGCCTGCTCAACCACCTGGGCCAGGGGCGCTTCGTGGCGCACTCGGCTGGCAGCTTCCCCAAAGGCGTGGTCAATCCCCATGCGTTGAGCGTTCTGGAGAAGCAGGGCATCGCTGTGGCCGGCGCGCGAAGCAAGAGCTGGAACGAGTTCTCCGGCCCTGATGCGCCGCACCTCGACTTTGTCTTCACCGTTTGTGACAACGCTGCCGGCGAAGTCTGCCCCGTGTGGCCAGGCCAACCGATGACGGCGCATTGGGGTGTGGAGGAGCCCTCGGCAGCATCGGGCAGTACCCCCGAGGAGGCGCTGCGCAAGTTCATGGAGGTGGCTTTGACGCTGCGCCGTCGTATCGAGTTGTTCATCTCCCTGCCGATGGAGAAGCTCGACGCGCTGTCGCTGAGAAAGGAACTCGACGCGATCGGCAAGGCGTGAGTCCAGTTCGGCAGCTGTTCGCCGAGGGCCTCGGCACGGCTCTTCTGCTGGCCATCGTCATCGGTTCCGGCGTGATGGGCGAGTCGCTTGCCGCCGGCAACACGGCGGTGGCCTTGCTGGCCAATACGCTGGCCACGGTCTTCGGCCTATATGCGCTCATCGTGGTTTTCGCGCCGGTCAGCGGCGCGCACTTCAACCCGGTGGTGTCGCTGGTGATGACCTTGCGCGGGGCCCTGCCGCGGTCCCATCTGCTGCCGTTCGTGGTTGCGCAGCTGGCGGGTGCGGCCTGCGGCGCGTGGCTGGCGCATGCCATGTTCGACCTGCCTCTCTGGCAGCTTTCGACGCACGTGCGCGAGGGCGCCGGACAGTGGCTGGCGGAGGTGGTTGCCACCGCGGGCTTGCTGCTGGTCATCCTGCGCGGTCCGGCAGCGCAGGTTCCGACGCTGGTCGCCGCCTGGATCGGCGCAGCTTACTGGTTCACCGCGTCGACGTCGTTTGCCAACCCCGCAGCGGTTCTGGGCCGCATGCTGAGCGACACCTTTGCCGGCATCGCCCCGGCCAGTGCCCCCGGCTTCGTGCTCGCCGAGGTGGCGGGGGCATTGCTGGGGCTGGCCATCGCGCACGCATTGTCGGGCGATGGCCGCCGGCCCTGAACGCGACGGCCGCCGCTCGCTGGTTCGGTCATCTGGTCGATGACATAGGCGGCACAGCCAGATAGCCTGTATATCCCGTATATACTTTGGGGATGCCTGTGCACACCCGGATCTTTCGCAGCGGTAATTCTCTGGCGGTTCGCATTCCGCGGGAGATGGCCATCGCGACCGAGTCGGACATGGTGGAGATCGAGCGGGTCGGCGATACCCTGACCATCCGTCCCGCACAGCGCGCCACTCTCGCAGGCATCGGCGAGATCTTCTCCGCCTTCAGCGCCGATTTCATGACTGCTGGCCGCGAGTTTCACGAGCATACCGATCGCGACTGGAACCCTCCGGGTTAACAGATTGGATGGTCTGATGCGCTACCTGCTCGACACCAACATCTGCATATACCTATTGCGGCAGCGTCCGCCGCAGGTGCTCGCGCGTCTTGAGTCGCTGCACGAGGGTGATGTGGCGATGTCGGCGGTCACTTACGCAGAATTGTGCGCGGGTCTGGAGATGCAAGCGTCACATCGTGATCAGGACAGGGTTGTCCTCGATCGCCTGATCCGGCGCATACCGGTCCTGCCAGTCGATGAGGGCGCGGCGACGCGGTACGGGTTGCTGCGCGCGGTGGTGCCCGATCGCCGCCGTGATGCGTTCGACCGCCTCATTGCTGCTCATGCCATCAGCCTCGGCGCCACACTCGTCACCAACAACGAGGCCGACTTCGCCGGCTACCCTGGCCTCTCCCTGGAGAACTGGGCTGCCTAGGCCCAGACCAACACCTCTGCCTTGCCGCCGTTGCCGGTGTCGCCCATCCAGCGTTGCGCGCGTGGGTTGACCGGCAGCGTGGCAAACGGTGCACCCGCCTCTTTCCACGACGCCATCAGCAGCGGCAGGAAGGCCAGCGTGTGTGTTCCGCAATCGGCAAAGGTGGCGGGCAGGGGCGGGCGCTGGCGCACGATCAGAGAGCCGCGACGCATGGCGTGGCCGCAGTGCGCACCGACGGTGCCCAGCACCACGAGCGTCCCGGCGATCATGCGTGAGGCGGCGTAGGCGTCGGCATTGCCGGCCACCAGGATCTGCCCGCGGCGCATCTGGTCCGCCAAGCGCTCGCCAGCGTTGCCGTGCACCACCAGCATGCCGCCCGACATGCCCTTCTTGTTGCCGGGCAGCGGCGCGCCGGCGCTGTCGCCGACATTGCCTTGCACGGTGATGCGGCCCTTCTTCATCTCGCAGGCAGCGAAGTCACCGGCGTTGCCGGTCAGCGTGATCTCGCCACCCTTGAGCTGCAGACCGAGGTGGTCGCCGGCATCGCCCTCGACGCGGATCGAGCCTGTGGTCATGCCGGCGCCGATGCGGTTGCAGCGCACCCCGGTGCCCTTGAACACGATCTGCGTCGCATCGCTGCCGCTGACGTCAAAGACATCGCTGCAGGGGGCCAAGCGCCCGCCGACCAGGATCGGCAGCTTTGCCACGTCGGCGGCAGATTTGCCGGCCAGCGCGTCGCAGGTCAGGCCACCGCAGTCGATGTCGGCCGCAGGCAGGCCGCGGGCGGTAAAGGTCAGCGCGCTCATTGGGCACCCCCCATGATGTCGTGCAGGTGGAACTGGAACTGGCCCAGCTTGCCCCCGTAGTTGCCGGCCGAGATGCGGCGGATGCCACCCTTGGCGCCGATGTCGCAGCAGGCCTGCACACCCACGCGGGTGGCCTCGCGCACGTCGGCTTCGGTCAGGCCGTCGATGACGATCTCCATCACCGACTCGATGCCGGGCGAGATCTCGCTCCTGGTGATGCCGCGTATGGTCGGGCAGAAGGCGTCGTTACTGGACGCCATCAGCGCTTTGTATTTGCTGCCGACCTTCGAGCCCGATCGAACCACGCCGCCGGGGAAGGGCATGACCACGTTCGGCAGCTTCTTCATGGCGTCGATGGCGGCCTCACAGGCTGCCAGCGCCTCGGGCTGGCTGGTCGCCAGCACCAGAAAGTTGCCGCCGCCGACGGCGCGCACCATGCCGGTGGTCTCCTCGACCAGGAACTCGCCGTCCATCACCGGGATGCGCCAGTAGCGTCTGCTGCCGATCTTCTTGCTCTGCTGAAAGCCATCGCCGAAGAAGCGCAGGTTCTTGCCCAGATTGATGCGGTCGCCGCCATCGATGCCACTAAAGGCGGCGCTGGTCGGCGAAGTGAGCACACACTGCCCGAGCCGCGTCTCGAGCTGCTTGATGAGCACCGCCGAGCCGGCGGCGAACAGCAGTACCGAGTAGCCGGGGCGGCCGTCAGGCGTTTCGGATGGCGCCAGTTCGCGCTCGATGCCGGCCTCGACACCGCAGGCGATCACCGAGGTGGCAAAGCCGGTCATGGCGTTGGCGGCGTTGAATGCCCAGCGGTGGTTCTGCGCGGTGATGATCACGCGCGTGCCGCGCATGCCGAAGCCTTCGGCAAAGGTGTCGTCGATGACCGTACCGTTGATGACCATCTTGCGGGCGGGAGCAGTCGTGTCGCTCATTGCTTTCTCCCGTGGGTGCAGTCGTGGACGTGGAGCTTGGAGCCATGGCCGCACTCGCACATCTCGTCGTCGGAGATCTTGAAGTTGCCCATGCGCTGGGTGCGGAAGCGGCGGAAGTGCGGCTCGATGACCTTCTCGATGCCCGGGTCGTATTCTGGCTTGACCAAATGGGTGTTGCCCCACACCACCTGCACGATCCTGCCTTCGCGCGCCACCAGCGTGCCGTCCTTGAACACAAAGTTCGGCTTGGCGAACATCTTCTCGCGGTCGGCGTCCTCGGTGTAGACGGTGATGTCGGCTGCTGCGCCCACGCCCAGATGCCCGCGGTCACGCAGACCGAGGGTCTTGGCCGGGCCGGCGCGCGTCATGATGGCGATCTCGTAGAGCGAGTACTCGCGGTCGAGCGAGCCCAGCGTCGACATGCCGGCGGCGTCGGTGTTGATGCGCGCCAGCTGTTCGTTGCGGAACGACTTGTCCATCAGCAGACGGATCAGGTGCGGGTAGCTGGTAAACGGGGCACCATTCGGGTGGTCGGTGGTCAGGTAGACGCGCCACGGGTCGTCGACCAGCAGGAAGGTCTCCAGCCCGATGCACCACTGCAGCGCGTTGACGAAATTGGTGTCGCGGTACTTGAACGGCACCACGCCACAGCCGGCGTCGCACTCGATGTCCATGATCACCGACTTGGACGGGTCGGCATGCGCCGCGTTGCGGTGCTGGCTCATGTTGTCGCCGGAGGCGGTGACGGTCTGGCCGAACAGGATCTGGCCCACGTCCACCGAGATGTTCTTGTGCTTGTTGACCATCTCGGCGATGTGCGCGGCGCCGCTGGAGAACTTGCGGTCGCCCTCGGTCCCGTAGCTGTGGAACTGGATGTGCGTGAAGTGCGCCGGCAGCCCGTCGAGGGCGGCGAACGAATCGAGCGTGGTCTGCACGTTGCCTGGCACGCCAAGGTTGCAGCCGTGCACGTGCAGCGGATGCGGCACGCCGAGGTCGTGCAGCGCCTGCGCCAGCGTCTTGAGGATCTGCCGCGGCGTCACACCGTAAAAAGGCGCCTGTTCGTCCAGATCGAGCTTGCGCTGGTTGAACTTGAAGGCCGAGATGCCGCCCGGGTTCACCACCTTCAGGCCCATGGCCTGGCTGTGGGTGATGGTCCAGGCGACGTAGTCGTTGATCACGCGCTGGTCTGCGCCGTCCTTCATCAGGCTCAGCAGCAGGTCGTCGCTGCCGAGCATGGCGTAGGCGCCCTTGTCGATGATCGGCGTGTCGCCCATCTCCATGTGTGCCTGGCGGGCGTTGACCGGCATCATCGCCGGCTCGAAACCGGCGGTGTAGCCCATCTCGGCGTAGCGGTAGCCAGTGGTGAAGGTGCTCGGCGCGGCGTGGCCGCAGCCGGACCGTTCCAGGTCGGTGGCGGCGCACAGGTCGGGCCGGTGGTCCTCGGGCAACATGGCGCGGGCGATGTTGACCTTGCCACCACCGATGTGCGTGTGCAGGTCGATGGCGCCGGCCATCACCAGCTTGCCGCGCAGGTCGTAGTCCTGGTCGACCTTGGTGCCCGCCTCGGGCGCGTCGACGATGTAGCCGTCGCGGATGTAGATGTCACGCGCGACGCCGTCGACGTTGTGGGCGGGGTCGATGACCTTGCCGCCAGTCAGCTTGATCAGCATGCGCGGACCTCCGCCCGGTTCGACACCGTCGAAGCAGCTCGACCCGGTTTGAGCGCAGCAAAGATGCTGGCGGTCACCTCCGAGACATCCGGCAGACCGACATCGCGCAGCTGGCGCATCGGCACCGCCACCGAGCTGTCGGTGCGGAACAGGTGCCCGGCGCTGTCGATGCCGGGGATGCCGACCGGGATGAAGACGTCGCAGTCGACCCGCATGGCCGGATGACCCAGCACCACGGTCGGCCGCTTGCCCGCCGGTGGCGTCTTGGCGGGATCAAAACTGGACACCCAGAACAGGGCATCGGCACGGCCCTCGGCGAGCACGCGCTCGGCATCCAGCGCCACCGGGTCGTGTTGCGGGCCGGCCGCGGAGAGGCGCGTGCGCACGGTGAAGCCGGTCTGCCAGGTGCAGACCTGGTGCGCCGTGTAGTCGCCGTCGGTGCCGCCCAGCGGCAGACCGTTGCAGCGGGTGTGGGCGTTGAGCTCGCGGACCAGATCGCAGGCAGACTGGATGGCCAGTTCGGCGTGGTCGAAGTCGAGGTCGGAGGTGACCCACGCAACCACGCCGTATTTCGCCGCCTTGAGCCGCTCGGCCAGGCGCGCGAGGTCGGCCAGCGGGATGCCGGCGACGGCGTCACCGGCCACAGGCGCGCCGCGCACGAGCGCGCGCAGCGCCTGTGCCACCTCGCCCAGTTGCTCGTTGCGGCAGGCCAGCACCTCGGCCTTGCGGCCGCCCGGCGAGGTCGCCAACAGGGGGTCCTTCGGCTGCCCCAGCATCACCACCTCGCGGTCCTCTGCGCGCAGGCCGAACAGGGTGTCATCGACCCACAGGCAGCGCTCGTAGAAGCGCGGCAGGCGGCTGGCGATGTCGGTGCCGAAACACACCAGCAGGTCGGCGCGGTTGCGCACCTCGGATAGGCTGGTCACCACCCAGCCCGAGTTCTGCAGAACGTGGAAGTTGCGGAACATGCTGTAGCTGTTCATATGGTCGACCGTCCCGCCCGTGGCGTCGGCCAGTTCCATGACGCCACGCATGCCCGGCAGGTGGGTGCCGCAGCCACCGAACAGGGGCGCCTGCGCCTTGCCGAGGATCGCGGCGGCGGCCGCAACGGCCTCCGCAAGCGTGGCGGTCTTGCCGCCGATGCTGGGCGAGGCGCCAGCCTCCAGGTGGCGGTTGGCGGCATCGAAGCCGGCCACGGCGCGCGGGCAGTTGCCGCTTTCGATGCGGACGCGTCCATGGTCGGTGTTGACACTCAGGTCGTCACACAGCAGCCCGCAGAAGCTGCATGGCACCTCGTGACGGGACTCGGGTGGGTGGTGGCTCATGCGGGTGGCGCTCTCGAGTGGAGATGGTTCTGGCAGGCAGGTCGGTTGCGGCGGGCGGGTCCCGGTGTCGCCATGTTGGCGCGGTGTCAGCCCGGACTTTGGCTTTATAAGCTGTCTTAACCTGCGGGAAAGCGGAGTTTACCCCTGCCGCGTTGCGAAATGAGCATCGCAGACCGCCTGGGCCGCATCAGTGACCTTGATGCATAATCGTTCGTGTCTAAAAAGCCGGCCCTGCGCCTGGTCATACGGAAACTCATGTCCCGCAACCCGCAGGCGATGCCGCGTCCCACCACCACCTCCATTGCTACGGCGAGGGCCGCCCATGGCGTCTCGGTGTGGGCACCGGCGCGTCTGCACATGGGGTTCCTCGACCTCGACGGCGGCCTGGGGCGACGCTTTGGCAGCCTGGGCTTCACCCTCGACCATCCGGGCACCCGGGTCACCGCCACGCCGGCGGCCGACCTGCAGGTCACCGGTGTGGAGGCAGACCGCGCCCGGCGCTACGTCCAGCGCGCAGCCGAGCACTTCGGGGTCTCCCCGGCAGGGCATTTCCACGTCGCTGAGACCGTCACGCCCCACATCGGCCTGGGCTCGGGGACGCAACTGGCCCTCGCGGTGGCGCGTTGTCTGTGCTGGCTCGCGGGCGTCGATGCCGGCGATGCTGAGCTGGCGCGGGCGACCGGCCGCGGCTTGCGCTCGGGTATCGGCATCGCCGGTTTCGGCGAGGGCGGTTTCCTGGTCGACGGCGGCAACCGGGGCGACGGCGTCGCTCCGCTGGTCTCGCGGCTCGACATCCCCGAGGCGTGGAGCGTGCTGCTGCTGTTCGACGAGGTCGCCACCGGCCTGCATGGTGACGCCGAGATCGAGGCCTTCCGCCGCCTGCCGCCATTCACCGCAACGCGCGCCGAGCGCCTGTGCCGCGCCACCCTGATGCAGATGCTGCCAGGCCTGGCCGAGGCCGACCTTGGCGCCTTTGGCGCCGCGGTGAACCTGGTTCAGGACGAGTGCGGTGACCATTTCGCGCCGGCGCAAGGTGGGCGCTTTGCCAGCCCGCGCATCAGTGCCGTGTTGGCCTGGCTCGACAGTCAGGGCATCGCCTGTCGCGGCCAGAGTTCGTGGGGGCCGACCGGTTTCGCCGTGCTGCCCGATGCCGCCGCAGGCAACGCCATGGCCGCGGCGTTGCGCGAGCGCTTTGGTCAGCAGGGCGTGCGCATCGAGATCACCCGTGGCCGCAACAGTGGCGCCGACATCGCGCCGCTGGCGGTCGGCGTCCGTACCGCCTCGGTGGGCTGAGGGCCGCGACAGCGAAACCGTACGCTCCCGGCCCCACCGGCTGATCTGTCGGGCCGACCGCCGAGGGCCCGCCGCTCGCGCCACCCCGCCTCACCGTATTCAAGAACACCGTCCTTCTGGAGACCCCGATGTCCGACTCGCCCTACATCCTGCACATGTTCACCCACGCCCCCAACGTCAGCCCGTTCGACGTGAACATGGCGGTGGACTCCGGCTACGACGTCGTCATCCCCTACACCCACCTGACAGTCGACCAGGTTCAGGGCATGACCCAGGACGCGATCTTCTCGCGTGGCCCCAGCGGCGTGAAACGCACCGCCATCTTCATCGGCGGCCGTGACAACGAGATCGCCAACGACATGGTCGAGGCCGCGCACCGCGCCATGGTCCCGCCGTTCGAGGTCAGTGTGTTCGCCGACCCGTCCGGCGCCTTCACCACCGCCGCGGCGATGGTTGCCTGCGTCGAGCGCGCGCTCAAGCGTGACCACGGCACCACCCTCGAGGGCAAGCGCGTGGCCGTGATCGGCGGCACCGGCCCGGTGGGCGCGGCGGCTGCCGTGCTGTCGGCTGATGCCGGCGCCGACGTGCACATCATCGGTTACGAGCCGATGACGCAGGCCCGGACCACGGCGAACAGGCTAGCCAGCAAGTACGAGGTGCAGATCACCCCGGCCGAGGCCGACCTCGAACAGATCAAGCTGCGCATGATCCGCGACGCCGATGTGGTTCTGGCCACTTCCAAGGCCGGCGTCGAGGTGCTGGGTCCGGCGGGTCTGGCCACCACGCACCACCTGCTGGTCGCGGCCGACGTCAACGCAGTGCCGCCGGCCGGTATCGCCGGCGTCGACCTGATGGATGACGGCAAGCGCATCGACTCGGCCTCCGGCAAGACGGTGGCGATCGGCGCGCTGGCTATCGGCAACGTCAAGTACCAGACCATGCAGCGCATGTTCCGCAGCATGGTCAAGGCCGAGAAGCCGGTCTACTACGATTTCCGCGCCGCCTTCTCGTTCGCCCGCGCGTTTGTCGCCGAGGCGCGCTGAGCGGCTCCGCGCCGCCACGGCCGCGCCGGAACGCTGCGCCGCCGAGCCTGCGACCATGATCGGAATGCCCCATGCTGCGCCGCTGGTCGTTCTGGCCGCTTCGGCGCGCGCGTTGGCCGAGTCCCTGCGACACGCCGGTCTGCCGGGGCAGGGCATGCCGCTGCTGGCGGTCGATGCCTTTGGCGATGATGACCTCATGACCGCGGTCGACGCGTGGCAGGCGTTGCCCCTGCAGCATCTGGCGCGGCCCGATCGGGTGCTGGCCGCAGTCGACTCTGTCTTGCAGCAGGTTGGGGGTGGCCCCGCTGCATCGGTGCTGGTCGGCGGTGGCTTCGATGGCGCCGCCGAGGTGCTGCACGCCCTCGCTGTTCGCTTTCGTCTGCTCAACGCGCCGCCCGCAGCCTGGGTGGCAGCCCGCGCCCCGCTTCTGTTCACCCGTCTTGGTATCCACACGCCCGAGACGCAGTTGCAGCCCCCCGGTAACCGACGAGGCTGGCTGCAAAAGCACGTCAGCAGCAGCGCCGGTCTTGGCGTGCGCCCTGCGGCCGCGGCGCACGCCGCTCGGGCCGACGGCCCGTCGCCCGATGCCGCCCGCGCAGAGGCGTACTGGCAGCGTCGCGTACACGGCACGCCGCTGTCGCTGCTGTTCTGCGCCCACGCCGACGGCATCGTTGCGATCGGCGTCAACCGTCAATGGTGCAGCCCTGCGCCGGGTCTGCCGTTTCGTTTTGGCGGCATCGCCAGTGGCTTCGACCCGGGTGCGATGGTGCGCCAGCAACTGATCGAGGCCGCGGCTCGGGCCACGGCCTCGATCGGTTTGCGCGGCCTGTGCAGCCTGGACACAGTGCTCGAGCGTGGCGGTCGGGTCCGCGCGCTCGAGATCAACCCGCGGGCCACCGCCAGCGTCGAACTGTACGACCGCGCCGCGCCGGGCCTGATGCGTCTGCACACCGCTGCGGTCCTCGGCCAGAGCTTGCCGGCCTGGGCCGCGGCTCCTGGCAGCAGGGCGCTCGCCCTGGTGCGTGCGCCGCTCGACCTCCACGCTGGCCAACGTCCGCGCGGCGGCTCCGACTGGCGCCAGGGCGCGCGGGTGCAGGCCGGCGAGCCGCTGTGCACGGTCCACGCCGAGGGCCCCGACGCGCTCGCCGCCATGCGCCGGGCGATCGCCTCGGCCAGCCGTCTGCGGCATCGGCTGCGCGCTGCGGCCACAGGTGGCGCCCCGGACGCAGAAGCGTTTTTCTACAATGCCCCCGATACTTCGTCCAGATCAGTTCCTAGGAGAGACCATGCTTGATATGAGCCCGGGCCAGTGGCCCAGCGTTGGCGCCACCGTCCAACCCCTGGTGGAGCGCCTGGTGCGCGATGCCCGCGCACTGCGTGTCGGCGTCAGCCGTGCCGCCAACGGTGCCACCATCGTCGACGCGGGCGTGAAGTCGCCCGGCGGTGTCGAGGCGGGCCGTCTGATCGCCGAGATCTGCCTCGGCGGACTCGGCCAGGTCTCTTTGTCGTATGCCCCTTACGAGCGCTGGTCGTGGCAGATCGTGGTCAGCACCTCCAACCCGCTGCTCGCCTGCCTGGGCTCGCAGTACGCCGGCTGGAGCCTGTCGCACGGTGATGGCAAGGACGCTTTCTTCGCCCTCGGCTCGGGCCCCGGCCGCGCGCTGGCGGGCCGTGAAGAGCTGTTCAAGGAGCTCAACTACAAGGACCAGCACGACCAGTGCGTGCTGGTGCTGGAGACCGACAAGACGCCGCCGCCCGAGGTGATGGACAAGGTCGCCCGCGACACCGGCGTGCCGACCGAGCGCCAGACCTACATCCTGACGCCGACCCGCAGCCTCGCCGGTGCAACGCAGGTGGTCGCGCGCGTGCTCGAGGTCGGCCTGCACAAGGCGCACACCATCGGCTTCCCGCTCGACCACATCCTCGACGGCCACGGCGCTGCCCCGCTTTGCCCCTCGGCGCCGCAGTTCATGGACGCCATGGGCCGCACCAACGACGCCATCCTGCTGTGCGGCGAGGTGCACCTGGTGGTGCTCGGCCCCGACAGCGATGCCCGCGACCTCGCCGAGAAGATGCCCTCCTGCACCTCGCGCGACTACGGCAAGCCGTTTGCCGAGGTCTTCAAGGCGGTCAACTACGACTTCTACAAGATCGACCCGGCGCTGTTCGCGCCTGCGGTGGTCTCGGTGACGTCGTATGAATCCGGCCGCACCTACCGCGCCGGCAAGGCCAACCCGGAACTCCTCGACCAGTCCTTTGGTGCCTGAGGCGCCCAGGGTCCTTGTCGCCACGGATGACGCCGGCTGGCATGGTCGGCGCCTCGACGCCGCGCTGATCGCGCGCGGCTTCAAGCCGGTCACCGCCAGCCTGCGCGACTGCCGCATCGACCTGACGCGGCCGTCCGGACTCGCCATCGCGGGCTTCGAGGACGCACCGGGCGGTCTACCGCGTGCGGTGTTCGTGCGCGGCATCTCGGGTGGCTCGCTGGAGCAGATCACGCTGCGTCTGGACGTGCTGCACGCGTTGCAGGCGCTCGGCGTGCCGGTCTTTAACCACGGCCGTGCCATCGAGAAGAGCGTCGACAAGGCGATGACCAGCCTGCTGCTGCACCGTGCCGGCATCCCGACGCCGCCGACCTGGGCCTGCGAGTCGCGCGAGCAGGCGCAGGCGGTGGTCCATGCCGAGACCGCTGCTGGTCACGAACTGGTGATCAAGCCGCTGTTCGGCTCGCAGGGCATCGGCGTGCAGCGCGTCGCCGGCCGCGAGCTGCCGCCGCCAGAGCAGTTCCGCCACGCCTACTACCTGCAACGCTTCGTCGACACCAGCGAGGCTGGCTGGCACGACTTCCGCGTCTTCGTCATCGGGCGCGAGGTCACGGCGGCGATGATCCGTCGGGGCAGCGACTGGATCAGCAACGTGGCGCAGGGCGCCCGCTGCGAGGCGGTTCCGGCCGAGGGCGAACTGGCCCGGCTGGCGGTGGATGCCGCCGCCGCGCTTGACATGGACTACGCCGGCGTCGACCTTATCCGTGGCCGCGACGGGCGACTCATGGTGGTCGAGGTCAACGGCATCCCGGCCTGGCGTGGCCTGCAGTCGGTGTGCGGCTTCGACGTGGCGCAGCGCCTGGTCGACCGGCTGCTGCCGGAGGCGGCGTGATGGCGCCGGCACCGCTTCCACCGCCCCCTGCCAAGGCCGACGCTGCGCGCACCCCCCTGCAGCGGGCTCTTTTGCGCGCCTGCCGCGCCGACGTCGAGGCCTTCAAGCCGGGCAACGTGGCGATCGGCGCGCCCGCACACCGCATGACCGCCGCCGACTTCCTGCGCAGCGCCGAGGCGGTCGTGGCTCCGCTGGCGGACGCCAGCCTGGCGCTCGGCGCGCGCATCGAGGCCGCGGTGGCGGCCACCGCC
>JACCDS011164869.1_pt1 | contig 17354 bp, 12 predicted proteins | sample 7446441 | NCBI WGS metagenome assembly JACCDS01 (sample SAMN15323445, study PRJNA562643) | freshwater metagenome | isolation source: river surface water | place: USA:Blue River Watershed | collected 2017-08-17
GCTGTGACGGGGTCAAGTCGTCGTGGCCAGGCAGTCGCCTGAGCAATTCACATTCCTGCTCGCGGCCAATGCCCGCATTCAGCACGGCCACGTAGGTGATCAGGGCCGGCAGACGCACCCGCGCCGATGGACGGGCATGCACCTCGTTGTGCAGCTCGCGCCGCAGTGGATCGTCAGGCGGCAGGACGCGGGAGTCGAGTTCGTTCATGGCTGCATTGTCACCGCAGCCGGGCGGGGCGTCCATGCCCGTGTTGAGCCCCAGCGATGCCGGCTCAGCAGCAACCGGTGCCGTCCTTCACACCCAGCTTGCGCAGGATGGTGCCCATCGGGCAGAAGTTGGTGAAGCCGAACTGGAACAGGTTCAGGCCCACGAAAGCGGTGAAAGCCAGGAACCATGGGCTCACAAATACAGGCGAGCCTTCGATGCCCAGCGCCAGCGAGGTCATGATGAACAGGCCAGCGATCACGCGGATGTAACGTTCTACGGTCATTTCATTTCTCCTTGGAAAGTTTGAACGAAGTCATTCCCGCGAAGGCGGGAATCCATGGACCCCGGGTCAAGCCCGGGGTGACATGAGGGGGGGGCGCAGGGGATGACATGAACGGGCGCACGGGGTGACATGAACGGGCGCATGGGGTGACATGAGCGGGCGCAGGGACTGACATGCGAAAAGCGTGGCTTCAGGCATGTTCAAAACGCTTGCGATACAGCGCGTAATACAGCACCGGGATCACCACCAGCGTGAGCAAGGTGGAGACCAGGATGCCGAAGATGAGCGAGATGGCCAGACCGTTGAAGATCGGGTCGTCGAGGATGAAGAAGGCGCCGATCATGGCGGCCAGGCCGGTCAGGGCGATGGGCTGGGCACGCACCGCAGCGGACTGCACCACCGCGTCCTTGAAGGCCATGCCGGTTTTCACCTGCAGCTCGATGAAATCCACCAGCAAGATGGAGTTGCGCACGATGATGCCGGCGAGCGCGATCATGCCGATCATACTGGTGGCGGTGAACTGCGACTGCAGCAGCGCATGACCCGGCATCACACCGATCATGGTCAGCGGGATCGGCGCCATGATCACCAGCGGCGTCAGGTAGCTGCGGAACTGCGCCACCACCAGCAGGTAGATCAGGATCAGGCCCACACCGTAGGCGGCCCCCATGTCGCGGAAGGTTTCGTAAGTGATCTGCCACTCGCCGTCCCACTTGATGGCGTACTGGCGGTAGGCGTCTTCGGGCTGGCGGATCCAGTATTCGCCCAGCTCGCCCGCATTCGGCAACTGCGCGTCCTTGAGGTGCGGGCGGATGGCGAACAGGCCGTACAGCGGCGAGTCGAGCTTGCCGGCCATGTCGCCAAACACATAGCTGACGGGCATCAGGTCCTTGGTGAACAGCGGCTTGTCGATCACGCCCTGCTCCACCTGCACCAGCTCGGACAGGGGCACCAGCCTGCCATTGGCCGCACGCATGGGCAAGGCCAGGATGTTGTCCAGACCCACTTGCGAAACCTGCGGCAGCTGCAGGCGCACCGGCACCGGCAGCTTGGATTGCGCATCGTGCAAGTACGCTGCGTCCATGCCCGAGAGCGCGCCGTGCACCGTCTGCGCAATGGCCGACACCGGAATACCCAGCGACTCGGCGCGCTGGCGCCGCACGGTCAGGTGCGCGCGCGGTGCGTCGATCTTGAGCGTGCTGTCGAGCGCCACGATGTCGGGCGTGTCGTCAAAGGCTTTGAGGACGCGAGCGGCGAGTTGCTGGCGACCTGCTTCGTCTGGCCCGTAGACCTCGGCGACCAGCGGGCTCATCACCGGCGGGCCGGGTGGCACCTCGACCACTTTCACACGGGCGTTGTAGCGCGCGCCGATCTTCTCCAGCTCGGGGCGCAGGCGCTGTGCAATCGCATGGCTCTTATCGCTGCGGTGGTGCTTGTCCACCAGGTTCACCTGCAGGTCGCCCTGCTCGGCGTCGGCGCGCAGGTAATACTGACGCACCAGGCCGTTGAAGGTGATCGGGCTGGCCGTGCCGGCATAGCCTTGCAGGTCACGCACTTCCTGTTGCTGCGACAGGTAGGCGCCCATCTCGTGCAGTGCCGCGGCGGTGTTCTCCAGCGGCGTGCCGGCCGGCATTTCCAGCACCACCTGAAATTCGCTCTTGTTGTCGAAGGGCAGCATCTTGAGCACCACCCACTGGACCAGGGTCAGGCCGACCGAGAGCATGAGCGCCAAGACAATGCCCGCGAGCAGCTGCCAGCGTTTGCGTGCACTGTTCAGGAAGGGCGTAAGGATGCGCGCAAACACCGTCTGCAGCTTGCTGGCCAAACCACTGTGCGCGGCTTCGGTGTGGGCACCGCCGTGTGTCTTCATCAGCTTGAGCGCCAGCCAGGGCGTGACGGTGAACGCGATGGCCAGCGAGATCGCCATGCCCAGGCTGGAGTTGATCGGGATCGGGCTCATGTAGGGCCCCATCAAGCCACTCACAAAAGCCATGGGCAGCAGCGCCGCGATCACCGTCAGCGTGGCCAGAATCGTCGGGCCACCGACTTCGTCCACTGCCGCAGGAATGATCTCGCGCAAAGGCTTGCCCGGGAACAGTTGCTGGTGGCGGTGGATGTTCTCCACCACCACGATCGCGTCGTCCACCAGGATGCCGATCGAGAAGATCAGCGCAAACAGGCTGACCCGGTTGAGCGTGAAGCCCCAGGCCCAGCTGGCGAACAGCGTAGCGGTCAGCGTCAGGATCACTGCGCCGCCCACGATCACCGCCTCGCGCCTTCCGAGCGCCAGGCCCACCAGCAGGATCACCGAACCCGTGGCAAACGCGAGTTTCTGGATCAGCTTGTTGGCTTTTTCGGCAGCGGTTTCGCCATAGTCGCGCGTCACGGTGGTGCGGATGTCAGCCGGGATCACCGTGTTGCGCAACACGTCAAGCCGTGCACGCGCAGCCGCAGCCACATCGACCGCGTTCTCGCCTGGCTTCTTGGTCACCGTGAGCGTGACGGCGGGGTACACCTGGCCTGCCTGCACACCCGCGGCCTGTGCATCGGCCGCACCGGGCGTGAACCACACATAGCGCTGCGGCTGCGCGGCGCCCGCTTCCACCTTGGCCACTTCGCGCAGGTAGACCGGCTTGCCGTTGTGCACACCCACCACCAGTCCGGCCACATCTTCGGCCGAGGTCAGGAATTCGCCGGTTTCGACCGTGAGCATCTGCCCTTTGTCGGCCTGCACCACGGCGCCCGAAGGCATGCCGAAGTTGGCGGCAGCGATGGTGGCCTTGAGGGTCAGCAGATCGATGCCGCGTTCGCGCAGGCGCGTCGGGTCGATCGCCACCTGCACCGCACGTCCCGGACCGCCGATGGTCTGGACCTCTCGTGCGCCCTTGACCTGCTTGAGCTCCATCTCCAGCGTGCGGGCCACGTGCTCCAGCTCCAGCGCGGATGCAGCTTCAGCGCTCCACAGCGTCACACCCAGCACCGGCACGTCGTCGATGCCCTTGGGTTTGACGATGGGCGGCAGCGTGCCCAGGTCACGCGGCAGCCAATCCTGGTTGGCGTTGAGCACGTCGTACAGGCGCACCAGCGCCTCGGTGCGCGGCACGCCCACCTTGAACTGCACCGTCAGCACCGCCACGCCGGGTCGCGCCACCGAATAGGTGTGTTCGATGTCCTGGATCTGGCTGAGCACCTGCTCGGCCGGGCGCGCCACCATGTTCTGCACCGTCTGGCTGCTCGCACCCGGAAAGGGGATCAGCACATTGGCCATGGTCACGTTGATCTGCGGCTCTTCCTCGCGCGGCGTGACCAGCACCGCAAACAAGCCCAGCAGCAGCGCCACCAGCGCCAGCAAAGGTGTGATCGCGTTGGACTGGAAGGCAGCGGCGAGGCGACCGGAAACGCCCATCTTCTGTTCAGTGGAGGACATGCTCACCTCACTTGGCCGGCTGCGTGCCGGCCAGACCGGCCTGGACCGCGTTCACGGCCACCGCGTCACCCGCCTTCAAGCCGGCGAGCACTTCCACGGTTTCGCCATGCTGCGCACCTGTACGCACGGCCTTGAGCACAAAGCCCTTGTCGTTGGCCACGTAGACGCCAGTGAGTTCACCGCGCCGCAGCACCGCCGCCAGCGGCACCAGCGTGCGCTGGGCAGAGCCCCCCACAAAACGCACACGCGTTTGTTGGCCTGGCATCATCTGCGCAGCCGCACTCGTCGGCACATCCATCTTCCAGGTCAGGGTCTGGCTGACCGGATCGGCCGCCGTCACGCCCTGTTGTGCAGCCGGTTGCACCCAGGCATCGCCCGCCTGCAATTCGATGCTTTTGGCGGTACGCGCCGTCTGTGCCATCGAGGCGGGCACCTGCACCACCACGCGCAAGGGTTGCGGCGCGTACACGGTGGCCACCGGCTTGCCCGGCACGGCCAGATCACCGGCCTGGGCAAGGGTCTCCAGCACATAGCCGTCAAACGGTGCCGTGACCTGGGTGAACGACTGCGCCAGACGCGCCTGCTGCGCCCCGGCGCCGGCACCGGCCCGGGCCGCTTGCGCCGCCTTGAATTGGGATTCGGCCACGTCGAGTGCGGCCTGGCTCACAAAGCCCTGCTGTCGCAGGTCGCGCGTGCGCTGCACATTCGCTTGCGCATTGAGCAGCTCGGCATCGGCCTGCGCCACCTGAGCCTGACCACGGGCCACGCCGGTCTGTGTGTCGCGGTCGTCGATCGTGGCCAGCACCTGCCCGGCGCGCACCTTGTCGCCCACCTTGACCTGCAAGGTGGCCACCCGACCCGTGGCCTGCGCCGACACAGTGGCTTGGCGCACCGCCTCGACCACGCCGTCGATCTCATAGCCGGTGCTCACCCTCTGCGCCCCCACGGTCACAACAGGCACCTGCGGACCCGCCAGGGCACCTGCGCTGACCAGCAGAAGCGCACAAACGTTGAACAGACGAGGGAAAGCAGCCATGGAATTTCTCCTTGGCCGTGATTCTACACAATACCCCTTGGGGTATAAATTCGGCCACAAAAAAAGCCCGCCAATCGTGGATCAGCGGGCCGAGATTGCCGGTTCGGCAGCACTCAGAACGGGATGTCGTCGTCCATGTCGTCGAAACCGCTGGAGGCGGCGGGCTTGCCCGCTGCGGCCGGGGCAGCCGCAGGGCGCTGCGCAGACGCTGCTGGCCGGCTGTAGCCGCCTTCGCTGCCACCGCGCGAATAGCCGCCACCGCCGCCACTCCCGCCCTCACCTCCCATGCCCTGGCGCGAGCCCAGCATCTGCATGGTGTCAGCACGGATGTCGGTGGCGTACTTTTCTACGCCATTCTTGTCGGTGTACTTGCGGGTGCGCAGGCTGCCTTCCACATACACCTGGCTGCCCTTTTTGAGGTACTGGCCAGCGATTTCGGCCAGCTTGCCGAAAAAGCTGATGCTGTGCCACTCGGTGGCTTCTCGCATTTCGCCGCTTTGCTTGTCCTTGTAGCGGTCGGTGGTGGCCACACGGATGCTGGTCACTGCGTCGCCAGACGGCAGGTAGCGGGTTTCGGGATCGGCACCCAGGTTGCCGACGATGATGACTTTGTTGACGGATGCCATGTCTTTTCCTCTTGATGCCCCGATTATGGGGTCTGTGGGGCCACCTGGCCACGACCGGGGGCCCGCATAGGCAAAGCCACCACCCACCACAGCAGCATGGCTGCGGCGCAGCAGGCAAACAGCATCTGGCTGCCCCAGGCCTTGACCAGGCTGCCGCCTACCCAGCCGCCCACAAAGAAGCCCAGCGACTGCAGGGTGTTGAAGACCCCCATGGCGGTGCCGCGCACGGGTGTGGCCGCCATGCGCGAGACCATGCTGGGCTGGGTGGCCTCGAGGATGTTGAAGCCACAGAAAAACGCAAACAGCAGGCCGGACAAGGCCATCAGGCGGGGGGTGCCCGAAGCCACCGACAGCAGGCCAATCTGCACCAGCGCAATCAGCAAGATGGCGGCCAGGAAGACCTGCTTGAGGTAACCGCGTCGCTCCAGAGCGAACATGCCGCCCATGAGCACAAAGGACGCCAGCACCGCAGGCAGGTAGACCTGCCAGTGATCGTCCTTGGACAAGCCCGCCTGCACCAGCAGGGCAGGCACCGCCACCCACATGCCCAGCTGCACCGCATGCAGCACAAACACGCCGAAATTCATGCGCATCAGGCCCGCATGGCGCAGCACATCCACCAGGCGCCCGCGTGGCCCCGGCTGCATGGCAGGCGCGGCAGGTGCACCCCAGATGACCACCGCCACACCCAGCAAGGCCAGCACCCCGGTAATGGCAAACAGCCCGGCCAGGCCAACGGCCGCTGCGAGCACCGGCGCCAGCACCAGAGACAGGGCAAACATCAGGCCGATGCTGGCGCCCACCATGGCCATGGCCTTGGTGCGCACCTCGTCGCGGGTGAGGTCGGCCAGCAAGGCCGTCACCGCCGCTGACACAGCGCCAGCGCCCTGCAGGCTGCGTCCGATCAGCAGCTGGTGCAGGTCGGTCGCGGCTGCGGCCCAGAAGCTGCCCAGGGCAAAGACCAGCAGGCCGAACACGATCACCCGCTTGCGCCCGAAGCGGTCAGACGCCATGCCAAACGGCAGCTGCAGCAGGCCCTGGGTGAGTCCGTAAATGCCCATGGCCAGACCGAGCAGCGCAGGGTCATCGCCCCCTGGATACTTGCGCGCCTCCAGGGCAAACACCGGCAGCACGAGAAACAGGCCCAGCATGCGCAGGGCAAAGATCGATGCCAGCGAGGCGCTGGCGCGCCGCTCCAGAGGCGTCATGGCCGTGGCAGCAGCAGAAAGACGGGCGGAGTCAGACACAGGAGATGCGGTTCAGGGAGTCTGGCAAAGGGTCCGATTGTCCCCGATTGGCTGCTTGGGTTCCCTGGCTTGGCCGCGAAACGGGCCAGCCCCGATAATCAAAGATTTTGCCGCCGACTGCCCTCCGTGAAGCCTGACACCGCCCTTGAGACCCGAGACCCGGACCCCCGACAGCCGGACACCGACCGCTACCTCGGCTCGGCCCTGCGCCAGGGGCGCATCAGCGTCCGTGGCGCGCGCACGCACAACCTCAAGAACATCGACCTCGACATCCCGCGCGACCAACTGGTGGTCATCACCGGCCTGTCGGGCTCGGGCAAGTCAAGCCTGGCTTTTGACACGCTGTATGCCGAGGGCCAACGCCGTTACGTGGAAAGCCTGTCGGCCTATGCGCGGCAGTTTTTGCAGCTGATGGACAAGCCCGATGTGGACCTGATCGAAGGCCTGTCGCCGGCGATTTCCATCGAGCAAAAGGCCACCAGCCACAACCCGCGCTCGACCGTGGGCACGGTGACCGAGATCCACGACTACCTGCGCCTGCTGTTTGCTCGCGCCGGCACGCCGCACTGCCCCGACCACAACCTGCCGCTGCAGGCACAAACCGTGAGCCAGATGGTGGACGCGGTGATGGCCTTGCCAGAGGACACCAAGCTGATGATCCTGGCGCCGGTGGCGCGCGAGAAAAAAGGCGAGTTCGAAAAACTCTTCGAGCAGATGCAGGCGCTGGGCTATGTGCGCTTTCGCGTGGGCGGCCAGGTGTTCGAGGCCGAAGACCTGCCCGAACTCAAGAAGAACGAAAAGCACGACATTGATGTGGTGATCGACCGGCTCAAGATCCGGTCTGATGCCGTTCGCCCTGAGCCCTCCTCTGCCGTTGACCCTAAGCCCTCATCCTCTGCCGTTGACCCTGAGCCCTCCTCCTCTGCCGTTCGTCCTGAGCTTGTCGAAGGACAATCCCCGGCTTCGACAAGCTCAGCCCGAACGGTGAATGCCCGCGACGCCCTGCGCCAGCGCCTGGCCGAGAGCTTTGAAGCTGCGCTCAACCTCGCTGAGCAGCGCGCCCTGGCCGTCGAGATGGACAGCGGCACCGAGCACCTGTTCAACGCCCGCTTTGCCTGCCCGGTGTGCAACCACTCGATCGCCGAGCTGGAGCCGCGCGTGTTCTCGTTCAACTCGCCGCAAGGCGCCTGCCCGAGCTGCGATGGCATCGGCACCATGGAATTTTTTGACCCGGAGCGGGTGGTCGCCTTCCCGAGCCTGAGCCTGGCCAGCGGTGCCATCAAGGGCTGGGACCGGCGCAACGGCTTTTACTTCAGCATGCTCGAAAGCCTGGCCAAACATTACAAGTTTGACGTTGAGGCGCCCTTTGAAAACCTGCCCCCCGAGGTCCAGCAGGTCATCCTGCACGGTTCGGGCGAGGAGGAAATCAAGTTCAGCTATCGTCTGGAGTCAGGCGCCTCACAGGGCAAAAAGGTCAGCAAGAAGCACCCCTTCGAAGGCATCATCCCCAACATGACGCGGCGCTACCGCGAGACCGATTCGCAGCTGGTGCGCGAAGACCTGGCCCGGTACCGCAGCACCCAGCCCTGCACCGACTGCCACGGCACCCGCCTCAAGCGCGACGCGCGGCATGTGCGCATCGGCGAAGGTGCGCAGGCGCGAGCCATCTACGAAATCAGCCACGTCACGCTGGGCGAGGCGCAAAGCTACTTCAACAGCCTGCAACTCCAGGGCGCCAAGGCCGACATCGCCGACAAGGTGGTGCGCGAGATCGCCTCGCGCCTGAAGTTCCTCAACGACGTGGGCCTGAACTACCTGAGCCTGGACCGCAGCGCCGACACGCTCTCGGGCGGTGAGGCACAGCGCATCCGCCTGGCCAGCCAGATCGGCTCGGGCCTCACGGGCGTGATGTACGTGCTCGACGAGCCCAGCATCGGCCTGCACCAGCGCGACAACGACCGCCTGATCGGCACGCTCAAACACCTGCGCGACATCGGCAACAGCGTGCTGGTGGTCGAGCATGACGAAGACATGATCCGCGTGGCCGACCATGTGATCGACATGGGCCCCGGCGCGGGCGTACACGGCGGCCGCGTCATGGCGCAAGGCACCTGCGAGCAGATCATGGCCGTGCCGGACTCGGTGACTGGCCAGTACATGTCAGGCCGCAAACAGATCGCCATCCCCCAACGCCACCAGCCCGGCAAGGACTGGATCGAGGTGCTGGGCGCCAGCGGCCACAGCCTCAAGAAGGTGAACGTGAAGTTCCCGGTCGGCCTGCTCACCTGCGTGACCGGGGTATCGGGTTCGGGCAAGTCGACGCTGGTCAACGACACGCTGTACGCCGCCGCCGCCCAGCAGATCCACCGCGCCCACGAAGAACCTGCGCCGCACGACGAGATCCTGGGCCTTGAGCACTTCGACAAGGTCATCAACGTCGACCAGTCGCCGATCGGCCGCACACCGCGCAGCAACCCGGCCACCTACACGGGGCTCTTCACCCACATCCGCGAACTGATGGCCGAAGTGCCTGCGGCGCGTGAACGTGGCTACGGGCCGGGCCGCTTCAGTTTCAACGTGAGCGCTTCGTCCGGCGGCGGCCGCTGCGAGGCCTGCCAGGGCGACGGCATGGTCAAGGTGGAGATGCACTTTCTGCCCGATGTGTACGTGCCCTGCGACGTGTGCCACGGCATGCGCTACAACCGCGAAACGCTGGAGATCCAGTACAAGGGCCAGAACATCGCGCAGATCCTGGACATGACGGTCGAGGCCGCCTACGCCTTCTTCAGCGCCGTACCCTCCATTGCGCGCAAGCTCCAGACCCTGCTGGACGTGGGCCTCTCTTACATCCGTCTGGGCCAGAGCGCCACCACGCTCTCGGGCGGCGAGGCGCAGCGCGTCAAGCTCGCGCAGGAACTCTCCAAGCGCGACACCGGCCGCACGCTCTACATCCTCGACGAACCCACCACCGGCCTGCACTTTGCCGACATCGACCTGCTACTCAAGGTCCTGCACCAGCTGCGCGACGCGGGCAACACCATCGTGGTGATCGAGCACAACCTCGACGTCATCAAGACCGCCGACTGGGTGATCGACATGGGCCCCGAAGGCGGCGCCGGTGGCGGCACCGTAGTGGCCGAGGGCACGCCCGAGCAGATCGCCGCGCATCCGGACAGCCACACGGGCCGGTATCTCCAGCGCTTGCTTGAAGGCTGAAAACAGGAAAATGGGTATTTAACCTTGAAATTTCAACGTCATACGTTAAAATTTCAATGATGATTCCTCGCCAAGCTCTGATTCAGCTGAAAGACAAGCTGCGGCAAGCCCCCGCCGTGGTGCTGCTGGGCCCCCGTCAAGTGGGCAAGACCACCCTCGCCCTCGAAGCTGCACGCGATTGGCCTGAGCAGGCCGTTTACCTCGACCTGGAGCGCCCCGCAGACCGACTCAAGCTCGACGATGCCGATGGCTTTCTGCGCATGCAGGGCCACAAGCTGGTCATTCTTGACGAGATCCACCGCATGCCAGGCCTGTTCGAGATCCTGCGCGGCATCATCGACGAGCGACGCCGGGCCGGTCAGCGTTTTGGGCATTTTCTGCTGCTGGGCTCGGCATCGCTGGACCTGATGCAACAAAGCAGTGAAACCCTGGCAGGGCGGGTGGCGTATCTGGAGGTCACGCCGGTGAATGTGCTGGAGCTCGAAGGTCAGGCAGAGAACGCCGATGCGCTGTGGCTGCGTGGCGGCTTTCCCGACAGCCTGCTGGCCGCCACCGATGCCGCCAGCCTGAGCTGGCGTGAGGATTTTGTGCGCAGCTACTTGCAGCGTGACGTGCCCATGTTTGCCCCACGCCTGCCCGCAGAAACCATTGGGCGCTTGTGGACCATGCTCGCGCACCAGCAAGGCGCTTTGCTGCAGCAAAGCCGCCTGGCCAGCGGACTGGGGGTGTCCAGCCCGGCACTGGAGCGCTACATCGATCTGCTGGTGGACTTGCAGCTTGTGCGCCGCCTGCGCCCCTGGAGCGGCAACGTGGGCAAGCGCTTGGTGAAAGCGCCCAAGGTCTATGTGCGCGACAGCGGTCTGGTGCATGGGCTGCTGGGCTTGCGCTCACTCAATGATCTGGTCGGCCATCCGGTGTGCGGCCCAAGCTACGAAGGCTTTTGCATCGAAAACCTGATCGCCGCCGCTGGCACCCAGTGCACCCCTTATGCCTACCGCACCCACGCCGGCGCAGAGATCGACCTGGTGCTCGAAAAGTCCGGCCAGCCCTGGATGGCGGTGGAAATCAAACGCTCGATGACCCCCACGCTGAGCAAAGGCTTTGACATCGCCTGCGACGACCTGGGCATCACAAGGCGCCATGTGGTGTACCCGGGCGCTGAACGCTTTCCGATGCGCCACGGTGCCACAGCGATCAGTCTGGCCGAGTTGATGCGGGAACTGGTGAATGCATCGTTGCTTTAAGTGATACCCCGGTGGCAGAGCCTGGTGTAAAACACTTCAAACAAGAGGAGACACCATGGCACCGCTGGATACCGCGAAACCCGCCGACATCGGCCTGCAACCGCAACGCACGCAGCACATCGCGCGCGTGCTCCAGGGCTGCGTTGACCGGCAGCACATCCCTGGCGCCGTGGTGCTGGTGGCACGCCAGGGCCGCATTGGCCTGTTCGAAGCCATCGGCCAGCAGGACCCGGCCACAGGCGCCCCCATGCGGGCCGACAGCATCTTCCGCATCTATTCGATGACCAAGCCGCTGGTGTCGGTGGCCGTGATGATGCTGGTCGAGCGCGGGCGGCTGCTCATCAGTGATCCGGTCGGTCGCTGGCTGCCCGAATACGTCCAGCAACAGGTCTGGACGCCGGAAGGTGTGGTCCCGGTGCGCCGGCCCGCCACGGTGCAGGACCTGCTGCGGCACACGGCCGGGCAGACCTATGAATTCCTGGGCGATTCCGCGGTCCAAAAGCAATACTCGGCGGTCAACATCGGCTCGCGCCAGCGCAGCAATGCCGAGTTCTCGCAAACCATGGCGGCGTTGCCGCTGCAATTCCAGCCGGGCAGTGTATGGGCCTACAGCCGGGCCACGGATGTGCTGGGGCGCCTGGTCGAGGTGGTCAGCGGCCAGACGCTGGGCGCGTTTTTGCAGCAGGAAATTTTTGAGCCGCTGGGCATGGTCGACACCGGCTTTGCCGTGCCGCCCGCGCAGCAGCACCGCATCGTCGAGCCCTTTGGCCACGACCCGGATGGCGGGGTGCCCATGAAGCTGATCAACCCGCGCGAGGTACCAGCCATGGAAAGCGGCGGCGGCGGCCTGATGTCCACCGCCATGGACTACGCCCGCTTTCTGCAATGCCTGCACCATGGCGGCGAGCTGAACGGCCACCGGATGCTCAGCCGCCACACGCTGGCCTTCATGACGGCCGACCATCTGGGGGACATCCCGATCGACGGCACGCTGCTGCCGCCTGGCCACGGCTTTGGCCTGGGTTTTGCGGTGCGCCGCGCGGCAGGCGAATCGCCCGTGCCCGGTTCGGTGGGCAGCTACCACTGGAGCGGTATCGGCGGCACATCCTTCTTTGTCGATCCGGCGCAGGACCTGTACGCCCTGCTGCTGACGCAAGCGCCCAACCAGCGCGACCACTACCGTCAGCTCTTCAGAAACCTGGTGTACGCTGCACTCGACTGACACAAGCACAACAAGGAGACAACACCATGCCCCAACCCGGTCTGATGATGAACCGCCCCTTGCTGATCTCGGGCATTCTGGAACACGGCGCCGCACAACATGGCGATCAGGAGGTCGTTTCGCGCGAGACGCACGGTCCGCTGCACCGCAGCACTTATGCCGAGGTGGCCCGCCGCGCACGCCAGCTGGCCAACGCCCTGGCGCACCTGGGCCTGAAAGCGGGCAGCGCGGTCGGCTCGATCGCCTGGAACAACCACCGCCATCTGGAAGCCTATTACGCGGTCTCGGGCAGCGGCATGGTGATGCACACCTGCAACCCGCGCCTGCATCCGCAGCAGCTGATCTACATCATCAACCACGCCGAAGACGAGGTGGTGCTGTTTGACGCCACCTTCGCGCCGCTGGTCAAAGGCATTGCGGCACATTGCCCGCGGGTAGCCGCCTGGGTGTGCCTGGCCGATGCGGCCAACACGCCGGCCATCGAAGGTGTGGCCAACGTCATCAATTACGAAGACCTGATCGCGCCGCACAGCAGCACCTTCATCTGGCCCGAGCTCGACGAGAACACCGGCGCAGCCCTGTGCTACACCTCGGGCACCACCGGCAACCCCAAAGGGGTGCTGTATTCGCACCGCGCCATCGTGATGAATGCGACCACCGCGTGCCTGCCCGATGTGCTGGGCCTGTCTTCGCAGGAAAGCATCCTGCCGGTGGTGCCGATGTTCCACATCAACGCCTGGTGCATCCCCTATGCCGCACTGGTGGCCGGTGCCCGACTCGTGCTGCCCGGACCGAAGCTCGATGGCGCGAGCCTCTACGAACTGATGGAAACCGAAGAGGTCACCATCAGCGCGGGCGTGCCCACCATCTGGATGGGGCTGATCCAGCATGCCGAAGCCAACGGCCTGCGCTTCTCGTCGATGAAGCGCACCTGCGTGGGCGGCTCGGCCATGCCGATGGCGCTGATCGCCAAGTTCATGGAGGTGTATGGCGTAGAAGTTCGCCACGGCTGGGGCATGACCGAAACCACCGCCGTGGCCACCATGAGCAACCTGAGCCGCACCGACCGCCGCAAGCCGGCGGCCGAGCAGCACGCCATCGTGGCGCGCCAGGGCAAGGTGGTCTCGGGCATCGAGATCAAGGTCGTCGATGAGCACGGCGCCACGCTGCCGCGCGACGGCACCTCGCAAGGCGAGCTGATGGTGCGCGGGCAGTGGATCGTCGAGCGTTACTTCAAGACCGACAAGACCGCGCTGGTGGATGGCTGGTTCCCCACGGGCGATATCGCCACCATCGACGCCGACGGCGTGATGACCATCCGCGACCGCACGAAAGACGTGATCAAAAGCGGCGGCGAATGGATCAGCTCCATTGACCTGGAAAACGCAGCCATCGGCCACCCGGCCGTGGCCATGGCGGCGGTGATTGGCGTCAAGCACCCCAAGTGGGACGAACGGCCCCTGCTCTTCATCGTGCGCAAGCCCGGGCAGGCGCTGGAGAAAGCCGACATCCTCGACTTCCTGTCGGGCCGCGTGGCCAAATGGTGGGTGCCCGAAGACGTGGTCTTCCTCGACTCGCTGCCGGTGGGTGGTACCGGCAAGGTGCAGAAGAACGAGCTGCGTCAGAAGTATGGCGGCGTGTTCGCCGAATGAACGCTTGGCGTGTTCGCCGAATGAATGCTTGTCATCCTCGGGCTTGACCCGAGGATCCACGGCCCCTATCCGCTCTCCATAATCCCGGCCATGGCCCAGGAAACCGAACTCAAGCTCAGCCTGGCCGCGCAGGACCTGCCACGGCTGCTGGGCCACCCGCTACTGGCTGCGCCTGCAGCGCCCCAGCGCCTTTTCAACACCTATTTCGACACCCCCGATCTGGCGCTCCGGGCCCGCCGCATGGCGGTGCGCGAACGGCTGGCGGGCGATCGGTGGCTGCTGACGGTCAAGACCGCGGGCAGCAGCACGGGCGGCCTCTCGCGCAGGCAGGAATGGGAGGGGCCGACCACGCCGGGCGCGCTCGACTTTGCCGCGCTGGTGGACGATGCCGACCTGGCCAAGGAACTCATGGCCTTGCGCCCCCAACTCAAACCGCTGTTTGCCACCGACTTCGAACGCCAGCGCTGGGTGCTGGCGCACGGCGGTGCGCGCATCGAGGTGGCGCTGGACCAGGGCCGCATCCACGTGCCCGGCACCGCGCTCGCCGAGCCGCTGCTGGAGCTGGAACTGGAGCTGCTGGACGGACCTGAGGCCGCGCTGCTCACCCTGGCCGAGGCCCTGCGCCAGACACCGCAAGGCCCGGTGGCACTCACGCCCAGCGACGCGAGCAAGGCCCAGCGCGGGCTGGCGCTGTGGCAGCGCGCCCAGGCCTGAGGCTTAAACCGCTTTGGCGCTGGGCCGCTCGGCCACCCGGTCGCGCCAGGCTTGCAGCGCGTGCAGGCCTTCCTCGCCGGGGTTGAACTTCATCAGGCGTGCGAACTCCACCGCGCAAAAAGCGGTGATGTCGGCGATGGTGAAGCGATCGCCTGCGATCCAGGGCTGCGACTGCAGCTGCTGGTCGAACCAGCGTGCGATCTCGCGGACCTTCTCGCCCTGCGAGCGGCCGAACTCCGGGAACTGGGGCTTTTCAAGCGCGGCCAGGCCCGGGTGGGTGTGGCGGATGCAGTTGGCCATGCCGCCCATCAGGTACAGCTCGACGCGGCGGTCGGCCATCTCGATGAAGGCGCGCTCGTCGGCGTCCACCCCCATCAGGTTGTGCTCGGGCCAGCGGCCTTCGAGCCAGGTGCAGATGGCGCGGGTTTCGGTCAGCACCCGGCCATCGTCCAGCTGCAGCGCGGGCACCTTGGCCAGCGGGCTCTTGGCCAGGTAATCGGCCTGACGGTGTTCACCGCCATTGAGGTCCATGTTGACGATCTCGATGCCGGTGATGGCTTTTTCGGCCATGAACATGAGCACGCGGCGGGGGCTGGGGGCGCGGTAGGCGCTGAAGAGTTTCATGGCTTGTCCTTGTTGGCCTGGCCCATCTCGACCATCTTGCGGGCCTCTTCCGAAAAGCGTTTGGCCGCTTCGTCACCGTCTTTGGTGAGGTTGATTCGGGACGGTGGCGCCTCGATGCCGCGCTGCACCGCCGGGCGTTGGCGGATGACATCCATCCAGCGCTGCAAATGCGGCAGATCGCTCACGTCCACACCCGACCAGCGGTGCGTGCGCACCCAGGCCCAGTGGGCGATGTCGGCGATCGAGTAGTCCCCGGCGAGGTATTCGTGGTCTTTCAGATGGCCGTCAAGCACGGTCAAGAGGCGTTTGCTCTCGCCCTGGTAGCGGTCAATCGCCGGCTGGATCTTTTCGGGGAAGTAGCGGAAGAACACATTCGCCTGGCCCATCATGGGGCCCACCCCGCCCATCTGGAACATCAGCCACTGCAGCACGCGCGAGCGGCCCTGCACATCGGTGGGCATGAGGCGGCCGGTTTTTTCGGCCAGGTAGATCAGGATGGCCCCCGACTCGAACACCGCAAAGCCACCGGCTTCGTGGTCGACGATGGCCGGGATGCGGCCGTTGGGGTTGATGGCCAGGAAGGAGGGCGTCTTCTGCTCGCCCTTGGCCAGGTCCAGCACCTTCAGGGTGTAGGGCAGGCCCAGCTCTTCGAGGGCAATGGAGACCTTGTGCCCGTTGGGCGTGGCGGCGGTGTAGAGATCGATCATGAACACCAGCCTAACCGTTTGCCGGCGGGCGTGCTGTCAACGAAGGCGCAGGCGCGCCAGGCTCAGCGCGGCGCCCAGCCCGGCGGTGGCCGCACCCAGCAGCACCGCCCGGCCTGCCCCCAGCGGGCCAAACAGGTTGAAGCACAGCGCCACCAGCGCCGCGCCGCTGGCCTGCCCGGTGAGCCGCGCCAGCGCCACCATGCCGCTGGCACCACTGGTGCGGTGCGGCGGCGCGCTGGCCATGATGGCCCGCAGGTTGGGCGACTGGAACAGGCCAAAGCCCACCCCGCAAAGCGCCATGCACAGCGCCATGACGCCAAAGGGCACCTCCGCCCCCAGAGCGCCCAGCCCCAGCATGCCGAGGCTCAGCAGGCCCAGGCCCAGCCCGCCCAGAATGGCCGAGGGGTAGCGGTCGGACAAGGGCCCGGCCACCGGCGCCATGAGCGCCACCACCAGCGCCCACACCGACATCAGCACGCCGGTCTCCACCGCAGGCCGCGCCAGCTGCTGTTGAAAGAAAAACGGCAGGGCCACAAAGGCCAGACCCTGCGTGGTGAAGGAGCTGAAGGAGGTGAAGACCGACAGGCTGAACATCGGCTTTTGCATCAGGTCCACCGGCAGCACTGGCGCGGCATGCCCGCGCTGGCGCCGCAGGAGCCAGGCGCCGCTGCCCAGCATCAGCGCCAGCGAGGCCAGCACCACCATGGCACCCTTTTGCTGCGCCACGGCGCTGAGCGTGAACACCAGCGAAGCAAAACACACGGCCGACAGCAGCGCCAGCCATCGGTCATAAGGTTCGTGGCTCGGTGCAGGCTCGGTGCGCGGCAGACAGCGCCGCGCCAGAAACCAGCCCAGCAGACCCAGCGGGGCCTGCAGCCCGAACAGCCAGGGCCAGGGCAGCACCGCCAGCAGCAGCGAGGCCACCGTCGGCCCCAGGCTGTAGCCCATGCCGACGATCAGGGCGTTGAGCCCCGCGCCCTTGCCCAGCTGCTCGGGCGGAAAGATGCGGCGGATCAGCGCGAGGTTGACGCTCATCACCCCCGCCGCACCGATGCCCTGAACCGCCCGGAAGAAGGCCAGCCATTCGAGCTGCGTGGCGCAGGCGCTGGCCAGCGCCGCTCCATTGAACAACGCCACACCGAGCAGAA
>JACCDS012223401.1_pt1 | contig 17351 bp, 20 predicted proteins | sample 7446441 | NCBI WGS metagenome assembly JACCDS01 (sample SAMN15323445, study PRJNA562643) | freshwater metagenome | isolation source: river surface water | place: USA:Blue River Watershed | collected 2017-08-17
AATTGGTCCATAAGATAAACTTCATATATGTCTCCATTTTCTGCACGAACGGCCCTTTGCTTCTTGGCCAAGTTCATAGGATCAAAAACGGGATTTTTGCCCCGTTTTCTAGCTATTTCTTCTTCAACCCTGGTGGCAGCGCTCCTGATTTCATCGAGACTCTCCAACTGATCTGGAGTTTTGCCATCGAACTCTGCCTGGTAGATGTGGTATTGTTCCTCCAGGTGTCTGGCCTCTTGCTCAAACTCACCCTCCCCGGCTCCAATTTGCTGGTGGTGCAATCCCCTTGCGAATGCGAGCGGATACTCAAGTCCGACTTTGGCAGTTCTCTCTATAATCTCATCGGGAATGCCTTCTTTGCGGGCCTGGGCAACCCACGCCATGTCTTCGCCTTCCGCCAGCTTATTCCACGATGATTCCGCATATTTTTGGGTTGCAATCCTATTCATTTGCTCTCGGCCTCCCCTTCGGTCTTCGCGCGCTTGGCCTCAACCATTTTGAGAGTGACCTCTCCATAAAGATTCATTGCCACGCCATTGTCTCCGAACATCTTCTGCAGCTGCTCTTCGGTGAGGTCTTTTTTCAGTTCTTCTATCAACTCGACCACCTCTGAGAGGGCCACATCTGTGCGCTTCTGTTTCCAGGCTGAATACACCAGATATGCGACGCCGCCCACCATCCCTGCAACCACCATGAAGAATCCAACCTGAGCTATCTCACGAAGGTAGTACTGACTTGCCGATGCGAGCCCAAGGACAATGGCTCCGACAAGGGCTATCATGCCGCCTGCCATCTTGTGAACAAAGAAGGACAGGGCGATTCCGCCAGCAATCAGGACAAATCCTGCCACCCAGAATAGCGCTATATATTCGTATAGCTTCTTGGCATTCTCTGACTCAAGTATGTCTGCAGTCTTCTGCAGGTCTGCTATCTTCTTCTCAAGTGATTTTATTTCAGAGGACATGGTTCCCATCTTGGTTGCCGAAGACTCAAGTCCCTGCAATGACATCCCAAGTTTTGCAATAGTCTTGTCCATTTCTGCTGATGCTTCCGATATAGAATCAATATCTACAGTTCCATCAGTTTTTCCAGTCTTGATTTTTGTTGCAATTATTTTATTGTAGGCAATGAGTGAATCGGAGAAACCTTGAGCCTGCTTGACCCCCTCCACCTGTGCGGATGCGAGGCTGACTATGCCAGTTGAGACCCCTGAATCAACAGAGTTGGGGGTAGACTTGCATGTACAGCATGCAGCAGACATCATCATGCAGGCAACTACCTGTATCAATTTTACTGGTTTCATCTGCGTGCTCTCTTGGTGCTTGCAAGGCGTAATTCATTGTGCAGTTCAAGCCTTGTTTCCCTCGGATTTGTTCTTGGCCCCTTATCTCCGATGGACTTTGTTCTATCGTTTGATTTGCCCCCTCCTGCGCCCAGGATGTCGCTGATGACCGACTTCGATTTTGAGTCACCCATCAGTTTCCCCATGGCAGGACTGTCCGACTTGACTGCCGATCCCAAAAGCTTCTGTACATCGGCCAATTCTTTTCCACCCAACTTAGATATTAATTTTTCTGTCCCAAAGCGCAATCCGTGAGACACGACCCCTTGCACTGCCTTCTCCATCAGATAGGTTCCGCCAAGCTGCATTGCAGCCCTGCCGATGTATGGCAGGGCAAGCCTAACGGCAGCCATGATCGCGCCCACAGCAAAAGCTTCTTTGGTCAAATCGTCACTACCGATAGAGAAAATATTTCTTTTCATACATTCATTTTATCCCAAGCAGGGGGCTTTTCCTCTAGTAAGAAACCTAATTAATGCTCACCATAACTGCCCAATCCCAGGCTGATCGCGTATATTTCATGATTGATATCGAGGCAGATGGTCAATCGCCAGCAGTTGGCTCTATGATCGAGCTTGGCTGTGTCGTGGTCGGCGATCCCTCCAAGAGGTTCCAGTCATATCTGAAGCCAGACAAAGACACCTACAGCGAAAAGAGCCTGTCGATATCGGGGAAGACAAGGCAAGAAACCATGTCGTATCCTGATCCAAAGGGCGTCATGGAAGATTTCAAGAAGTGGATTTCTGAGACAGCGGGTAGCAAGCGACCTGTTTTTGTCAGCGACAACGCCTTCGACTGGTCTTTTGTAGATTTCTACTTTCACAAATATGTGGGTGTCAATCCATTTGGACACTCTCCGAGGAATCTTCACGACCTCCACAAGGGCTTCCGTGGCTCCCTTTCTGCAAGTCTCAATTCCGAGAGGGGCAACCTTCCGCATTCCGCCGTCGATGATGCTGCCATGAACGCCAATCACATGATAAAATTGATCAACGAGGGCCTTTCCCACTAGCGTGCCGTAAGATTGCCACATGAGCAATCAAGAAGATACGGGCCGCCTTGTCGATGCGATGGGCGGCGTGGAGCGGATAGAGACAAAAATCCTTGATCACGGGTTCATTGCCCTTGTGGACATGATGCCCCGCCTCATACCCGAGGGCAAAACCGCTGATTTCGCCATAGCGCAAGCAGCAAGAACAAGCTATGGACGCGGAACCCGCCAGGTCAGCGAGGACGAGAGTCTCATCCGATACCTCATGCGGCACAAGCACAGCACACCATTTGAGTTTTGCGAACTGAAGTTTCATGTTCGCATGCCCATATTCGTGGCAAGACAGTGGATACGCCACAGGACTGCGAGTGTCAATGAGTATTCGGCAAGGTACTCAGTGATGTCAGATGATTTCTACACCCCCCAAGCCGAAGATGTCTGCCTGCAGAGCATGGAGAACAAGCAGGGCAGAGACGGCTCGGCAGAATCCTCAATCGCTCAAAAATTCGTAGATGACTCATCTAGGGTTCATGGTGATGCCTATGCGTCATACCTCTCGGCGATTGAGGGAGGGGTGGCTCGAGAAACAGCCAGGTGCATACTCCCGGTCAGCGCCTACACGGAATGGTACTGGAAGTGCGACCTCCACAACATATTCCACTTCCTCAAGTTGCGCATGGATTCTCACGCGCAAAAGGAGATAAGGGTGTATGCGGAAGCCATGTATGCCACCATCAAGCCACTATTCCCGCTTGCCTGCTCTGCCTTTGAAGACTACAGGCTGAACGCGATGGAGCTGACTGCAGCCGAAGTGGAGGCAATCACCTCAGGGCATGCCCCAAGGATTAAAAACAAGCGAGAAATTCAGGAGTGGTCGGAGAAGGCAAAGAAACTTGGACTATGACATGGTCTCATAATAATCCTAATTCACCAAAAATGGGGCACATGTACTGCTGAAGATACAAAATTCTCATTAAAAGCACCCCTCGGTGGGGGCTTGCGTAGAATAGTGACGAAGAATCAAGGTAGAAGGTTTATTCGGTAGATACCGATAACAGTTTGAACACCCTTAACATAGGAGAAATCATGAAGGGAATTTTCAGTATCGTAACAGTCGCCGCAGCAAGCGGACTCGCCCTCGCTCAGGATGCCGTCAACAGCACGGTTCCGCAGCAGGTCGAAGCCGCCCCTGCGACACCCGCCCCTGCCGAGACTAGTGGAGGCTCATTCTCGTTCAAGAATTTCATGCTCGACGAGGACATCAGCTTTTTTGATCTCGGCTCGAATGACATCACCCTCTTCAACACCCGTCTGAGCTGGGAACTTGAAGACAGGGTTGACATCAATCTCAACCTCCCTGTCTACACCAATGGAGACACCGGTCTCGGCATGGTCGGCATCGGAGTTGACTTTGCTGCCATCAAGTCTCCGACCACCTGGATCGACGCAGTCACGATTGGCACTGGCATTGAACTGCCCGCCGCAAGCGATGACTTCGGCGGTGACAGCATCAACACAAAGTTGGGTGCAGGCGTCCATGGCAAGACGGGAGTAGACAAGCTCTCCTGGTGCGCAGGTGTCGATGGCACCTTCGTTAGCGATGCAACCTTCCTCCCTGTCTTCGGTGGTCTTGTTTTTGACGATGTATTCCACCTTGGTGGAGGCCTGCACTACAACTGGTGCGATGGGGTGAATGTCGCTCTCAAGTACAACTACTGGGATGTTGACAGCGCCGGCAGCATAAGCACCCTCGGTCCAACCTTCAACTTCGACCTCTGCCCATCTGCCAAGTTCGAGGCTGGTTTCGATGTGCCCGTTTCTGATGACGACGCCTCCGAACTGGATCTTGTGGTCAGGGCAGGCTTCAATGTCAAGTTCTAAGAAAAACAAAAACAAGGAAAAGAAGGAGATAATCATCATGGAAGTCAAGTCTCAATGCCCGATGTCCAAGTGCCCTTGGGGCGGATTCTGCTGGAAGAATCCCGTCCACTGGTTCTTCGGTCTCGCCGTCCTGCCATTCGCCCTTGAGGGTCTCAAGATGGTCTGGACTGCCGTCAAGTCAGTGGTCGGCTGAAATAGATACCATTTCTTTCCGCGGAGGCGTCGCAAGGCGCCTCCGCTTTCTTTTGGTCGAAAAATAAGTGTAAAAGGATACAACATGAGTGGAAATGTAATAGTCATGCGTGGTAACGATTGGCTCACCAATGGCCTCAAAACCCTGTGTTCTACCCTAGTTAATAGATATGGCGACCGACTTAAGTCTATGGTTGAAATTGGTGCCTATGCAGGTGAAAGCACCTTAATATTCCGGAATGGTCTACCGAATGTTGTGATAAGGTCTATTGATCCATGGCAAAATGGTTTTGACGACAAGGATCCTGCAAGTCATTCCGATATGCGTTCAGCAGAATTAAAATACGACAAGATAGCCTCTGAAAACCCCAAGATTATTAAGTACAAGGGTGTATCTTCTGATTTTCATAATTTCCCTGAATTTCAGAAAGTACATTTTGTATATATCGATGGAAGTCATGCATACAAAGATGTCAAAGCGGATATAGATTTTTGGTTACCACGGTGCAAGCTTGCCATCGCAGGACATGACTACACATGTGGTAATGCGTGGGCAGCCGAATTGAGACGCGCAGTGGATGAGGGTATAGGCGGAAAACCCGATATGACTTTTGAGGACATGTCTTGGATTAAGTTTCTTCAATAAATTTCTATGATTAAGCACGACCCTCTTCATCTTTTCCTCTATCACAAAGATGATGCTGCCACCAGGTCTAATTACGACCAATTGGTAGAATTTGAAGGATTAGAAAGGGTGCAACCAATATCTGATTGCCAGTCATCATTAAAAAATACATTTAGAGCAGACCAGGGAAAGTGGCAGTTCCCACATTGGGACAGCTACTGGATGTGCGATGGATTAATTTACAAGTATGTTCTTGAGAATAAAGATAGGGTTTTGGACAGTTCGGTGGTGTGCATCAATGAATGGGACACATTTTGGCAAATGAATTCCGATGGATGGATGCCCGAATTGATGCAAAAAAACGACATAGCAGCATCTAATGTCTTGAAGTTCGGAAGAGATGGCTGGGTTTTTTTCGATAAGCACAAGCATTTAGATTTTTCTGCCAGCCTGATGGGATTGGTGCCATTCTCAGTGGTGTGCGTCAAGCCACAATTAATGGTAGAAATAGCAGAAAGGGTCAGGGATGATAAGAGGTTCCATCCGCTCTACAACAATGAGATGAGAATAGGAACTGCTGCAAATATATGCGGAGCAAGAATCGGAACCCTTCCACATAATGTTGGCAGGAATGTGCAATGGCATCATTGCAACTATTCTCAAGCTCCTGGAATATATCACCCTGTCAAAAAAACATTGCCCGCTGTACATTCTTCCCAAGATCGTTCGAGAAAAATCATCGTATCAAAATCTACCAATAAGTCAAAAGGCGGCCGAGGGGAATTCGCAGTCATCACTGCAGCCCTTTACGGAGACCCTGCAAGGTGCTTTGAGGCATCTAAAAGGCTCAGGGCTTCTGTAGAAAGGTTCGACAGGGAGCTTGTCGTGGTCGATGGTCCCGCACCGCCCACCATGCAAGAGATGAAGAATCATCTCATCGTTCCAAAACTCGAGGAGATGGATCATGAGTGGGTTATGTGGTTAGATTGCTCTGATGTATACTGTGCACAGGATCCCTATTTGGCTATAAAATATGCCAAAAAATGCGGCAAGCAGATTCTCGTTTCCGCAGAGGGGAATTGTTGGCCTGAACCACACCTCTCCTCAAGATTTCCTGATCCTCCGTTTGCATTCAAGGGTATAGACTACAGGTTCTTGTGCGCAGGGGTGTGCATGGGCAAGAGGAAAGACTTCATAAAACACATGAAGATTATGCAGGACATGTATTCCTCTCAACCCGAGTTGATGGAACCATGGCGCACTGACCAGGCAACTTGGCACAGGCTCTTCCTAGATCAGAATAAGCTTGGAGCATCAGTGGCACTTGACTATTCATGCGATTTTGTTGTTTCTACATGCAATGTGCCCATGAGCAACTTCTCTCAGGGCGCACGTGGTGGAATGCCATGTGTTAAAATAAATCCCACAGGTGGCAAGCCAATCATACTTCACTTCAACGGAAATGATAAGCATGATACAAAAAAGATAGAATCCCTAATAGGTATGACAGATCAAACAGGCTTCATGGAGAGACTATCTACTGGATACTCAGCAAAAAAGCAAGAGCAAAAATTCTCTAGAAAAATAATAAAAGTTTCCGACTCTTTACATAATGCTCACGAGCAGGATTCTCCTAAGAAGAATATTGTGATTAGAGATATAAACGGATCAAAAACACCAGCACAAAAAACTTTCGGAAGAAAAATTCAAAAGCTTTAATTTCTCAAAACAACATTAGAGGGTAGTATGAAAAAGATAAATCTTCTTTCCACAGGCGTTCTTGTGAATGATCCTATGATTGAGTATGCGAGCAGTCACATGTATGGTAGCAACATACACAAATGCTTTGATGCATCATGGACGATTGTTACCCACTCACAAGAGCGGGCAGAAAAAGCTGTTCAACAAGCAGAAAGGGCGCCTCTAGATGTTCAAATTCTTGTAGATGCGTCCAGTAGGGAAGATCGAGACGCCTCCACATGCCGGGCTTTGAGCACACTCCCTGAGGGAGAATTGGTGTGGATGATTCCAGAAGGGGCTATGGTTGAACCATTGGCAGGTACGGAAATCATGAATTTAGTCAACAAGTCTGACAGACCGATTGCAATAGAAAAAAATATCTGTCGTGGCTATGACCATCTAATATTCAAGGTTCCAAGCCATAAGCATATTTCAACTCCAAAAAAGATGTTGAAATTCATACTTTCTCTTCGCGAAGAGGCAGAGGACATTCCTGTACAGAACATTTATACCTCACGTGGTGCAAGCAATGACATGGAAAAACTTTGCATCATGTATTGGAATCTCAAATTCTGGCAACATAGATACACGCAGCATTATCACAAGATATTTGAACCCATCAGGAAAGATGCAAAAGCAATACTAGAAGTGGGCATAGCATTCGGGGGGAGCCTCAGGACCTGGAGAGACTATTTCCACAAGGCAGAGATATTCGGGATCGATATATATCCCGAATCAGCAATTAAAGAACACAGAATTCATGGCATACATGCAGACTCAAGGTCGAGTGATACAGTGCAGGCTCTGAAAAAAATATGCCCCATTCAATTTGATATGATCAATGATGACGGAGATCATAGTCCATCTGCCCAAATAGAAACTATGAAGCTGATGTGGGAGTTGCTCGCTCCTGGTGGTATATATACTATAGAAAGTGCATGGAGAGTCGAAGATCTTAGGCAGAGCATATTGGAAACTTTTCCAAAAATGGAACTAGAAGTTCACGATTTTCGCGATCAATCAAAATACAGTGATTCAATCGTATTAACTTTGAGAAAATAACTTTTTAAGTTTATCATGTTCTAATCTTTTTTCCATATTCCTATTATTTCCGAGTCATGCACTAAACCATTTTCATTTTCGTACAAGCCGAATATCGCATCTTCTTCAGGATCATACCAATTGAATAAAAGAGAACGATTTGAGTTTATCCTAATTCTCAAACCATCTTGGCACGCCTCCCAATCAAAAGTTCCGCGAGGCAATTCGTGAGCAGTATTAGTTATATTAATTTTTTTTGTGGATTCATCGAAGTAAATTTCAGGCTCCGTTGCCAATATTTCTGGCTTACTTAATCTCCATCCAATCCAGGGAGTCATGTGCCTGTGCATATGCAATTTTATACCGCACCAATTTTTTGCCTTAAATCCTCTGTGAAATGAAGAAAACCATGATTCTAGTAAATCAAATCTCTGCATTGGCGCATTTGTTATCATTTTCAATAGACATTCTTGTTTAAACTTTGGATTGAAACCATCTTTAGTTTCTCTAAAACCATGAACATGCCACATGTTTCCAGTACGACATAGCAGAGATGATGACAAAAATGCTGACCAGCATGTCCCATGGCTGTCATGACCCCTGATGTGTTTAGCTCCCAATAAAAATCCCAATATAGATCCTTGTAAGTCAGTATACATCTTATTGTTAAACAATTCATAAGAAATTTTCCATATTGCTTCTACAGCCTCTCTATTGGATTTAACAAGCTCTAACAACTTTTTATTATAAACAGTTGTACAGAAACCAATAAAAAGATTTTCTACATTTTTACCCATCATAAATTTATTGGCATGTTTATTTAAAGAATGATGTATCTCTTTGGTTGGCCCCATACCAGGATGTGTAGTCCAAAGCGTTGGTTGATGTCTAAATTGTTCCGCCTGTTCAACAAATTTATCAATGTCTATTACACAATCGTCATCACAAAAAATGACATAATCCCAATTATCGGTTTCTTCTGCAGCAATCTCAATTCCGCGAATTACTCTGTGAGATATAAATAAATCATCACAATTAATCCAGTTAAATTTTTCATCTAAAAAAATAGGCCTGTCACCTTCTGCCATTAGATAAAAGCAAACATCATGCTGATTTGATTTTGAGCGTATTGTTCGAGCTTGTACAAGTTTGAGCCTGTCCTCGTATTTTGATGTTGCGAGCATACTTACAAGTATTTTCATAATGTTTTTCCTTAAGTCTCGATCATCCTCATGATATTGCCTACAAAAATATCTGGATGCAAATCGCTCTGATATGTAAAAAGCGCATCTCCTTTATAACTATGCTTTATATGCATTTGTATTTTATTTTCAAAACAAACGAGCGCTCCACCTTCGGTAGCAATAAGTGATCCTTTGTCGACAATATTGTTTGTCTTGGTGTCTCTGACAATTACTTCTTCTTTTAAAAATTCTATGCTTTGATCCGAATCGTGCCATCCGTTAATCCAGCGATTCCATGGACACCAGTAATAGCCTATTTTAAATTTCTTGTCATAAAGTTTTTTTGCTTTGAATCCTGTTTCTATATCTTTAAAAATTCCTGATATTGCCTCCGTGACAGAAGTTGGCTTTTTTAGAGACATGAACTCTTCAAGTTTAATATAGTCCATTATGGGATTGTCAAATATATGGTGAACATGCCACATTTTTTTTCCAGCAACTATATTGGCATGATTCAATATATATGGTCTTGCTTCCGCATTTTGAAGTTTTCTTCCCTGAACTCCGAGTGCACATCCAATTACGGATGGGCAAACATCGATATCAAAATATGTTTCATTTTGTATTTTATATAATGTATTTGGCACACAACTCTTATGGGCCAACTTCAAAAAAGAATTGTTTACAACAGTGCAGCATTGCGCGACATGACAATCAAGATTAGAATTACAAATTCTACACTCACTTATAAATTTATTAAAATGTTTTATATCTATATCTGGATGCCATGGATGACCAGGAAATCCAGTCCACATGCAAGGTTGATTTACATTATTATCTACATTGCAGTCATTAACCATTCCATCTACATTGATAATTGCATCGTTATCACAAAATAAATAGAAGTCATAATTTTCAGGCAGAAGTTTATCTTTAATTGCAATCGTGACTTTTTTTGACCAATGATGATCTCCAAGATTTATCCAAGTCCAATTGCTATCGCACCACTCTTCTCTAGGACCATCTCCTAAAATAGTTACATCAAATTGGTTGCTCCTTGAATGAATAGAATAATTTTTAAAGTATTTACCCCTTAAATCCTGATTTTTTCCAAACGGAACAATTATATTTGTTTTCATTTTTATCCTTTTGGTTTTATCCAAAACATAGACCCAAAACAGTCTGCTTTTCCTGTTGGGTATCCTACAAAATTTCCGTCCATCCTCCATTTAAATTCTAGTTTCATCATATTTGATAAATGTATTTGCAGTCCATTTTCATACGGCTCCCAGGTGAGGTCCATATTTGAATTATAACGGTTAACTGAAAGTTCGCATTTTCCTCCATCAGTAAATTTTATATTCTCAATTATATTAAGGTGTGAGTGGTGAGGGTTACGTTTTCCAGTCCATGGACACCAAAACCAACCGATATCAAATGTATTCCCTATCAAATCTTTGGCTTTGAAGCCCTTGTTTAGCGATGTAAATAGATCATCTACTAATTTTTCTTTTTTATCATACCTGCCTTTTCTTAAAACATCCTGGAGTGCTTTAGATTTGAAGAATGGATTTTCTCCAGTATGGTGTATGTGCCATAGCCTACCCGTGTTGAGCAAAACAGATGAATCCAAAAAAGACGGCCATCCAGTAGCCCCTGATTCCATCCCTTTCACATGCTTGGCTTTAACAAAGAAAGAAAGTATGGGAATTTGATTGTCAGCATAAAATGCATGTTTTGCAATTTCTTCCGAAACACACATGATTGAGTCTAATAGCTCGGGCTTGCTCAGGCATACTGACATAAAATGTTTGTTTACAACCGAGGTAGTCCATCCAACCCAAATTTGATTTAAATCTGTGCTGTATGCATTAAAGCATTCTCTAACTTTATTCTGCCATCTAGGCTCTAAATTTGATCCAGGATGTGGAGTCCATATCGTTGGCTGTGCATTTTCATTCTGTGCTAAATCGCAAAACTTATCAATATCAATTATCACATCATCATCGCAAAATATATTATAATCACATTTACTGCACGCTATTCCATTTTTAATTGCATATATGTGTCTATGCGCCATGTGAATATGATCTAATGGTATCCAATTCCATGAAGCAGGTATAAAGTCAGGTCTTAAACCTTCAGCAAGTATATTGATTTTTACCTCGTGATTATTTGAATGTATTGCACCAGCTTCTAAAACTTTCAGCCTATCTGTAAGTTTTGATGTCCCAAGCATATTGACTGTTATCTTCAATTTATTCACCATTCATACCCTTATGTTTGCCGCCCTATCAAAATAGGCGTCTACAACTTTCTGCACATAGTCCAACTGTTTGTCGTCTATGACCTGACTTGTGCCCAAAAAAAATGTGTCTATTGTTGCCTTCGTGGCGTTTGGATATCTCTTTTTTGGATCGCATGTTTTTGCCAAATCCGAATACGCTGGCTGCAACAGTAGATTGCCTCCGAAATAGTTCCTTGTCTGTATTCTATTTTCTTCAAGGTAAATCGTAAAATCTGAGCGCTTTAAATATACTCCATCTCGTAATGTCAATGGGAATGCAAACCAAGATGGGTTGGATTTGCTGGTAGCGCAAGGGAGGTGGAACACAGAATCATATTTACTAAAAATATCCATTAGCCTTGTAAAATTTCTTTGCCTCCTTTGTGCGAAAAGCTCCAGCTTTTCTAACTGCACAAGCCCGATTGCTGCTTGTAAATCTAAAGGCTTTAAGTTATATCCTATTTCTTCATAAATGTACTTGTGATCAAAAACATCATTTGGGAAAGCAGCAAGCCAATTGCTAAACCTTTTTTTGCACATTCCGTTTTTCAGACATGATGACCCTTGTCCCGTGCAATAGCACCCTCGCCCCCATTCTCTGAGGCTTTTTACCACCTCAGCGCAAGTTTCTGATTGACATGCGACAAAGCCTCCTTCGCCCATGGTCATATGATGTGCAGGATAGAAAGAGCAGGAAGCCATGTCTCCAAATGAGCCCAAAGGACGTTTGTCAAATGTACTTCCAAGTGCATCGCAACAGTCTTCTAGCAATATCAAATCATAATTCTTCACTATGGACATAAGCCAGTCCATATCCGGAGGATTCCCAAGTACATGTGCAAACATGATTGCTTTTGCGCCTTTTTTGGCTGCATCTTCAACCTGTTTCAAGTTCATATTAAGACCATCGATGTCAATATCTACGAACACAGGCTTGAAACCATTTTGCAAAATTGGATTGACTGTCGTAGGAAACCCGGCTACTGGTGTTATTATCTTGCTTCCTTTTGGCAAGTTCCAAAGGCGCTTGGACTTTAACGCAGATACCATCAAAAGATTTGCACTCGAACCACTGTTTACAAGAGCACCAAATCCCTTGTCCATCAATTTGCAAAACTTTCTCTCAAATCTTATTCCGCTGTCTCCGAGTCCTAGCCATCCTGATAGCAAAGATTGAACTCCTGCCTTGTATTCGGCAGCATCAAAAAAGGTACCAGCATATCTCACCCAATCACGACTCTCCGTCCATTCAGACTTGTTTTCATCAAACAACTGCTCTATCAAGTTGTAAATTTGACTTTCTATTCCAGTCTTTTTTATGGTCGGTTCAATCATTTTTTCTTAACCTCACGGGCAAGACAATCGAGAGCCTCTAGGGATGTAGTTTTTGGCTGATAGCCTAGGCTCAATAGCTTATGATTATTTAGACACACGTCCTTAACCTGAACAATCTTATGAAATACAGGCGTATTTATGCTTACTATCTTTGAAGACGACTCTAGCTTTATTTTTCCATATTCGACAGCATCTTTTATTGTCATGGGGCTTGAATTGCTGATGTTGACGACAAAGTTTTTTTCGCTGCATTTTATGCAGTTCATAATCGCACGACAGCAATCGTCCACATGCATGAAATCTCTAATAGAATGACCTCCATCATAAAGCTCAACGGTATTTCCGATGGCCAATTTCTCGAACATGTACTGGATGGCATTTTTTTTGTTAGAGGCCCTATGGTCAATCCTTCCAGTGATGCTTGCAAGCCTGAGAATCCTGTATTCAATTTCGAATGTTGTGCAATAGGAAATAAGCAGTTGCTCTGCAGCTCTTTTCGTAATCGAATAAAATCCTCTTGGATCACACGGAGTGCATTCATGTGTATTGACGGTGGAATTTGCCCCATAAACAAACCAAGAACTGACGAAGTTGAATACCCCCCTTCGACCAGATTTTCTGTAATCTTCTAGAACACATATCAATTTTGTTATGTTGGTATCAATATCTAGATTGGGTTTATCAAAAATGTTATAGTTGTCTGTCGTGCTTATCATGTACAGAACGTCGTCGCTGTATGACTTATTTTCATACCTTGCAATTGGTAAGCATTCTTCTTTGAACATGGCGACAAAGTTGCTTCCAACAAATCCAGTAGAACCGAACACTGAAATCATTTTATAGCCTGACCTTTGGTAATATTCCAATCACATACTCCATGTATCTAGACCTCTGTGGAGAACTAAAAACAATAATTTTTATCGTCTCGGAAAGAATCCATTCTTTTTGCATCGCCATCTCCTCAAGGCATGCTATCTTTAACCCCTGCTTCTCCTCAACGCTGTGGGCAAAATTTGATGCTTCAAATAGACTATCACAGGTTCCTGTGTCGAATTATGCGAAACCCCTGCCTAACCGTATTCCATATAAATCTCCATACTCAAGGCACATCTGGATAACTTATGTTATGGACAACTAGCCATTAGCAGAATAGTAAAAGATAATTCACTTACTTCTTTATGCACTTCTTAACCATAGTTCTGCTAACAATGTATGCCATGCCAAGTGCAGTTGAGCAGATGACAAGGGTCATATTGAGAGCCGGGTCGTCTTGCTGCCTGTCTATCAGACCAAGAATCACGGGCGCTATTGACACCCAAAATTCGGTCGTTTTCACCCCAGCCTTCGTTTTCTGATCGTCCATAAAAAAAGTCTCCCATTTAGATTAGGAGACTAACTAGATAAAACCTTCAGTTATGTGCTTGTCTTTAGCGCATCATGCTCTGCGTGGCAGCTTGGCTAGAATTCTCTGACTCGCTGACAAGCTGATGCACCTTCCTGCGTGCAGCAACCCACTGCTGCTGCATCTGTCCGAACATCTCGCGCTGAACCCAAAGGTCTGACTGCACGGACTTCATGGCAATCCTCATGGATTCAGATTCCTTACCTCTCATTTCCGCCCGTGACCGGGCAGACTCGCATTCTGCAAGCATGGCCTTGATGAGGTCGTTTGTCTCGCCATCAACCCACTGCGAAAAACCCGATGCCCTCAACCTTGTCTTAAGTGCTTCATCCATTTTTGTTCTCCTGAAACCATTATACGCAACAACACCCGCAGCAGGAGTCGAACCTGCATAAATCCAGTTACGGTACTACCGCTTAGAAGGCGGAGCCGGTATGCGGGCAGATTTCAGCATGATTGACAGAGGGTCTGCATCCTCATCTGTCCCTTCAGCCTGGCTCCTGATGAACCGCAGTTTTCACAGGTGATTGCTGACATTGATTCAGCCATGGCTATCATGCCATGCACCCTTTCGGTGACCTCGCCCGTCAGGTATATCCTCAAGGTGCCAAATTTCTGCTTCACCTGAATTGCAGAGAACTTGGCACTGTCGAGACAGTCCATCCTCTTCCATTCTTGGTCCATGAGGACAAACAACTTGTCCAAAATCTCATCCCAGCCCATCCCGCATTCCAATTCGCAAGTCTTGAGCCACCTGTATTTGGCCATCCAAGACTCTCTCATCATCAGGTGGTCCACTTTTTCCAACTCTCAACTCCACAAACAATGGGATCGGTGAGACTCGAACTCACAAATCTATCGCTTAAAAGGCGATTGCATTAACCATTTTGCTACGATCCCAGAGAGATCGGTCGCCTGGAGGGTCAACCGAATTATTCGGTGACCAATTTGAGTTCAGGATTTGCCCTAGCTGCTGACTGCTGACCAGGGGCGAGAACTTCCTGCTTGGGCATGTAGGGGAAAACCACATCCCTGCTTTCGAAGCCGTCTGGCTTCACAGTTCCGTCAAGAGAGAGCCTGACAATTGCCCGTGCGTCGTAAGCCGTCCCATCGGTTCGCTTGAACACATGGGCGCAGCGCTTGTTCTGCATCAACCCTTCTTCTCCAAAGGGCTCCCACTCGGCTTCCTCGCCAAGGAGTGGGGTGACGACCTGTCCCACGGAAAGCCTTGAGAACAGGGACAGTGCAAGCCAACGGCTCCTGTCCTCGACTGGCAATTCATCAACCTTCTCCAGCATCTGGAGAACTGATCCTTCGATCTTGGCTATCCATTCCGCCGTACCGTCTGTGTGGACGGAGGGATCGCGGCGCTCTGCTGCAAGCGCAAATTCCCTCTTCGCAAATTCTGCTATCGTCATGGCTGTCTTGGTTTCGTTCGTGCTCGTCTGCATGTTCTTCCTCAAAGATTTTCTTCGATCATCCTGCGATACTCGGCGATTGTACGCATGCCAATCAGCCGCACCTTCTCTTCCCCTGATTTCCATATGGTTATCGTGGGCAGAGAATGAATCGCATGCCCCCGGGCGAAGTTCCCCTCATTGTCGCAGTTGACTTTGGCTATTTTGGCCCTGCCTCCGAACTCTTCCGCCAGTTTGTCCATGGTTGGGGCGAGCATCCTGCATGGTCCGCACCATGGGGCCCACCAGTCCACAAGGACAGGAATATCGGATTTCGCGACCTTCTCCTGAAAGTCATCGGCAGTTACATCAATCGATCCATACTTCTCAATCATGTAGACAATCTTACGCTGTGTCGCCATGTTGTCAAAAAAAACCCATGGCAAGATTTTTATCCTGACAAAAAACTACCAAAATGTCTTTTTGTTATCGGTACCCCAGAATGTGGAGAACCTCTTCGATTTCTCCACACTGGTGCTCTTCACTCTGCTTGTCGCCCATCTGCACAGGCTCAACCTTGGACAGCTCATGCAGTCCATCGGGATCGTTTTTCAGAATATCCCTTGCCCTCCGCATGCAGGGAGTGTCATACGTCTTGCCAATTTTCGCCATCCTCCAAAAACCATCTTGAATGGTCCAGTCATGCTCTCCGTGTTTCATGGTCTCAACCCTTGTATGTGTTGACGGTCGCCGTCAGGAACCCACATTGGTATATCGACAGGATGGTACTTTGACTGTATCTCCCATGCGTCCATCATGTCCGCAAGTATCTTTTGCATCTTCTCGGTTGCAAATCTGTTGGTTAGCGCACTCTTCACATAGGCATTGTGAACACCCGCGTCTCCATGAATGGACAGTTCTTTCTCTATCCCCCTCACCATTGCGTCGGGCAACCTGTGTAATTTTTCAGCGTACTCTTTCGACAGCCTCTCCATCCATTCATAGGATCCATCTGGGCCATTTCCTGACCGCTCAAAAGCCTCCAGCACTGCCTCGACAAGCCATTTTGGTGGATCGCCACTCGCGAGCGTTTTACGTATCCACCCTGCCAATTCTACTGGCACATGGAGAGTGCTCTCCTCGCGCTTGATACACTCTTCGATCAGGTTCCGTATCCATGTAGGTGGATTTTTGTAGTTGTCTCCACTGAGAAATTTAAGAAGATAGTCCCTTCCCCACCATGGCGTGATTCCTGAGTACACCATCAGGTCGGCCATTGTGGCATGCACCTTCTTGGTAAATGTTCCATCCTCCATCCATGTGGTGATCTGTTCCTTAAATTTGCTCAGAAACGAGGTTTTCACATAGACATGGCCAAATACCGACACCAAAATTCCCTCCACCAATCTGATAAGATGAGGGGGAAGATTGGGCTGTGTTTCCAATATGGCATTCTGTACAAACACGGGTACATCGTCATCGAATTCTATGGATTCCATGACCCATTGCATGACCCAACTTTGATTTTCTAGAACACACTGCTGCAGCGGCTTCAGGAATCGCCTGGGCTCGTCCTTGACCATGTCCTGTGCTTCTCTGCTCTTCAGCAAGAGTCTTGCCACAAACCGCACATCTCTAGGGTTGGTCCAGCCCTGACTTGCGTGCTCATTGAGCAGTCGAATCAAAATCGACCCATCCGACTCGTCTTCTGCCGTCTTGGTGATGCTGGCTAGATGTCTGCGTTTTCCCAATTTTATCATCTTATTCATTCTGCGGAAGATGACTGTCGATCCCCTTAGATTTAAGTAATTTCTCACATGTACCTGCTTATTGCAACCTTTACAAATATCGCGGAGGATACGACGGAATCTTTCCATAACGAATGATGACCAAGGAGACAAAAATGCCCGCACAAGAGAAGAGGGTGCAGTTCA